>Ga0247810_10000253_pt1 | contig 77222 bp, 115 predicted proteins | sample UWRJL119311C1_FD_179918 | JGI IMG/M metagenome (GOLD analysis project Ga0247810, IMG submission 179918) | Plant litter microbial communities from Arlington Agricultural Research Station in Wisconsin, United States - UWRJ-L119-311C-1 | ecosystem: Environmental > Terrestrial > Plant litter >...
TTACCCCTGAACTCGGTGAACATTTCCTCTTTAGTTGAAAACTCGCGCTTAGGAAAATAAATGCTTTTTATCACTTGTTAACTGGTTTATTTATGTACTTCAGCTTTTTGCTAATAGCGTCCTTAACCTTAGGATCTTCTACGCGTTCACGTATGGCCTTTAATTCTTGTTCGCTTTTAGTTGGCTTTTCCATAATTGTAACAATAATGATACGAATATATGCAAAAGATTTGAAATGCAAATAAAAAAGAAAATCCGGCCAAAATTAATTGAACCGGATTTGCCATCTGACGGGAATGAGGTTAAGCGAATACGAATGGAATCTTTACTTTCCTTTTACCATGTATTAGCGCACAAAAATTATCTCTATTTCTTTTTCTTTCGGTAGATTCCCATGCTTTAAGAGCTGAATCGTAATATATGCCAGTTTCAACGTTCAAAACCATTCTGGATTTTGGGTTCCTATCTGGATTTAGAAATTGCTGTCTTCTTAACTCCACACCTTCTTTAGATACTTTAGCTAACCCTGTTCTGAAAGCGTGCTGTGTGTTTTCTTTTGAAGTTGCCCATTCTAAATTATCTAAATTATTATTTAATTTATTACCATCAATATGGTTAACACAGTATTTGTTTTCAGGATTGGGTATGAAAGTTATAGCGACTACTCTGTGCATGGTTTGGGCTGGTAGAGATTTTCTGTCTCCTATAGCAATTCTTCTATAACCATGTTTGTCAATAAGCCCCTCTTTCAATATTCTTCCTTCTAGCCATCTATCAACCTTGCCTCTGCCTGTTTGAATTATTTTGCTTAAAGACCTTGCTCGGCCCAAACTGCTAACCTGATATCTACCCTCGCAACCAGGTATATCTTTCCATATTTCTTCCATAAATAAAAATCCATGCCTTTCATCCGTCGAGGTGGACTACTTAGCATGGATATTTTTAAATTTCTTAATTCGGCCTCGACTCCGATTAACTAATATACGCTTTTTAGCTTGCTCCTACAAGTTTACCATTGACTATTCTGCCTAATTTTTGATAGCGGTTATATCTGTTTATTGACATAAAGCTACAGGTGCAACGACAATTAATTACTTGATTAGCAGGCAAACTAAAATCTCCTGGACGTTGACACAAATGACCGTCAAGGTCAAAAGTGTTTTCCATTTCTATAATGGTATCATTTTCTTCTAAGTGTGCTCTACGCTCATTTTTATCATTCCTGCCTAGCCAAACCTTATATGACTGACCCCCTTGCGTTTCGATCCAAGAAACTGCAGCTATATTTTTACCTAAGTTAGCTATTCGACTTGTTTCGGTCCTGCTTATAGTCCCCGCCCTCATTTTAGCACGTTGGCCTAAGCCTTTAAGGAATAACCTAACACGACCTTCCCTATCCATATCCAAATCGGCAACATCACCTAAAGCCCTACGTATCATTTCGACCGTAGTATCATTTAGTTCGCGTTGTATTTGGTAAACGTACTGTAATGCGTAATCCTTCAGCTTTCCTGACCAAACATCTACCAGGAAATCTATTGCGCTTGCCTTAGTTGCCGTTGGTTCATTTTTACGTTGCCGGTAATACTCCGATTTAGCCATTTTCATACCCGTAATCTCATAAGCACGTTGGTATACCGACTGCCATACGTTACTGTTGATTAACTGCTCTACCGGGATATTATCCGTTCCTTCCAGTTCAGCGTATGTCATAACCGGCTGTATTGATTGCATTATTGCTTTACGAAATAACGGCAATAGCTGTTTTTCCGCTGTCTTATGAAAACGGTTCCAGATTAGGCGTTCTTCTCGGAATTCTTTAAGCATTATATACTTTTTACTAAAGGCTCAACTTTCAAAACATACTCAACACCTCTATATGTAAATTGCACAGCCTCACCTTTAATTAAAAGGTGTTCTGCAACAGCCATAGGTGCAGTTTCTGTTACATCTTTTTTGCCGGATGCCCACATACCATTTTTATTTACTTTGCCTGCGTATATTGTTGCTGTTATAGGAGAACAGCCTATCTTAAAATTTTCCATACCCAAATATACCGCTATCCTTCAATATCCGGTGTAACAATTTCGATACCTAACATAAAACCCTCAACCAATCCCGCTTCATAGGCTGCGATTAAATCAGTCGCGTCAAGTTCTAAGATCATAAACCCTCAGCGTTTGGATCAACCTCGATTTCGCCACTTACAACGTCCTGAATAAGCATCATGCCGGACCCGACTAAGATAGATTTCCCAATATCACCCCCTACAGCATCATAACTGTAAATAGCGCGTTTTTCGTCAACACTTAAATCAGGCTTACCAAATACAGTAGCCATCAAAGCCAAATCTGGTGCAAGCTCTGTAAACTCGGTTAAGTCATGGCACGCAATAACGCCAGGCCACCACTGTTTAATTATAGCGTTTAGCTTCTGGTCAAACTTGCGTAACTCGGAAATAATTAGGTTTGTGACTAATGACTTATAGCCTGTAATGATACTATTTTCACTGCTTTGTGAAGCTACCGGAGTTAATGCCCACGGGATACCCATAATAGCGAAAATGTTTTTCCAGTTATTTTCTTCTGACTTTACAAGTTCCATTTCTGCAAGTGTATCACCATATGGGGTAACCGTTACTTCGGCATTGGTAAACTTCATTCGTCTATTGTTACGCGCTCCTGCCATATCGTTTTGAATGATTTTCTGCAAGTCTGCCATTTCCGTAACAGTCATCTTGCCTACACGCTTGCCCTCGCTTGTAACATCTACTTTAGATCCAAACAATGTACCACGCCCTCCGTTCTCAAATGCTGCTCCCTGAGCGGTTATATTTGCTTGGTTGAGCGATATATCGCCTATTGCTATTTCGTCAACTCCTAGCCCCTTTAAATCGGCTAGATTTGGATTCCAGTGTTTAAGGTGTAATATCCGGTCTTTTTCGATTGTGATCTGCTGGCCGTTATCGCAGGTGTACAGGTAGTAAGCGGCAGGGCTGAACTTAGACACATCGTCTTTAACGATGGTGATTCGGTCACGATCTAGTGAGTGAACGGCAACAGGCAGGACGTTACGGGATAACTCAGCGTCTAAACCCTCGAAATAAAGGAACCCATCCCCAAACTTGTAGTTATACCAAAAATCAGCCATACCCTCCATGCCTAAAGCATCAAACAGTTCGTTTAACGGATGATCTTCTAATTCAGTTAACGTTTGGGATTTAACAAAAGCCCGTTCCTCGTTCGATATGGCTTTAGAATAGAACTTATTAAATTTACGTGCTGCAGGCTTGTTTTTTGCCTGGCTAAACATAATAGGTGCCTCTACTACTTTGCGCACGAATATATTTGCTCCCGCATAAAATATTTTATTTGAATAGGCCGATTTGCCAGATAAACCCATCAAACGGAATGTATTACCGAATGTCATTGCAAAACCAGCACCATAAGCCGGGAATGTTGAGTTGATTGCTTTGGCGATAGGTGCAAGTACAGCCCCGCCTACATTCTTTAAGTAATGTTTTAATCCCATACACCAAATGTAACTACAATGTTGCATAAAAACAAAAAGCCAGACTACTTGCGTAAATCTGGCCTGCCTTGCTTCATCGTACCTGTCCAGCTTTGATCAAACCGGCCGACCTTCACAAGGGCTTTATCTTTACCCGGCACCGAATTGGAAATCTTCTTCCCCTTCGCTCAACTCAAAATACATACGCATCATGATAGCATCTGAATAATCGGGCGATCTGCCTAACAATTCCTTAACAGCATCTTTCGGGATAATCTTCTTTTTACCGTCCTTATCCATATCCTTTTGCTTCACCTGTTCTAGTTCTTCAATCGTTTCGGCTATCATATCACTGTCAATGATGCAGCCTAAATACATTTCAGAAGCGTTAACGATTTCGGATAGTTTATAGTAGCATTGTGCCTTTAGGTTTTCGAAGTTTTCAGAATAACGGGCTGTTGAATTATTAACGAACCCTTTACAGCCTAAAATATCCATAACCCCTCCACCTACACCGTCCTCATCGACGATTACATGATCTAATGGAATCATATACTCGTTACGCAATGAAGCTATTTCTTGAGCAACCCATGTAGTCGGCTTCTTACTTAGTACGACTATTTTAATCGCCCGTAACCCATCCCAAACAATGATAACTGATTTATCCTTACCGAAACGCGCAATATCAGCAGTTATATATTTTTTACCCGATCTAACAAATGTATTTGTCCAAAGGTTATTTATAGTATCAATGCTCATTAATGCAGCCGGATCGTCATCATATTCCCAATTGCCGTAGTAAAGACGCTCCCTGCTATTTTTCTCCATCCTAAGAAGCCTCTGAACGTATGATGGCGGTAAATATGGATTATCCTTTGGTAATGCTTGTATAAACTTGATGTCATTACGTAAAACACCGTCACGACTAGGCTTATAAACTTTGGTATATACCCAGCCTTTAGATGGATTGCAACTGCCTAGCTGTTTAGGCATCAAATCAAACTCATTTAGCTTATACCTGATACGAGATCCTACAACGTCCCAAGCCTTATGAACTATCTGGTTGCACTCGTCAACAAAAGCCCTGGTAATTTCAAGTGAACCCAAACTATCGAACTCTTTATCCGATGGGTAAAGGAATAGATCTTTTAGTAAAGTATCGCTTCCATTCTTCCAGTGGATTATATTTTCCTGAGCATTGAACTTAAATTGATTTGATACTTTATGTATTGCTGCCTGTTCAAAGAAAGTATTAAGGGTAGTCTCCTTTAGTGTTTTTAGTTTAGACCTACCTAAAAGTCCCCGTGAACCCGGATACTTTTGAGCCTGCTCTATTTCACGCAAACAACCTAAAGCTGTTTTACCACCTCCTGCTGCACCCCCATATATCAACTCAGATGTTACCCGGTCGTTAAGGTAGAAAACTGCATTCTTTTGCTTAGGCAGTAACGGCATCCGGTTCTTCTCCCTCTCCTAGATTGATAATATTGTTTACAACCGGCGCTGATTGACTGTTGTCTTTTTCAAACACTCCAATGATCTTACCCAGACTTTCAGTTGCTTTGTTAGCTCCTGAACTATCGAATTGATATTCTCCGGATTCTACCCATTGCCCATCGACTTTTATCATTACAGGCTCAGCAGTCATGCACCTATCCGAAATATCCTTAAAACGCTCCATAACCCACGCTTTTGTAATGCCTGATTTCTCGGCCATTTCAGCTCGCATTTTCACTAAATATTCTTGTATGTCTTCACGTTGCAATAACTGCCATGCTTGCTGTCTAGAAGTATCCTTAGAAAACCCGGCATATATAGCTGATTCTGAACCATTTAATGTTTCAAAATATTTATCGCAAAATCTTATATGGCTATCTAACATTTGTAAAGTTTTGTAAATGTAAGTTACTTAGTTTTTAATTCGCTTTCCTCTATTGGAACTGGAATACCTACGCATTGCCAGTTGTCCAAAGTTAGTTATAATTTGTTATTTCTTTGCTTTTGATATAAACGATACAAACCCTATACCGATTAACATTTCTCTCATAAAGTCTTGTAATGGCTTGACTGTATCTTTTATTTCTTTTGATTCTATAAAGATAGGGATTTCTCCAGCCTTTAAACAAAGTAGATCGGCTATGCCTGGTTTGTTGGTTTTTATCAGGTTAATCACGAAGTACCCCCGCTTCTCGTATTCCTTAATTATTTTTGTTTGGTGCTTTGATGCCATAGTCTTTTACGAATTTGGAAAGTGTGTAGTCTTTTTTACCCATTACGGTCTTATATATCTTTTCCTCAATACCGCCCTCAGCAAATATCCAGTATACATCATTGGTTTTACGTTCCATAGTTGTAAGTCGGTCCTTAGCTTGGAAATACGATATAGCCGAGAAGTCAATATTAAAGAACACAAGGTAATCCGCTTCTTTAAGACTTATACCTTCCCGCCCAGAAATGACCTGTAATGCAATATTTTTGTTTGTGGTATTGAATGTATCAAGGTCTGTACAAAGTTTGTTTTGGAACACTGATTTAAGCAAATTTAGTTCCTCTTTAAATTTATAGAATATTCCGATCTTATATTCTTTGAAGAACTCTTTGATGTACTCGGCTTTACTTTCGTCTATTATCTTTGATTTGCTCGGTAGTTCTATAACATGGTTATTATCATCAATGGTTAGTTTCTTTTCAAATTTTATTGTACCTGAGCATAGTTGGTGGATTTTACCCATTAGCTTAACTGCGGTGTCTGCTAATATGGTTTCGTCTTTGCCTTTTATAACCCTATCTTTTGAGATTCGATCAATAAGGTGATACGTGATAGGCTTCATTTTTACAGTCAAAACGTGTTCTTTAACTTCAGAGGTAAATCCAGCCTGCTGCTGACTGAATTTAATAAAATACTTATCAAGTATTGCATCCATATTTTTATTTGCCTGCTGCATCCGGTTAATGTCGTTATCTTGGCGTTCTGATAACTCATTTAGCAGGATAGAACAGTTTGGATCTTCTTTTGATATTTTACGTTTAAGTACTGAATAGTATTTATGGATAATCTCTTTGTTATTGGTATAATTTGTAACTAATCCATAACCCAAATCAAATTCACATTTTACAAATCCCATCCCAGTGAACCAATTATAGAAGTTTTTGTATTGCTTGAATGGTGAATGGTTGCTTACCCAAAACTGATGGTAGACTTGTGAATAGCTTTCCGGATGTGGAGTTCCTGATAAAAATATAATTGGTAGATGTCCGTATTTAATTTTAAAGTTTTTGGCCCCTTCGCTTGGTTTAGGGAAAGACCCGAATCTATGGGCTTCATCCATTATTACTAAATCAAAATTGGTTTCTTCGATTTTATGTATACTCTCGTTATTGATTATGGTTAACTGGAACTTCTTATAGAATCCAAAAGCATTGTAATCGTCATGTATAGACTGAATGGCTTTTTTCTTCGTGCAGAACAAAACCCTTTTTGCTCCGTAAAGGAATGCTGTATTCATGGCTGTTACTGTTTTCCCAGTCCTGACTTGCATAGCAAAATACACGATCATGTATAATCGCAATATCTCAGCACCTTGTATAGAGTTTTGTTCCTGGTAATCTCTTAGCTGTTTTTCCATTGTTTTTATGGTTTGGTGTAAACTCCATGTTTTATTTTAACAAATACACCCGTCTTTGAAGATGACTGTTCTTTTAATAACCTCATTGCTGTCCTGTTAGGTATACCAAATTTACAAGCTAAATTAACAAATGCTGAACAAGTAAAAGTTGACCCTTTCTCAACCGAACCAATAATGCCTGCGTATTGATTTTCTGTTATCTTTCTCTGAATTGTTTCTTTCCTTCTTTTTAGTTCATTCGCCCATGCCAATTGAAAGTTATTACGATCCTCTATATCCTGGATATTGCTATAAAAATCAATTTCTTTAATGACTTGTTCTGCTGTTATTTCAAACCATTCACCTCTTAATCTTTTATCCTGATATTTGCTATGCAATAACGATTCAACTGTTCTTGCGTCATTAATTATAATAAACCCCAGTATCTCCGCTCCGTAAGGCGCATACGTTTTAAATTGATTAAAGCGCTCAAGTGGATTATCATATTCTGAGTAGCCTATTTTCACAGGGGTTAAACCGATATGTCGGAAAAAATACACGCATCCTTTGTTATTTTGTATCATATTTTAAATTTATCTGTCATTATTGGCATTATGGTGGTAATTTGATTATGCCTTTAAATATGTTTAATCTTTGTTTTTGTGTGAAAATGCTAATAATGTCAATAATGCCAATATATAATAAAACAGGTATTTAAAGGTTTGTATTTAGTATGTATTATTATACTATATGTTAATATATTATATATATAATTAATATATAAAAAAGTACGTGAGATTATACTAGCATTATGGCATTTTCTCCGCAGATTTTTTCTGGTGGCATTTTCGGCATTATTGGCATTTTTAAAAATAATCATTGTTTAAATGTGTTTAAATGGTCTTTTTAGTTTACTTCATTATGCCAACTTATGCCAATAATGCCAAATAGACTATTTTTTATAATACGTCTCATATAAAACGTGATATAAAACTCGCCATTCGTAAAATGGTTCGCTTGGCTTGATCTCTGATAAAATTATATTGTAGGTTGATTTAAAAGGGTGTAAGACGGTTTCTGGTTGTTTCATGAACATTACCCAGTTAGATGACTGTTTACGCTTTATATCGCATAATAATCGTATCATGTCATATTTAGCCGACTTGATGCCTTCTCTTTTCCATTGGTCAATTTTTTTCCAAAGATATGCCGATACATTTTCAATATATTCCCCTTCAAACATATATCCGTTGTTCTTTGCGTCTAACTTAAAACAGCACTTAAAAAGTATTTTATAATCGCTATTTCTTGCCATAAACCCCATGCTTAATTTTAATTATCAGTTTCCCTTTTGGTAAGGTGTTTGAATCAATCCAGCGTTTGCCTGTACGATCTGGGATACCTAAAGAGACACAGATGTCTGAAAACTCTTTTGTTGTAAATGGTTGGTCCTGGTTGGGAAGCTGATTATATAAATCTTTAAATATACCCTGCAGACTTTCCGAAGGGTCTGTTGCCCTTGTGAGCATAGCATTTTTAATAAAGTATTCAGCAAGCAAAATAGATTGCTTTATGTTTTCAGTATCTATGGATGTTTTAGGTGAATAATCGTCTGAGCAAGCAAAATCAATCATATGCTTTATCAGGCAAAACCGATGGATATAGGTCTCCATCTTTGAACGTATAGCCTTTATACTGTCAAATTCACTGCGGTTAATTAAGTCTGTATTTGTCTTTTGCCACACTTTTAGCGAATCGTATGCTTCTAAAGAGTACCTGACTTCCTCTGGTTGCATATCCCCCCATTGGTTAATGGGTAGCTCAATATTCAATAACTTTTGGATAATGAAGTCATAATTCGACTTGGTAGATGGTTCTAATGTAACATCGCTCCAATATTCTTTTATAGCATTATCAGGGCAGCATATTAACCACCTATCAAAAAAACCGTTGTCCTCTTTACCCTCAAAAGATTTTGATAGAACAGAAGGTTGTATAGTACCAATTATATTTAACATTGGTTGGTTGATACGGATTGACACTTGCGTCTTACGATCCACAACAACAGGCTTCCCAGACCAAACAGATAAATAAAACTGCTCGTCGTTACCTTTGCTGTATCTCTGGAATGAGTTTATAAAGCCAGATAATTCATCATTATAGATCATTATCCCGCGCTCATTCTTATGAAGCTGCTGAACAACCGCTTCAGGAGTTGCATCTGACACAATGGTTTTTATAAGCGCACCAGGTGTTTTGCCTTTGTTCTCGTCGTTTGATTCAAAGTCTTTTAGGTATGCCTGGTAACTTTTATAAATTTCACGTTCTTTTTTTTCGATTGGATCTAATGCCCACGTCAAAGGCGCGGACTTATTTACGCCTGGAGTTCCTACCAATGCAAGGAATATATTGCACCGCTCCTTCCAACTATCAGTGACTTTGATAGAAAAAGTGTTACCGATTGCTGTTGCGGATGTGCATAAAATTGACGAAGCAAGAAAATCGGGATGGAAACGGTTTGTTTCGCAAACTTCTAAGATAATATCCTGCATGTTTTTTGGGAAAAATGATAGTGGGAACTTAGACATTTTTTGCCCCCCAAACTAATAAATTATAACCTGTTGTAGCTTTATTAAGTAGGTTTGGGTTTATTAACCTCATAGCTGAAATAACAGATCTTTCAGAAAATCTCGCATCATGGTCGCTGTAACAGTGCGACACCAAATAACACTTATCAAAAACCTTTTTGTTATTGCCTTCTCTATGTTTTTTTACCCTTGTTTTTATATTTGTTGACTGACCAACATAAATTGGTATATCGCCATTAAATAGGATATAAATAAAAATAGGTTTTATCTTCGTTTCCCTGAACGTTATATGCCCTTCATCGGCAACAAAGAATTCTGTTTGGGATAAATATTCAATATCTGTAATTACCATTTGTAAAATTTTAAAGCCTAAAAATTATTTAACTATTATAAGAGTAGTGCCTTGAACTTCTATTGTTTTAAGTTCCCTGGTCTTTATCAAGTAATCGATCCTTACCCTGTTGATACCAAATTTTTTGTGATATTCTGACTTAGTATATAGTCTTTTAGGGTCAATGGTTATGTTTTTATCCATAATGCTAATTTACAAAATGTAAATCTATAAAGCAAATAAATAGTAAAAATTCTCCTTTACAGACTTTATTTCGGATGTTGTCATAACTAATGGTTGGCTTCATAGAACGCCCAACAAAATCCTATTGGGGTTATGCTTCGTAACTCTTTTGTGCGTTCTGATTTACCGCCATACAATTTCCAGCCCGGATTTTCCTTAAATGGCGGAATAATGGGCCGCTTTACAGGATCATTGAATTTACCCCATAGCCATGTTTGTTTGTTATATGCGTTAAGTTCTAAAATTACGCTCAGCTCTTTTTTTGTCAAGTCTTCAAATTTTTTATGTTTAGCATAAAAAAATAAGATCATTTTTTCCATGCCCGGATTTGGAACAGAATAATAAAAATCACACGGATTGAATTTAAATTTAACCTTACCTAACCAAGGGTTAAGGGTGTGTATTCTACTCATCGGATTTTCGACCTGCCAAAACTGTAAAAGTCCCGTTGCATCAAAGAAATCAATAATATCCTTATTCCGTTGGACTAGCTTTTGACTGAATTGAGTACTGCCGTCATTGTCTTTTCTTGCAAAATGCCTAGCTCCAGAAATAGCAAAATCAGTGCAGGGCGTAGGACAAATAATACCAATCTTTTCAATATAGTCACCTTTTAATTTCAATAACTCACAAACATCAGCATAGAAATTTTTATAATCCCATGTTAAAATATCTATCCCGTGTTTTAGTTCTACCTGTTTAACAAACCAACCGTTTTGTCTGTATGGCAAAGATTGATTGCCGGAGTGATCGTAAAGAGATATCAATAGTTTCATATATATAAACTTAAAAGCCCCTTCAAAATTTCTATAGCGTCTCACTTCTATATCCGTTTATCATGGGTCTGATTAAAATTTCTTATTATTGTTGTGAGACGACATTACAATGATAGTTATAAAAGGCCGAATCGAAATGTAGTATTGTTGTTACAACTCCCTCTTAACCTCGCCTCGTTTAACCATGCCCCGGATCGAACTTTCGGTTAACTTCGCCCGTTTATCCCCTCGTTTCGTAAACGGTTTAGCGCATAGTCGCCTATACGAATACGGAGCAGTTCATTTTTATGGTTCTGAGCCAATATCATTAACTGGCTTCTGATCTGCCTGTACTCGATTGACTCGGTACGCTCGGCTAAGATTGTTGATAATAGTTTTTTAGGCATTACTCTGACCCTATTTTAATGATAAATAAAACCGTGGTATGACTTGCTAACAATCTTAACCCTATTTGCTGTAATTCGAAAACAGTAGGATTGAAAGATGATTTTTCTGTAGAATGTTCGTATTTTACAGTAATACTTGTTTTTGTTGAAGTGATAACCGTTCCGCTTCTTTTGGTTTTGTCAGAGATGATATCCCCTACTTCTGCTAATTTTGCCATTATACTTTTGATTTTAAGGTTATTGTTTTTGTATTTTCTGATTCTCTTAATTTGAAGCCTTTACGGATTATTTGGTTGACCTTTCCGTACGGCAATTCTCTCACCCTGGCGATTTCCGTCATCGGTAATATACGCCCGAAATAGTCTTCCATTATATCGCCATACGTTTGATTTAAGATAGGTTCTTTTCTCAAACCCATCTTGTATACCAATCTGCGTAAAGTATCAACATGACAGCCTATAGCCATCGATATTGCGCCGTACGTTTCGGTCTTGTAGTTCTTCATTAAATAGTCTGCGTCCTTGTCTGTGAATATGAATTTCGGTCTTGCCATCTACCCCCAAAGGCCGGATCAATGTCCAGCCGTTTGAAGTGTAAGAAGATATTTAAATTTATTTGTTTCGCCTAACTACTCTGATCCGGTTAGGCTTGCGGAGTTAAAATTCAAGTCGTTTTATCTCTGATTCAATAGAGCTTTCAATACTAATAGCTTTACCCCTAGCTATAGCAGCCCATTCATTCACTGTTTTCCATACTGGCTTTGCTTTAGTGCCTAAGTTAACTACAGATTGACGACCGATAGACCTAATGAACATAGGGAATTTAGATTCCGGCCTAAATGATTCAAAATAAAGCCTTTCTAGTGTAGGTATCACCGTAAAGTAATGCACACACTGGTGTATGTTATCGAGCGGTATCCCGCCGCCACGCAAAGACTGAACGTGTTTTTTAGGTGCCGGACATTTAATTTCACAGGCAAACTTCAAGTCTTTAGTTATCCCATCTGGAGATATACCTAAAACGCTTATATCTGACTGTAGCCATCCGCATTCTATAAAAGGTATAGATGTGTACTCTACCAATTTTTGACGCGCTACGGGCTCTAATTCTGTGCCTCTTTGCATATCTGCTGATTCGTATCCGTCTGACAATTCAAATTCTTCCAAGTGTTCCCCTATCAATTGATCTAATAGCGTGTCTGAGTCAACAAATAAACCTTTAGATGTTGAACCACCTATTTTTCTGTACCTTATGCGGTGCCATTCCTCTGTGCCTTGCACAATATCCCAATGCGCTACCATTATGATGGAAGTGATAATTTAAGTTCATCCTTTTTAGCAAGCACAGATGGGATATTTTTTTCTGCAGGAGTTAAGGCAGTCCACACATCCGCAAGCTGTTGTTTTGTTGTTACCGATCCCAATGATTTTAACGCTGCGTCCGGTGATATTTGAGCTGGTGGGTAATACTTTTTAAACGCCACAATATGACCATGTCTTTTATCAGGCTTTGCATACATAACAAAAGGCAAACCATACCAATCTTCTAAGTAAATAGATCCACCGGATTCTTTCGTTAAGAACTCAGCGCGTCCTACATTTAAAAGGCAAGGCTTATAGATTGTTTTGCCAGTTTCTAAATCCTTTAGCCATAGACTGGTTTTAGTAATTTCCTGCTGTAGTTTTTGATCGAATGCAGGGGCATCTTCCTGCTTTTCAATACTCACTACCATTTCTTTTTTTAAGCCCTTAAGGCCGAGTAATAAATCTTCCCCGCTAATGTAGCGTTTGTCCAGGTTCTTGCGCCATGGTGTCTTTGTCTGTTCAGTCATCTTATTTTTATTTGGTGGAGCATCATTGCTCGGTGTTCAATTCTTTACTTAATTAAATCATATAAGGCTTAATAATATTGCTGATCCCATACGACAAAGCGGCACCCATTTCTTTACCTGTTTCAGTTTTAAATTCTGCCTTTGACATTTCAATAAAATGATCGAATATTTTACTGATTAATGCTTTGTCGTGTTCTGTGTTGGTCATCTTCAAATTTACTTATTAACCCTATGATTTACCTGTTTTTGGTGTAACGTGTTCGTTACTGTAGTGATTTGTAGGCTGCGTAGATTTCTTCTAAATCAAGTTTGCTGTATACAAAAGATCTATCATCTGATTTAGCTACTGTATTGAACCCATTTTCTGTTACGGTAATGGTTACGGTGTTGTGCTCAAATACAATCTCCTTAGGTTTATTCTGCTCTTTACAAAACTTCTCCGCGGCTTCTTTGGTGGAGAATGATTTATGGTCGACTGTATCACGTATTGAATATGGATTAGCAACATGTAAATTTAGTGATCCGCGTTCCGTTTGAAGTAATTTAACACTCCATTTTTTAAATATTGGATTCAATTCTGCTACCCAATGCTCATCCCCCTCATAAATCGGCACGCCGTCCTCACTCGTAAGAACGAATACCGGCGGCTTGATACCTACTTCAGCGGCAAAGTCTGCGAAGTCCACTACTCTTGTTCCGTCAATAATAGTATGATAACACTCGTCTGAATACATAACAGCATTTGGTAATGTCATATCTCCTAGTGGTTCTTTTGATGACGGCGTGTGTCCAGAACACCACCTCCACCCTTTCTCCGCATAATGTTCCATCAGCAACTTAAACTCACGCTCGTTATTGACAGCTATTGCACATTTGCCTGATAGGATGCTTGCGGGTACTATTGTCGCCCAACCATGTTGGCTGTAAATAATATGATCATTTCCTGAACATCTTATTTTTTCTGTATCATCAAAATAAAATGACCCAGTAGAATCGAAAACGCTATCAATTGTTTTCGACTTAAACTTAGTGCCCTTAGGATAATTCTCATAAGCATATTTCAGCAATTCGTGTTTCTTTTTCATTTTATCTTGTTTTAGTTGTTTCCCACTGACTATTACTAACCTTAACACACCCGCATCTATCCAGGCAACATAAAGCTACCATAACGATTACCATTGCAGCCACGTACTGAACGAACGGTATTGGGCGCGTGTTGGTGTCTTGTTTTATGTATTGGGGTTTCATAGGAGTTCTTGATTTTGATGGATGTTGCCGATTACTTCAGTCGTTCCGCTTATAAATGATGATGTTTGCATATCTGCCGTTGATTCATAGAAAACAATATTTTCCTTATTTAAATCATCTTGATGCGTGTTGATTGCTAAACCTCCGGGAACGATAAACACTTTAAACTTGCGAGTACCATCGCTTAAGATATCCCCCTCATAAATCTCAACACCGTTCTTGTCTTTAAGTCCGGTGAATTGCATGACTTCTACTGGCTGACCTTGTGATAAATAAACTAAACAATCACCAGGTTTATCATCAAATAACATTTGAGCAGGTACACCATCATATTTGCCTTTTGATGGGTGTCCTTCATGCCACGCCCTAAACTTAATTACCCTAGTCATTGACAGTCTCCTTTCCGGCTAAATATATAGCCCTAATCAGTGTGCCACGACATGCGTGTCTAATGGCAAAAAGCTTCTTTACCTCCGCTGGCTTTTCGCTCGGCATAAGTTTAAAATATTCATTTGATTCGATGCCTTTAAAGTTTGCATCTGCTTCCTCAAAATTCGCTATTGCTCTGTTGAGGTGTTCGATTGATTGTTTTAAGTTTTCTAGCATGGTGTTACCCTTTAACTATTACTTCGTTATAAAATCTGTTAGTTACTTTTTCCCAGTTCTCATCTAGGTATTCCGAGGCTGTTTGTGTTTCGACAACTGCCGAGGTACATACCCCTGTTGCTTGCCATTCCATATTCAAGCCTAGGCATTCGATCCATTGCAGTACATCGTTTTCCAGTGCCAGTCTATCCCCCTTTTCGGTAATGAACTTGATTACCTTTGAATTTACTGCCTGTTCGGCTATTACTAATTTGCTCATAGTGTTTTGTTTTGTTAGGACAATGTTACGGAGTATAAACGACATTACCAAATAATAATTAAAATAAAATAAATTAGTTATTATCAACTATTGTGTTTACATTTGCTTTATGGAAGAATTAAAGAGCAGATCGCAAATTAAACGTGAGACGTTGTATGCGAATATAAAAGAAAGATGGGCTTTATTATATAAGCCAGGAGAGACACAAAAAACACCTGTAGCCGAAAGTATAGCAGAAGAGTTTGAAACGTCTCTAAGCACAGTAAACAGGATTGTAGGTAATATTAAAGGTAAATAGCGATGGAGAACACATTCCACATTAGATTTCTTATAGACAAATATCAAAAACAGATAGATAACTTAAAATGGCATATTGAAACAAACAAGCCTCAAATAGACGAACGTTTAAAATGTATGCAAAGAATTTCTGACTTTAGTGATGTTGTTTATGATTTAAAACAGTTAACTGACCGATCATGAAAACCACACACGCAGCAATAGCATTAATTTGCATCGGACTTTTGGTTTGGGTTGTGAAATATATGGAGATGATATGAAAACAGCAGAAGAGATATTTAATGAATCTGGTAAAGCTGGTATGGCTTGTGAATTTGGGTATAATGCCGATGTTATATCTTTACCAGTAGCTATAGAATTAGCCGAAATTTATGCTAATCAGAGTAAGTGGATAAGTGTTGAGGATAGGTTGCCGGAAGACAACAAGACTCAAAATATTTTGATAAATGGAGACAGAAATTCAAGTCATCACATCTATTATTCAGCGGGCTACGATATAATTTACAAAAAATGGTACAATCCTTTCGGATATGAAGTAGAAGAAAATGTTACCCACTGGCAACCATTACCTAATAACCAATGAAACCCCGCACAGTAAAGGTAATATCTAAAACAGGCAAAATGTATTACCGTTGCATTAAGGGCAAACGTATGAAACGAAAAACACCAGATAAGGCATTATTTACAGAAGAGATAACTGTAGATGAATTTATAGAATTGAGATTAAAGCCCCTCCAAAACCCGGCCTAACAGATCAGTAACATTCTGTCCCAACTTCCTTGCTAAAAACGGCTTAATCAAAGGCCATACAGCAAGGAAAAGCAAACGTTTAACCCACCCCAATTTAGCTTCTTTAGCTAGATCCTGGGGTGTTACGTTTTCTAGTAAATCCACGTCGGCAACTAGTGATTCTATTTCGGAGCGTCTCATTTGTCGTCCTCCTTAACTACACCTGTCATCCTGCCTAATCCCCATACAACGAAATCCAAAGCCTTTAATACAAGTGCTATTTCAAACTTTGAACTATCAGCTACTAAATGAGTAGCAGCAACCCATATAGTGATCGCAGTTGTTAATATTGTCGTAGTCCTAAATGCGTAGGTCATCCACTTTGGCGTAACTCCTGTTATTGCCGCAGCGGTACCGAATTGTGTTTTTGTCTCCATGTTCTTTTATGATAATCTACTTTCTTTTACTTGTTTTATAGATAAACCTATTATTTTCATTTCTTCATGCGTGAAATTATCCATTCTTGCTACATTACATTCTATGCAACAAGGCACACAGTTTGATCTTATGTGACCCAGGCTGTTGTTTAGTCTATCAAAACCAGTGGAAGGAAAACCACAGTAAGCGCATGCGTGTTTTCTAACTTCAAGTATGTCGTGTTTTGTTATGTCTGTTTGATGCCCTCTATCCTTATCATACTTCTTATAAGCCGAAGCTAAACCTATAGCTCTACCCATAGGAGTAGCCCTATACGCCGCACCAATTTCCGCATGTTTAGCTTTTTGCTCTGTAGTATATGCCGCGTACCTTCCAGTCCTTGGGTTTTTATCATACTTCGCCTTTGACCTTATTTTTTCGCAGACCCTGCACCCATACATAAAGCCTCCGGGTCTGCTTTTATCTGAATGAAAATTTTCACTTGTTAAATCTTTTACAGTCTTGCATATTGTGCATTTTCTTTCTGTTTTTATCATCAACAAATATAATAAAAATCTTGGGGTTAAACTTCCCCAAAAATAATTAATAAATTTATTACGCTAGCTCAATATGCGGTGCATCCGGAAATTTTTTCCAATAAATTCCTGCTTCGATTTTTATACCCAAACATTTAGCAGTAGCCATGATGTGAGCGGCAATAATACGAAACTCAGCATCAGCATTCCAATCTATTCTACCATTCACGAACGGAACAAAATCGATTGCGTGACCATACCCATCTGATTTAACCTGGTGATTACTTTTATTCGTCGTACCGTTCTTTTGGGTCACAATATTACCTAAAGGCTTTTTCGCGCTCCTGCCGTCCGGGTTTACTTTAGTACGTCCTAAAGCGTATAGTGCTACTTGTTCGGCCTGAGTGCGAACTCCATAAACTATTGTGAAGTCAACCGGAGTTTCCTTAATCGCTTCCATCATTACCATAACTAACCGAGGATCTACACCCTTTAATTTTGCCAGCGAACCGGCTCCGAAATTTGCCATAACCAAATATACTAAATTAATTTATAACCTCTACGTAGTAAAAAGTAGATCAATCCGGTTAAGGATACCCAAAGGATCGGAGTAACGATAATCAGTTCCGTCGTTCGCTTCAATATCTCCCGGTTAAACAATAACCCGCTTAACTGCGATATGATAAATACCAGGCAAAACATAGTAGGTACGCTCCAAATCGCCAGGGTATTATTCCATAACCAACGACCCAACCACTTGATATACCAGAAATCAAATATAACTGTCCGTATAAGGATTTTAAGCGGCCTATAAGCCATCTTTAGCCTGCAAGTGTAATACATCAGTACACACGTTAAAGCTACCATTAGAAGCATTGTAATTGTTGAGGCTATCATTAATGCGATCTGTTCAAAACTCATGACTTATCCCCCTCGTTCTTATCATCAGTGTAATATTTTTTAACCATTGAATTAAAAGAAATCTTACTAATCTTCTCTAGTGATTGTATCAAATACACAGCCATAAAACTACAAATTATCAAATAAACCTGCAGGCCTACCGAACTAAAAGGGCGTATAGTAGAAAGCCCAGCTTCCCAAAACTTGTAGGCAGTCCATGCCATGAAGATGGTCGCAAACGCGTGTAAGGTCACAATACCGCGTCCTAAAATACCTCCACCTGCCGCTATCATGACCATACGCAAGCCGAACCCGCACGTAATGGATACAGCACAGGCAAGTATTTGAGCTACATCATGCGTTCCAAAACCTATGAAAAACCCCGTCAAAATCACTCCTTCCCTTATTACAGTCCCTGCCCACATAATTACTGTTTTTATTGCGTGTGTTACCATATCAGATATTACCGTTTTGATCTGCGCGGAATAGCGCGTATAATGTGTATGCGAATGTTATAGCGTTCAGGTAGTAAATCTGTAGGGATGGACGGGCGATTAACCCAAATTCATTAACAATAACCAGACCGGATATAATTGATAGAAAAACATAGGCGATATTACGAAACGCAATCTCAGATTTTGACTTTGTGGAACTATTACCCATAATGAGTAAAGGGGCTACAAATACAAGCAACTCAGCATTGCGCCAAATAATCTTCCCGCTTTCATCTATGTGCCGATTATTGATACAATAGATGTACATGTTATGGCTGCACACGTAGCATGCAGCCATAAGAGCCGTTACGATTGAGCGACTATCCACCGATGTCTTCAATCCATTTCCAATCTGCGCCAATGCACTTCCATTTGCCTGGCCTTGGACTGCCCGCTGTAAGTGGCTTTGTGCCGCATGCAGCTAAATCGGTTTCTGGGTTTTCTTCTTCGTCTTCTGTTGGGTCTGTGTAGTTTTCCATAATGCTTAAAGGTATAAATAATTCCTGAACGCAACAATAGTGTTACAATTACTCACGTCTGGAAATTTGTATTTATGTTTGGGGTATGGAAATACATAGATACAGAATAAAAGAAATTACCAAATACAATGAAACCAGATTTTACCCACAAGTTTTTATTATGAACTTTTTTGGGTTTATTGTTTACTGGAATTTAGTACACCCTAATTATTCATTCGATGTCTATTTCGATACAATTGAAAAAGCTGAGAAATTTATTTTAGACGAAAAAACCGGGTACACTGAGCATAAATCTAAGAAATACCACTCGATATGATAACCGTCCACTTCAAAACCCAACACCTAGGCCAATCGGAAATAGATTGCGATTCAATCGAAACAGCTGAGCTTATCCCTGCAAGAGGGCGTAAACAATCTGCGGTAAATATTTTATACCTTTATAAGGATGGGAATTTTATCGCTGTAAACATTAACCAGGTAAAACGTATCACATGGTCGAAGTAACATTTAAAGCGCAGACTGAGCAGGGGCATTGCGTTGTATTATACCCTGAACGCGTACTAGATCGTAACTTAGAATGGTTGCTTGATTTCGGTACGCACACACATTTGTTTGATAAGGAATTGATTAAATCCGTAACCGTATGCCGTATTATTGCACGATAAGTTTAAGCGCTGCCGATCTGGTTAGCTCTTATCCAGTTCTGAAAATATCAGATAAGCCGGAAGATATTTACTTATTCAATTTAGGTATGCATCCACCATTTTCTCCAGGATGGATCGTTATTGAACCGGATCAAACATTTTTCCAGGTAATTTCTCTCCTTGCAAGGATTAACGAACTCGGAATAGAATGGCGTATAAATGTAGACCCTGCAAGATTATGAAATACCTCATCCTATTTCTTTGCTTTATCTTTTTATTATATTTACTTAAACTCGCTTATGGCGACCATCAAAACCACCTTTAATATGAACTCTTTAAACTCCAACAACAAACCGTTATTTACTTTGCCTTTAAGTGCTGGCAAATTAGTACTTTTTATTTTCTGTCTGGCATTGTCCCTACAATTAGCTTTTGCCGTTAAAGCCTGTATGCCATGAAAGACAAACGAAAATATGCTGTAATAATAATGTGTTTCGGTAGCATACTTATTTGGGCATTTGTATTATGGTGTTTATCATAATTTATGCCGTTTGCCTATTCCTGTTTTATAAGACAGGCAAACGTGTACTCAGGTCGCCTAAGTGGCATGAAGAAGATGATAGTGATTTATTATGATCATTGCTTTAAAATTAGGAAATCAATAGTCAAATTAAGCGTACCTAATAACGGTACTGTACTGAAATTTACTGTAAATCCTGAAGCCGTTATATTACTTATCCAGCTAGGGACAGCGGCCTGCGGAGTTCTTGCTTGTACATAGACCTGAGTTGGAATAAAAGGTAAAACTGTTGTAACCCCATTAATAACATAGTTCACATTATAAGCAGTTTGAAGTGTCACGCTACTAAATGTAACACTGCCTTTAATGGTGTTGCCATTAGCCACCCTGACCCACCTACCGGTAGCCATATTGGTCACTTTGATGGTTATAAACCCGTCATCATTAGCAGTGCTGGTATCATCCCAACGATAAACACCTCCATTACCATCTGTTGGGTTAGCCAGACCTAATAGTAAAATTTGCACTTTTGCCGTTCCACCCTGCAAGCGCATATCCGCTACAGTACCAAATGAAACAGGAGAAACAGCTACCGATTGAGCGATAGCAAAATGTACTAAAAATAGTAACGGGAAGATTAATAACTTTTTCATGATTAGAACATAATAGGTTTAATTAACGCGGTGTATAATAACTCTTGTGATCCTGATGGAGGGGCTACGCTATAATATATGTAAATATTAGTCGCGTCTATTGTGGCATACTTAAAATTTGCAGCCTTATCAGAGTTGGCAGTAAGTAATATTAGACCACCACCACTGAAGCCTGGTGCTCCATGTGGTATGGTTATAGTAGTGCTACTCCCGTTTCCTGTTGCTACCAAATAAACTACATAACCCGTTTCTGTATGTATTGTAGATAAAACCTTTCCGTCTACATACCTTTTGCTTGTTACCGATTCAGTTCCATAACTCGCGCTAACATCAGCATTATAATTAAGCACTCCTGTAGTAGCATTAAGTGTTAATCTATTGAACGGCGCCAATGACCCTGCTGGACCATACGCAACCCAAAAGTTCATATTACCAGAGGCATCACCAAGTAAAGCCCATGATTTAGTAGCGGTAGCTGCATCATTAGTATTATTCCACATATAGCCACCAGCAGCAAAATTATTAGTGGCTCCACCCCCAGCATATACGTTTGATCCAACGGTTATTGATTGAAAAAACCTGTTGTATCCATTCCATCCATTATCAGTATTAAAAATGTTGGCATAACTATTTATATACCCATTAGGATTTGATGAAAGGTAGTACGAACTATTATCATACGTGATCGTCGTTCCTGATGCCTTAATAAAGCCTGTGCCGTTCAACTGTGCTTGTTTCCCTGCTACTGTTGAGTTTGCAGCAATCACCGTGTTAAGGTCTTGCCAGGTCTTATCCCCCCTCCAATACTGTGCAGTAGTTCCTGCTGTTATTTTAGGTTCATACGTTGCCGCCGCAAATCCCTTGCTTGCAAAAGCCTGCCAGATCGTACCATCATAAATCTGTAAATCCGCAGCAGTAGAATTAAGGTAAATCCTACCCAGAAACGGGTCTGTTGGCGCTGTGCTTAAAACCTGTATCCCGATACCGGCAGTCATTCTGAACGGTGAACTATGCGTCTGCTGTGCTTTTACCGCAAATGACGCAAGTAAAAGTAATATTGATATGTATTTTTTCATGATTGCGTTTTATTGGTGATTTTCTATAAATGCTAAAATAGCCACTTCATCATAACAAGCGTCTGCGATATGTCCTGCTCCAACCTTAGTTATAAGAGTTGTTGAGTAGTTGCCCTTTGCTCTTAGGTTAGTTAAATAATTTATTGACTGGGCGATAGGTATATCTGTATCTGCGTCACCGTGTATAGACAATAAAGGAACTGTTGACATTAGCCCAAGATTTCTATACGGCACATATTCATATATGTCAGTTATAGCCCCTGAGAAGTTGACAAAAACTACGTTTCCTGCGACATAAGACTTAGAAGCGGAATAAGTATCATAAAATGGATTTAGATATTCTGAATTTACCGGGGCTATAGTTCCTCCTCCAATTTTAACCCAGTTAATGCCATCGTCTACAGGGGTTACCCCTGTTTGGCTAACTAAAGACCTATAGGCAGTCCCAAAAGCTTTTTTTATAATATTCCCATAAGTTCCACCTGCAAAATTAGTTTCCGTATCAAATGCAGGACTTATGCCAATAACACCCTTTAATTTATCAGGGTAATTAGTCGCGAACATTACAGAGTTTAGCCCACCCATGCTAGCCCCTAATTGAAATATGCTTTTTGGATTGAGTACTGATACTGCATTATCTTGTAGGCTTTTTCTATACTTTAATCCTGTTGGCGCCCCCCAATTTGAAGAAGTTACTCCTGCTCCAAATAAGTTTGTACCTGCTGGATTATTGTAAGAGTTAAATGTTCCGTAGCATATTGATTTGCCGTTATTAAATAAAGCCGATACAAGTCTGTTTAACCCGGTTGTTCCCGGTATTGCCCCGGCTGTAGCATTAGGATGATGATACTGTACAAGTACTTCCGATCCTTTTGGAGATATTACCATAGACGGATAAGTCCCATCTAAACCATCATTAAGAATATTTGGTTCGTATATCGTTACTAAACCCCATTTAGGCGGGGACATAGTATTAGAAGCATAAACGCTCTGCACTTCATATTTACCAACACTAGCGGCTGTAATTTTTATATCATTTAAATTGGTAAAAGGCGAAAAGCCCCCGCTAAGAAATGTTATCGGGTTTACCCTGTACCCTATTCTTCCATCATTATTAGGTAAGAAAACTCCCGCAGAAAACTGAGCATTCCAAGGTTTAGATATACTTTTAATGATCGCGGAAACTTTTGTTCCTGTCGATATAATGCTAAATTGATATGAATCCCCCGATACAAAAGGTGTAGAGGTATTCCCTAAGTAATAAGAAGCCCCACTATATGCCGTTATAGCCTTGTTAGTGTTATCAAACACAAAAGAATTATTAACCCTAGCATCAGAACTCCCTTTTTGTCCAAAAGAAACCTGAAAGTTATCAGCAGTAACTGTTGCATCAGTTATTTTAACAACCATATCAATCCTAAAAGGCTTTGATGTGTCTATAAAACTTACATCTATTTCAGCAGAGGCATTTACAACATTTGGAGTTATGCCATTAGCCGTCGCCACAAACCCAGTATTAGATGTTAATGAGTTTATAGTTATTTTTTCTTGATTTACTTCATACCTCTTAGTATACCCCATTAAATCGGCACTTGTGGCAACACTCCCCGGCACATAAGCAGTATTCCCACTACCTGCATAAGTAACCTTAATAACCTCCCCTGAGACCATGTTTTCAGGGAATGTAATTCTACCAGTTGCAGGATCGAACGTTACATTCTTTAATGGATCACTTGTCGTGGTGTTGATCGAATAAAACGTTCCTTTGAATACCTGAGTAGGCAACATTGCTATTAACCTGGAATCCACAACAAAATTTTGCCCCGCTACACCGTTAATATCAATCGTATATGAAACAGCTTTATTTATGTTCTGTTGTAGCGTTGTTTCAGCCGCTGTAGCGCGACTTGTTTCTGTAGTCAGTGCAGATGCTTCAGCCAGCCCTGTTACCGCTCCTGTACGACCATTTACCGATGTTACCGGATAGTTAGGAACGTTTGCCGCTATCGCAGTCTGTACAGCTAAAGACGTTGGATAGGTAGTATTATTTGCCCCTGTTAAGGTTGTGACTTTATTAGACGAGTTTTCCTTGCCGCTAATATCCTGATCCCCTGTATTTGTTCCACTGAGATTAGTAGCAGATATAGCACCTGTAAATAATTGACCTGACACATTAGCCTTTAGATCAATATCTGCTTTCCTCGCAACATCATTTGCTAAACTAGGTGTTTTCTGAACCTGCAAGTTTGGAGCAAAAGAAAAGGGGCTGTTTGTGCCATCTCCTAAATGCAAATAATTAATACTTAAATCAGGATTAAAGAAGTTATGCGCAGTAGCAAGATAGTCAATCTTACCCGACCCCCAAGATAAAGATGATCCCTGAGCAGTAGGAGAGGTAATACCAAATTGAGTAACATTAGTATACGAAGAACCTGAGCCAAACCTACCTTGTAATGCCTGAAAGTTTCCATCTATCCATGCCGTTGCAGATTGCGCAGATGCACTTTGATTTTGGATATACCCGGTCCCGAATATAGGCGCATACCTAGCGTCTGATTGCGTTTTGTTGTAAAATGTATTGAATAATGATTGATAGTAAGCCTTAGACTTCCAAACTTGCTGAACCCCCGCAACTGTTGCGCGCAAAGATGTATCTGCTGCAGCTACCCCGACCTGAGCATTTGCCCCGATACCGAAAAGCATTAAGGCAATTAGTAATTTAAATTTCATTCTCATAATTTTTATAGTGTTGCTTCCCATGCGTATTTTAATGATTGACCGTCGTTATTACTGAACGGTAAGGTTATGTAAATATTAGTTTCGTCCCAATCCTTAAAGGTCACCCCTATCATGCCGGATGCTAAATTGTTCGGGAAAGCATCTGCGTGCTTAGGTTTGCTTGTGTAACCGTGAGGTATAGTTATCAGTAGTTGACCCGTATCATTGATAGCGTAAAATCCTGCCCTATTTTCATTAGCTGTAGGCGGCATAGAATTACTGTCTGCTATGTATGGCAGTTCGCCACTCGATTGTGATGGTACATAAACGTAGGCGACCTGTACAGCATCTGCAGGAGTAACAGGCTCATTAGGTATCGAAGTAGCCACCCCATCCAACAATAATATATTTCCAGCAGTATTCGCATATATTAAATCTATACGATTAAAATTTAAATCTGCAGGCGTTAAATCAAGCTGCGTTTGTGTTGCTTTAGAATACAGGTCACCGTCAATAGCCCATTTACCGGCGCTTACTGAAACGACCTGGCCGAATACTGATGCCTGTAATGAAATATTACCAGTACCGAAATCAAAGCCTAAAGGTATTGATAACTCCTGAACCCAAGCCGAATTCCGGTAACGCCAAATAGCAAAATTAGAACTTATTTGTACATACAGGGCTAAATCGGTTGCCGTTCCCGTTGGCGGCACTGCACCACCCGATATAGGGAAATCGTTTATAATTCCTAGTATCGGCTTTAGCAAATCGGCTAATTGTAACCCGATAGAAGCTACGTCTGTAGGATCGATTGAATTTACATCGTCTTTAACGGCAACATTCGTGTTTACCTGTTGCTTGTATGCGTCTAAAAGATCTTTATAGTTCATCTATGTAAATTCTTGCGTAAACTCTTCGGTAAATATACCATATTTCGGATTTAAATCAACTGTAGGATCTTGTATAATTTCGCTTTGCTCACTTCCTGGATATTCAGGGGTAGTCAGATCAACAGATTTGCCAGCCCTATCGAACAGTTCAGTTAGTTTTCCATTTGAAAACGTGTTGTATTTAAGGTCAATATCGCCGCCCATAATCCCGAACACTTTTTTATTAAACGTCAATGATTGCCCCGGTACTTCAAAGCTGAATGTATTTAAATAGCTAAAACCTGACACGCCAGTACGTAACTTCAAGTCACCTAACCAGAACCTGAATGCCTTTTGGTAAGCCCTTAGAATTGATTTGGCCAATGCCAAGCTGAAAGGCGCAGGCGCTGCAGTTGTGCCGTACTCATACCAACCAGAAGTATAAACACCTTTGTACCTTATCGCATACAGTGAATTTAAAGGTGTATCTGCTGCAGTCCTTTGCGCATAATCACCGAATGGTATTTCTATACGATCAGGCTTTTCGGTATAAAAACCTAAGTTGGTGGAACTACTCAGTGTTCCGGTTACATCTGAATCCGCTACCGCACTTGTTTTCGATACAGATATATCATCCATTATAATCGGGATATACCCTGTCAGTTCAGTAATGATCAACTCCGGCCTATTCAAAGCATTACCTCCGCTCGATACAGCCTTATCATAATTCACTTTAGTAAACCCGTATATCTGCAAACTCATTAATCCCGATACCGGACATTCAGGAGCGGAAAAGTTAAACGAAAAGGTATTGGCATCTCCTTTACTGTTCTCGATCAGATTTGATACCGTACTAAGCGATGTTACCCATTCGTATGAAGTTCCGTAATCTACGTTGCGTAAATAGTAGTTACCGACCTTAATGCGTATTTTACACACATACATGGTTCCTACTGTTTGCGTTACCGTATAGCCTCCTGAATAACCACCGTCATCTACAGTAGTAGTAACACCAGTATCCGTTTTGCCTACCCTGTATTTAACTGAAATCTTATCGCCTATCTGTATTGGTATCGGTGCCGATTGATAGTATTTACCCGCATTTGCGCGCTCATTGAATTGGATGGCGTAATTATCTAAAGGCACAAGTTCGCCTTTTGCATTGGTTACGGTACGCGGCACACGTGAAAAGTTTAAACCGCCAAATCGCGTCCAGAAATTAAAGTTTTGACCGTCGAACAATTCAAAGTCTCCGTTATATAACAGGCTCGGTACGTTACCGAATTTAGTTAATACCTCTACCCGTTTATACGCATCTTGTATCGGCATTTCAGCGCCTGACAAAGCAATTATTTCTTTAACTCTAGGTTCCGGTTCAGGTGGCGTAGGCTCGAACGGTTCTACCTCGAAATTACCAGAAGCAAATAACCCGACCAATGATTTCGAGCGAACAAATGCTGTGTATACTTGCGGACTTAGCGCGCCGAATAGGTTGCTATCTTGCCATTTTACTGCATCGGGGCTGTACTCATATGGAGCAGGTCCACCCGAAGTGTTAATTGTTGCCGTTCCGTTATTTAATCCCGTTCCTGTTTCATCTGTAACCGTAATCGAATTGATACGTATATCGTTAAATCCAGGATCTACAGCAACCGCCACTTTAGTAAATGTAGCGAATGGATATAAGTCAGCCCATTTGAGCGTATAGGTAAACCCAGCGGCCCATTTACGGATTAATGTATCACCTGGTGCAAAGTTTGGGTAATGCGCATCAAAGCTAACAGGAGGTGTGCCGCCATTAGTAAGCAGTGCCGATACAGTACCCGCCAATTCATCATAAGCGATGGTTACGCCCTGATTTAATCCTGATTTATTGCCGACAAAGTTATAGTATATCATAGCACCGAACCTATTACGCGGTTAACGTCTAATATCTCCGCATTCAAAAATAAGCCTTTATAGTTGTAATTCCTTGCTCTTATCGCAGAACCCGATAATTCATTTGCACGTATAATATTCCAAACCCCATCAGCTTGTACGATGTAAGCACCCCAGCTAGTTAACACAGCCTCTAATGCTTCATAGCATGTCATCACTCCGCCTTTATCGTTAGTTAATGACAGCGGGTTAACACGCGCCATTTGAAGCGGATCGTTATCCAGTCCCGTAGGCATACCCGGGCTATACAGGTTGCATATCGTTCTTATCGGTAAATTTAAATTGGTCAGCGATAAACAATAGGCGATAATGTCAACGAAAGATTGGTATACCTCAATATCTGATCCTACTGGCAATGGATATGAACTTGATTTAAGCCCGCCTAATGCATCAGTAGCTGAAATAGATACAGGATAAGGAACCGACATAAAAGGTTCGGTACAGGTACTAGGAATGATATATCCCCGGAAAACAATAGCCCCGGATCTACGAGCGGTAACCCTGAAAGCGCGTTCGTCGTTTGTGTAGAACTCCTGCAATAAAAAGTCCTCATCGCAAATGAAAGACATTTTAAGTTCTGCAGGACGGAACGGATCGAACTTGTCGTCGACCTCTTTATATGATATGATAGCCGGAGATTTGCCGCCAGTATTCAGGTAGCTAGGTGTCCCGTTATAATTTTTACTTTCTATATCCAATTCGCATTGTACGCCCTCGATATCACACCAACCATAAGCACGATAAACACCGTAAACAGGATTACCAAAAGGACTAAACGGTACAGATGGTTCGGGTAGTGGTGTTTGGTATCCGCATTTAGTTGCGTTAATATCCGTTTCTACCCTAGCAAATGGTCGCTCATCTGTTGCGTAAACCCTGTAATTGGTGTATGTTGATAAGTTGCAAAACTCGGTTATCTTGTCGCCGGGATTATACCGTCTGTTATTTGACTTGTAATCAGATACCCGGTCTAAGTTCATTATTGGCTCACCTGGAGCTTCCGGGTTTGATAAGTTTCCGTTAGCGTCAATATCAACTATAGCGGTACGCCATTTAGCCAAGAAACCAGATGGCTTAACTTGAAATCGGTCTATTTGGCTCATATTCCAGCCCTCCCTCGCGACTTTTGTTCTGCCCTGATAAGTGCATAAAGTTGACCGCCGCTGATTGCAAGCTCTGAACTAATATTTATCATGTCGTTATTGCCTCGCATCAGGCGTTCGGTTCTTCCATTTGGGATAACACTCGATCCTGTAGGTAAATTAACTAGCTCGCGCCCTTGTTCGCCTACTACTGCTAACCCCCCGCTGAAATTATTAACCCCAGATGCAAAGCCTGGTATTTGTTTTACGCTTTGGTATTTTGATTTACCACCTGTCGCACCTGTAGCAATTCCACCTAAAATAGAAATACCTGCTCCCGCAGCAATCATACCCGAACCACCCGCTATATTTGGTGCGCCAGATCCTGGAATAATTAAATTTTTGGCGATACCATAACCTATTTGAGCGATACCTTCTTTAATAAACATCTGCCCTAACTGACCTAAGAAACCAGCGAAAGCAGATAATAGAGCCTGACCAAATGCGTCTATCGCGCTAGTCCCTTCTGATAGTGCTACTCCTATAGAACTAAAGGCATCAGCTAAACCAGACCCTAGTGCAGTTGTAGCTAATGAACTTAACCCATCTTCAAACGTTTTTTGTGAATCTGAAGCAGCCAAAAGTAACCTTTGATATTCTGAAACGCCTAAATTTATAGCCCTTAAATCTAAATTAGGAGCCGCTACACCTGGTGCAACTGACGTAGACACTCCGGCTGACGACGATACGTTTTTAAGATCACCAGAAAAAAGTCCTTCCTGACTGTCTTTCAATTTTTGTATAGCCGAACTCGCCGGATCAAGACCTAATTTAATTAAGTCGTTTATAGCTTTTTGGTACGCATTTACTTCATTTTCTCTTTTTTCTCCAAAAGTTCCAGTAAAAACATTATCTATTTGCAGTAGCTCTATTTTTAAATCTTTAAGTACATCCTCAACACTTCTAGCTGCTTTTTCAGCACTTGGTAAATCACCTACCTTACCAGCTAAATCCGCGCCTGCTTTTACTTGATCCGTTATTTCTTTAGCTATAGCTAGATTACGCTGATCTAATATATTTGAATCTGTTTTTAGATCATTTATTTGCTTTTGGGTATCGCGTATTACTGCTTTTTGCTTTTGTTCAGCAAATGGAGCTTCACCTCCAACGCCAGATTCAGCGTTAAAGCCTATATCCTGACTTATTTTATCTAGTTTAGCGGCATTTTTAATTTGCTGCTCTTGAAGAGATAATACTTTTTGCTCATTAGCTAGTTGCCTAGAGTTATTTTGAACTAAAATATCTTGCGCAGCCCTTGCCCTAGCGGTGGCAATTATTGATAGTGTTAATTTGTCGTATGCCGTTTTAGCCCCGCCATTAAGAATAGTTTCATCTTTTAGATTTTTAAAATATTCCGGGTATTGATTTTGAAGTTGATCTACAGCATCTTTTCTTTGTTTTAAAGACACCGTTGAATCCTGGGATATAGTATACAAAGACTGTAGTTGAACTAACTCCTGTTGTGCATTCTGCGCACCTGTTAATCTGGTGCCATTAAGTATATCTAATGTTTTCTGTAATTCCGAAACTTCCTCTTGTGCATCTATGTTAGCCTGAATATACTCTAATATTGGCCCAGCCGCAAACGCTAAAGCACTAGCAACTGTAATACCCGGTAGTATGTCTATTAAATCTTTTACGCCGCTTAAACTTTCCCCTATAGCTTCGCCTGCGGTCGCAGTTTCATTACCTAATGCGTCAAATCCCTCTTTACCAGCATTAGACAATCTTTCAATAGCAGATTTAGTATCCTCTACTTTGGCATTATATTTAGTTAAAATAGCCGGATCAGTAGCCCCTTCAGATATTTTCTTATAGCTGTCCAATTTTATTTTAAGGGTCTCTACCAACCCGATAGTTCTACCTGTTCCCTCGGAAACCTTATTGAATGACTGAGCTATTTTCTCAACATTCTTAGCTGCAGGTGCGGCAGTGGAACTAGTATATTTTAATGCATTTCCACTATCAAGGAAGCTTTTTGATACTCCGCTAGTGCTTAATTTATTTAACGTAGATACATTTTTATTTACCTCGCTAAAATTCTTTTTAGTCCCTGCGTTGAGTTTTTCAGACGCGGCTTCTGCTTCTTTAAGGCTTTTCTTAAAGCCGTCTATCTGAGCGGTTATTTCTACGGATAATTGAGCATCAGCCATTTATTTTTTCCTCCATCCTTCCGACTTAATAAAATCGTGGAAATTTTTAATACTGTTTAACCTGGCTTTAGTCATTTTATAGACTTTAGGTTTTGGCTCTCCTTCTATTGGCCACCATGCTTGCGCTGATTTAGGCATTTTCTTTGGGTCTCCGAAGCTTGAATAAATCATCCAATTCAATTGCCTTTCTGAACGTTCTAGTCGTCTCAGTCTATCCCTATGACCTATGCAAAGCATAACATAGTCTGCATGAGTCATTTTACAATATTCCCATGGCTTAAGCCCTAATTCAGAATAAGCGAAAGCCCTAATACCCGACCAATCAATTAAGCTTTCTTTTGCTCTGCTTTTTTTTTAACTGCGTTAAGCCTTTTTAGCAGCTCTTCCTTTGGCTTACTTTCGTTCCATGCTTTATAAATATCAGCAGTTATCTCGTTTTCGTTGGCTATTTGTTCTGCTAAAAAATAAGCATCTTGAAATTTTGGCCTAACTTCATCAATGCAGTCAGCAAAATTACACATGCCACCAAACAAAATGTAAGCAAAAGCTTTTATATCTGTGACCTCACCTTTACTGATAGCAGTTACGGAACTGTTAGCTATTATTTCAGTAGCAGTCATACCGAAATAAAGGGAGTGCTTAACCCCCTCTATTTCAAATGATATTTTCCCGTTACCCTGCATACTAAGCTACTGGCGCTAAATCGTCTTGATCGAATGAGGCACCGATACCAGTAATAGAAGTACTGAACGTCTGCGCTGCGTTATCCGGGAATGAATCACCCTCTGTATCGATACGGCCTACACCATAACGTATAGTTACGCTTGTAGCTGTATTCGTACGGTCAGCAATCATCCACCACGCCGCAGCACCTGAACGCCATTGTTTATATAAAGCGTTGTGATCGATACGTAAATCGCCAACTTCAAGTTTTTGGGCTAAACCTTCCGCAGACATAGTCCACGATTTTTCACCCGCTACACTTTCGGCAAATCCAGATTCTGAACATTTCGATGTAGCTGAAATACCAGAAGTTGAGCCGTTAAAGTCAACGCTAGTTAAACACGCTACAGCAACGAAGTTCTCAATCGAGATTTCCGTTCCAGGTGTGTCGATGTCATCAGTGACGTTTAAAAAAAGGAGCGACTCCCTTGCATTGATAAATGGATTTGCCATGTTGATCGTTTTTATTTCAAATGTAACTATAATGATACAAAAGTGCAATAGTTATTTTTGTAGGTTTGGATTGTCGAAAGCAATGTAGAATTTCGATATTTAAATTTTATCGGATATGATATTAACAGAAAAACAAAAAGAAAGCTTTGAGTTAGTCGTTTTACCTTTAATAAACTGGTTGAAGTCAAATACTCACCCACACTGTCATGCAATAATAAATCAGACGCATGCCGAAATATCAGAAGGATTCTTTGTTTGTATAGATCCTTTAAGCGTACAAGAAACCCCTTGTTGTAATTGCAAAAACAAATTTCACTATCAAAAAATAAATGAAAGAGAGCTTTGTCAAGAGTGCGATAAACTAATAAAATAATAATTAAAATTGTCATTTAAATGTAATTAGTAAGTGTAATCAGCCCTGTCCCTCACCGTTCAGGGCTTTTTTAACCCATCTCTCCCTTTCCCATTCCACCCTAGCCCGTACCCATACACAGGCGCGTTTAGGCATAGGGAAACGCTCTATTGCGTCACTGAGAAGTTTAGCGTAATTTGTACTATCCATGTTCTTGTAGTTTGTGCGTCATAATTTAGGTTGCGTATACCTACAATGTCGTATTTCCATAGGCCGAATGGATCAGGTAATACTACACTCGCTAACCTAGCTAATGCCAAATCGCTTATTTCCTCGGCTATTTTACTACCTCCCTTGCCAGATGGGTATACCGTAGTTACCTGTAATTGAATTGAACATTCATCATTACGACCACATTTACTTCCGATACCCTCGTCTTGTGTTTGATTAAGCAATATAATGTAAGCCTCTAAGCTAAGGTTACCAACTGTTAGTATAGCCTTTTTACGCGTATCTGTTTCCTGCAAATACTCTTCAAATGAAGCTATCTTTTGCGTTCCCGAATGGATTATGCCGCCTCCTGCATTTAAAGCCGTTGCGACCGCTGTGCGTATTGCCAGGTTTGTGTTTTTCATTGTAGCTAAGTTGTTACATTCAAATATAGGGAATAGTTCGTAATATTGTTGTGCCGGTGTTCGGCAATTAAATCTTAGCGGAAAATGAAAAAAGCAGACAAAATTAAAGCAGAGAAAAAAGCAGATTTAGCTTTATGTAAACTTCAAGACCTATTCTATATGAATATAAACGGCAATGCGGCACGTAAACTAAATGATGCCTGTGATAAGGTTAGAGAATTGATTTCGGCGATTGAAAACTCACCCATTGAAAGATAACATTCCCGTTCCCGCTAAGTCGGGAATCTGCCAGCTCGACACCTTAACCGGTTCGGGCTTGTGGTGGTGCCGGGCTATCAAACTGGTTAAACTTTATGAAAGATTTAATTATTAATTGTCAAGTAGACAAAAAAGATACTGCAATATTTACCCATGTAGGTAAATCACTTAGCAAAAACCATGAAACGTTAGAAGTTACTGTAAAAGAAAACGGATCTATTGCGTCTGTTCGTATCGGTAAAGATGACGCCGTAAAATTAATAGAGCATCTAATTAAAGAGTTTGGCTTATAGAATACCCAAGCAAACTTTAAAAATGAATCTTTCTGCGCCAAACAAAGATTGCAAAGCCAACAAAACACATTTAGTATACACTTAAAGTTTAAGATTTTTTAGTGCTGCTTTCAAATCCTTAACGCACTGTATTTGATATTTCAAAAAAGCAGGGAGCAAATAAGGCTGACCAATTATCGTGCCTTTACCATTACGGATATACTGAGCCGCCAAAGCGCGCCATTCAGGTGGGACTGTCGCTAAATACCTTGCTGCATCTTGCCCTGTAGAAAACTCAACCCACGCTGAAATCTCTCCTGCAGACCGTTCGACAAATACCCTCCCCTTATAACCACTTGGATCGATGCTGTATCCTATTGCTTGACTTATAGGTGTCCATCCTAGGCCGCGTGCTATTTGCTCCTGTGTTTCAGTTCCGAATGTAGTTCTAATCGCTGCACCTGGTCCCGGAGCGTCTCGTATCGCTTCTAACTCAATATCACCTAAATTAGTTTCTATGATCTCTTTTACCTCAGTCTGGAACTTGGTAGACATACTGTTTAACGCAGATGTTAATTGACCGAAATTTGATAGGACGCGGGGCATTTGATAAAGATAGCGATAATGTTACCTATTTTCAATATATATTTTTAAGAATGAATTTGGTAATAAATATATTTTTACATATATTTGTTTCATGAAAAAAAGAACTTATTTCACATTAAAAGACATAGTGTCTTTTGGTAATTACCTGCTTTCTAAAGAAAGGGAACAAAGATTTAAAGATGCATCATTAGATAATCTCGAAGAAAGATTAAGATTTGTTCATCATGCAGATATAGCGAACTGGAAATTTAATAACAATAAATAACATGGGAATATTTTTTAAAAAAAACAATGGCAGCCCCGGATACGAACAACCTGAAGAAATTGAAACTTTAGATAGGAAAAAGGAATTTCAGACTATGTATCAGCTTCTACAGGATGCTGAAAAATATGATAGAGCAGAAGAATACGGCGTGTCTTACGGCATGCTTGATAATTTAACTAAATATATAAAAGAATATGTTTCTATTATTTAGAGTTTACGCAATTTTATTCAGAGCATATATAAGCTTTCTTTTTTATGACTTATTAGCTGGACTAGACGGTAATTACAAGCCTTATAGGCTACAATCTAAAAAGGTTTTAAAAACTATGAAATCAATGCATTATGATAACAAAAAATAATTTACAAAAAACAGTACCATCATTGCAGATACAGACATACGGTCAAATGGTAAAACTGACCAAAGGTCAAAAGGGATTACTTGATGTTATTACGAAAAGAGTTCTTTCTAAAGAAACATTAACATGGGACGATATTGTTGATACTTACTGCAATTGCATAAGGAAAACTTATACAGGCGGTTACTATAGTGAACGAACACGAACGTATGCCTACACAGATAAGAACATTAAAGAAGAATATAAAAATTATTCTTATTGTTGGAGTGGCACATTGCGGCCTTTAATAAAAGGATGGTTTTTGACTAGTATCGGTACTTTAGTTATTAAAAACCAATTAGCAGTGATACCTTTAATAGAAGTTGAATAAAAAATATTTGCGGCGTGGAGGCGGCAAACGTGTTGTTGCATACCATTGCAAAGACTGCGGATCTGTTCACGTTGGTCATGAAAGCAAAGGCCGTAAAATGTCGGCTGATAAAACAGGGAAAAACAAAATTATACACCATAACCATGTGCCTGGAGTACATAGGATAAAATTAGATGATTATGAAAGCTAGTGAATTAAGGATTGGGAATTTAGTGACCGATGAATGGGCGCCAAAAGGCGTTTGGCCTGTAGTTAAATTCACAGATAAAAAAGTATGGTACGGTACGTTCAATTGCCGACTAGAAAGTGCTAGACCAATCCCCCTAACAGAAGAATGGCTGTTGAAGTTTGGTTTTACTCCATCTAATCACAATAATGCTAGCTACAAGGCTTTTGATTTTGGAATTTATAGAATATACTTATCAAAACCTAAATTTGAATTTTGGGTTTTAGATACCGACTACGAAGAAGTTGCTTACTGTAAATTACGTGATTTATCTTACGTACATCAACTTCAAAACCTACATTTTACGCTAACAGATGAAGAACTAACTATCTGTTAGGCGGGTTACTCGCAGTCGCGATAATAACCAAACTTTCCCAGTACGTGTAATCCGGTATCGCTGAAATAACCTGATAGTATGCACCACGATACTCAATTTTCATATTTTCTACAACAACCTTATCACGCCTATCCCGAACTTCAAACTTCATTGCCGGGATTAGGCGTTCTTGGTTCGCTTCTAATGTACGCCCAGATCTTACTGGCGTTACTTTAGCAAATGTAGACCAATACGGCACTGAATTAGGATAAGATCCCCCGGCACCGTCGTCTACGTCCTCAAACCGAACGATTGTTATTTTCTGGTTTAGTTCGCCTGAATTGAATTTCATAGGATCGGATTTCGGGAATATGATGAAACAAGTACGGCAGAAGTTTGACTGATCTGGTCTAAATCCGGCATACCTCGCATTTTGAACAAGTAGTCTACTTCTGATAGCCATGCGTTTTTTAATGCTTTAGGCAGATCGTCATATCCTGTAAGATACGTTACAGAATACATTTCGTTGCAAGCCGCTGCGTTCCATGTCCATGGTTCTACATATCCGTCATGGTAAAACCATTCTATCCCACTGCCCGAAACGCTGTTGATAGCGATACGCTTTGCCTGGTAATTGGAAAGGGTATAAGCTGATTCGGCTATATCTCCATCCTTACCCTTAACCTCTGTTATATCTCCCGTTGGGGATAAAGGCAACTCTAACGGATACCCCGGCCACTGAACGGTTATTGAACGCTGGACTAAACCGATATTCAAGTACGCTTCTATCCTTTGACGTGCCGCTGAGATAAGCAAAGTTAGTTCGTCATCAAATGCCGTATAATCAGCATCAATACGGGAAAAGTTCTTAACCTCCGCAAGCGTAACCGTTTCGGTGAAATCGGTATCGTCAATTATTTGGTAGCTCATGGATATAAAGGTATCGAACTTGTTACATAAAACCAAATGAGTAATTTGTTACCTTTAGTGTAAACGAAAAAACATTATGATCAGAGTTAGAAGAAATCTTAAATACGTATTAGGGGTTGCCTGTTTAGGCTTATTTATTGGAGTAACTATAGAGTTTTACAAAATGCTAAAGTTCTATGATTGTTCGCTGTCAGGGTACATCTGCTTTTCTTCTTTTATGCTAGCTATATTTTGTGTAATGTCAGCATTCTATTTTGATGCTTTCATAAAACGAGACGCTTAAATGTTCCGCCCTCAAAACCGATGTAACGGCAAAACCGCCTACCCATCAAAAGAGAAAGCAAACGAAACAGCAAAGCACTTGAATGGATTAGGCGGTAAACGTGTTGTTGCATACCACTGCAAAGACTGCGGATCTGTTCACGTTGGTCACGAAAGCAAAGGCCGTAAAATGTCGGCTGATAAAACAGGAAAAAACAAAATTATACACCATAACCATGTGCCTGGGGTACATAGGATAAAATTAGATGATTATGAGTAGCAGCGGAAAAATAGTAATAGGATTACAAACTTTAAGTCGTATTCTTTGGGTTTCATCAATGATATTGAGTGGATTTGATATTATGAAATTGTTGATTGTAATATTGTCACTGAACATTATAGCGTTAGCCAAATACATTAAATAAAAAAAGCCCGGCTATTTCACAACTGCCGGGCTAAACCTAAAACAAAACAAACTATACCTATTTCTTTTCGCGAGCTTTACGCGTTTTAACTTCTTTCACTGGCTCGGCTTCCGCTTCCTCTTCCGGCGCTATCGTTTCATCCATCTGATTTATAATTGCCAAAGCCGCTTGTTTCTCCGCTTCAGTTGAATTCCCTGCAGCGATTCGTTCCGCTTTATCCTGCTCAGTTTCGACAATCTCCGCGTCATCCGGTGCGATATCAGCTAATTTGTGTTCTGTCAAATAATCCGCGTCTGCCTGGCTACATTCAAATACATTTCCCGGATCGTAAATCCGGCCTGTTGGAGCAAATATAAACCTAACATTTGCCTTTACTTTTAAAGTCTCTTTTTTCATAGTTATAAAGATATGCAATGATACGAAAAAACCCTGTAACATTTCTATTACAGGGTTCTATACTTATTTAGCTACTATGGCTTAGTTAAAGCGGTAATAGCAGCGGCAAACGTACCTTTCACGAACGCTGGCAACCAGTTTGATTTAACAAACAGAACGGCCCTCATTTCAGCTAAGATAGTCACTAAGTTTTTGATGAAGTCATCATTAACGTAACCGATCTGTATGTTAACGTCCTCGCGGATAGCTAAAGTTGCTTTTTTGAAGTCACCCGCAAGGAATGAACCTACAGCAACACCATTGTTAGCAACAATACGCAGACCTGCGATAGTCATACCGTCAACTGAACTGAATGGCGGCAACAGGTAGCGTCCTTCTGCATCTTTGATTAACTGCATTGCGTAGTAATCAGCAGGGTTAACGACAATGGTATCCCCCATGAAGTTCGCTGCAGCTAATTGAGCAACAGCAGCTACCATTACGTCGAAACGATTCGGTGTAGGCACTAACAATGCCATTGTGGAAACGGCTGCGAACGTAGGCGCAACAGTTAAAATACCTTTAAGGTTAGGGCTTGTACCATCACCAGACAGGATTTGTTCATCCAACTTCAACGCAACCAGTTCGCGCAGTTCGGTGTTAATCTCGCCTTGCAGGAACTTGATGTCTGCTAATGCTTCTTTAGATACCTTAATCCAAACCGCAATTTTCTCAACTTTTGCAGTTGCTTCTACGATGTCGAAATCAGTTTGCGGTTTAGTAGCGCCCTCATCAACAGTACCGGCCACACCAGGGTCAGCATTTTTCTGCTCAGCCCATGCGATGTACATATTATCAGTAGTGATGATACGCACCAATTCGCGCATGAATGGTTGACGACGAACGATTCGCGCAAATTCAGGGTCCCATGAAGTAAGGCCGATCGTACCGGTGTAGTTCGTGCTGATCTGCATCGTTCCGGCTGCTTTCATAGTGAAGTTTACAGATCCTTTAGAATTATCTTGCAAATCCTTCAGTTGCGCTTTGTTAGCTTCAACATATTCTTTCAGCTCAGCTTCAAAAGCCTTAACTGTTCCTTTATCGCCAGCTTTCAGACCAGAAACAACTTTAGCAACATTGTCGTGTTGTTTTTGCATTTCTGCAAGGATCGTTTCAAGTGCTTTCTCCTGGTTGTCTGCGGTGTCTTTCAGCTTCATTGATTTGAATGCTTTTTCGGCAATTTCAGCAATCAACTTGTTAGCTTCATCAGAACCAACTTCGGCCTTTAGCAAGGCTGCAAGGTTATGGGCCACATACTTTTGAGCAACGTCTTCCGCTGTCTCTTTTACAACTTTCATTGCCGCTTCTTTTTCGGCTAATGCTGTTTTTTCTTCTTCCGTCATTTCGACTAATTTAAAAAGTGTGAATAAAATGATTTACTTTTTTGACTGCTCGATGGCGGGTCTATTTGAGTGGATTTCTCCGGCTCAGTATTGTTTATGTTGCCTGTAACGGAATTGCTCCCTAATACGACAAGGCTTGATTCCCGAACGTTCTTTGCTTCTTTAACTACAAAGAAATAAGGAATATATTCAAAGTCTGCTTTATTGGCAATCATTGGCAGGTATTCATCATAACGCTGTTTCTCCGTTTCGTCTGACGGGTGGTTGCTATCCATAGCAAGTTCGATAGTCACGTATTGCATCCTAACGCTTGCTTCGATCTGATCGCCTGATTCTAACCATTCCTTAGCCTTAGCATGGACTACCTTATCTTTAGGGAACTTATAGATCAATGCCTGAGTATCTCCCTGGTATGGTTGCCCTAGTAAAGCGAATGGCATTTTAACAACCATCATTTCAATGTATTCCTTTCTGACAATAACATCGTCAATACACAATTCGTGGTCGGCAACTAAATAGTTATTCCCTTGCTGCTCTTTGATTGACTTATTCCAGATCCCATCAATATGTAAATCGTTGTGGCTATCCAATATCCGGGTAGTGTTCACAGCGATATAGTAATAAGCATCATCTATTTTCAAAGCCTTTACCTGATCGGAGAGTTTAAGCAAATCAAGGGATTTACAGGTTACAGCGACACCTTTATCGCATGATTTCTGTATGTCGGCCTTTTTAAGGTCGATAATGCCTTTAATGTTACCCCTGAACTCGGTGAACATTTCCTCTTTAGTTGAAAACTCGCGCTTAGGAAAATAAATGCTTTTTATCACTTGTTAACTGGTTTATTTATGTACTTCAGCTTTTTGCTAATAGCGTCCTTAACTTTAGGATCTTCTACGCGTTCACGTATGGCCTTTAGTTCTTGTTCGATATCTTTATCCAGCTTGCCCATAATTGTAACAATAATGATACGAATATATGCAAAAGATTTGAAATGCAAATAAAAAAGAAAATCCGGCCAAAATTAATTGAACCGGATTTGCGATCTGACGGGAATTGGAGTTAAGCGAATACATGGAACACTAGGCTATTGCTCATTAATACTGTATCAACGAAATTTAAAGAATATTCCCCTATGTCGAAATGTATATCATGACCTGTGCCAACTATCATTATTTGTTTAGGCTTATTGGAACATCTTGTGTCAACTAAGCACCATATGCATAATTTACCATTTTGTTCTTTTGCAGATAATACTTGAGCTCCTGCTGGCATATCTATATACTGCCCATCTTTAATTTCAATTTCATATTTGAATATTTTATTTTTTCTCAATGACATATATTTTGTTTTTAAGTTTCTAACTAGCCCCCACCAATTTACCGTTAACAATCCGGCCTAATTTTACATAGCGGTTATAACGATTTGCCGTCATGATCGACTGCGTACACCTGCAACCAATTCGATTTTTAGCAGACAAATGAACGTCCCCTGGTCTAATCGCTTGCTCTCCACCAACTATGTAAGTTTCCGACAAAGGCAATATTGTATCGTTAACTTCTTTATGTGATTCACGTTCTTTTGCGTCGTTTCTCCCTAACCAAACATGATAACCCCCGCCACCCTGTTCATCAACCCATGACTGAGCGGCAATAGATTTTCCTAGATTAGCGATTGTCGTTACCTCGGTCCTGCTTATAGTCCCCGCCCTCATTTTAGCACGTTGCCCTAAGCCTTTAAGAAATAACCTAACCCGTCCTTCTCTATCCATATCCAAATCGGCAACATCACCTAAAGCCCTGCGTATCATTTCGACCGTAGTATCGTTTAGCTCGCGTTGTATTTGGTAAACGTACTGTAATGCGTAATCTTTCAGTTTACCGGACCAAACATCTACCAGAAAATCTATTGCGCTTGCCTTGGTTGCCGTTGGTTCGTTTTTACGCTGCCTGTAATATTCCGATTTAGCCATTTTCATGCCCGTAATCTCATAAGCGCGTTGGTATACCGGCTGCCATACGTTACGGTTGATTAACTGCTCTACCGGGATATTATCCGTCCCTTCCAGTTCAGAGTATGTTATAACCGGCTGTATAGACTGCATTATAGCTTTACGAAATAACGGCAATAGCTGTTTTTCCGCTGTCTTATGAAAACGGTTCCAGATTATTCGCTCTTCTCGGAATTCTTTAAGCATTAGGAATCGAAATCAGCATCATGAATATAAGTAACCCATTTGGATGACCCAAATTTCATGTATGCAAAATCTGCAGACTCTGAATAATACCCATTTGATTCTCCATGAAATTTTATGTCAACGTAGCCCTTAATGGTAGCTAATTTGAAAAACGTGAATGTAACAGATTCTGGTTTGTAATCGCCATCAGAATTAACCTCTGACCCATATTCATTTTTTAAAGTAAAACTAGCTAAATACTTTTCAGTAAAATCATCAGAATTTATTTCTTCTGCCTTTAATATTGGTGCACCAACTAAATCTAACAAATCGCCAACAATATCATCAATAGTTACGGACTCGCAACAATCTTGATCGTGGTATAATTTATACCTGTCCCCATTTTCGCAAACAAAAATTATTTCATCTTCAATTTTATTAACTTCCGTAAATACCTTACCTACAAGTTCGCTTATTTCATGTCTCATACACGCAATTTACAAATCTTCACTAACATACGGCGTAACAATTTCGATACCTAACATAAAACCTTCAGTCAGCCCCGCTTCGTATGCTGCGATCAAATCGGTAGCGTCAAGTTCTAATATCATAGCCCTTCAGCGTTTGGATCCGCCTCAATTTCACCGCTCACAACGTCCTCGATAAGCATAAGGCCAGATGCTACTAAAATAGCCTTACCAATATCGCCACCTACTGCATCATAACTGTAAATAGCTCGTTTTTCATCGACACTTAAATCAGGTTTACCAAATACTGAAGCCATAAGGGCCAAATCAGGAGCAAGCTCGGTAAACTCGGTTAAGTCATGGCAGGCGATAATATCCGGCCACCACTGTTTAATTATAGCGTTTAGTTTCTGGTCAAACTTGCGTAGTTCGGATATAATCAGGTTCGTGACTAATGATTTATACCCTGTAATAATACTGTTTTCACTGCTTTGAGACGCTACCGGTGTTAATGCCCAGGGGATGCCCATAATAGCGAATATATTTTTCCAGTTGTTTTCCTCAGACTTGACTAACTCCATTTCGGCAAGCGTATCGCCATAAGGGGTCACAGTAACCTCAGCGTTAGTGAATTTCATTCGCCTATTGTTACGCGCACCGGACATATCGTTCTGAATAGTCTTTTGAAGGTCTGCCATTTCAGTAACGGTCATCTTACCGACCCGTTTACCCTCAGACGTAACGTCAACCTTAGACCCAAACAAGGTTCCACGCCCACCGTTCTCAAATGCGGCCCCCTGAGCGGTTATATTTGCTTGATTGAGTGATATATCTCCTATTGCTATTTCGTCAACACCTAGTCCCTTTAAATCGGCTATATTGGGATTCCAGTGTTTAAGGTGTAGTATCCTATCTTTCTCTATCGTGATCTGCTGCCCATTATCGCAAGTGTATAGGTAGTAAGCGACCGGGCTGAACTTCGACACATCATCTTTAACAATGGTAATACGGTCACGATCTAGTGAGTGAACGGTAACAGGCAAGACATTACGGGATAATTCAGCGTCTAACCCCTCGAAATAAAGGAACCCATCCCCGAACTGGTAGTTATACCAAAAGTCTGCCATCCCCTCCATGCCCAAAATATCAAATAGTTCGTTTAACGGGTGGTCTTCTAATTCAGTAAGCGTCTGTGATTTTATGAACGCTCTATTCTCGTTGGATATGGCTTTGGAATAGAACTTATTGAACTTTCGAGCTGCAGGTTTGTTTTTCGCCTGGCTAAACATAACCGGTGCCTCTGTGATCTTGCGAACGAATATATTTGCCCCAGCATAGAATATCTTATTTGAGTATGCCGATTTGTTGCTTAACCCCATCAAGCGGAATGTATTACCCATCAGCATTGATACACCCGTAGCGTAGTTCGGGAAGGTATTGTTTAACGCTTTAACCACCGGAGCCATTACAACGGAAGCTACATTTTTTAAGTAGTGAGTTAATCCCATGCCCAAATGTAACTACAATGTTGCATAAAAGCAAAAAGCCAGACTACTTGCGTAAATCTGGCCTGCCTTGCTTCATCGCACTAATCCAGCTTTCATCAAATCAGCCGACTGTCACAAGGGCTTTACCTTACCCAGCCCCAAATTGGAAATCTTCTTCTCCATCGCTAAGTTCAAAATACATCCGCATCATTATCGCGTCTGAATAATCCGGTGATCTACCTAACAATTCCTTAACGGCATCTTTTGGTATAATCTTCTTTTTACCGTCCTTATCCATGTCTTTCTGCTTAACCTGTTCAAGTTCTTCAATAGTTTCGGCTATCATATCACTGTCGGTAATACACCCTAAGTACATTTGCGAAGCGTTAACGATTTCTGATAGCTTGTAGTAGCATTGAGCCTTTATGTTTTCAAAGTTTTCAGAATAACGAGCTGTTGAGTTGTTAACAAAACCTTTGCACCCTAAAATATCCATAACGCCGCCACCCACACCATCTTCATCTACTATAACATGATCCAATGGGATCATATATTCGTTACGTAAATCAGCAATTTCTTGTGCTACCCATGTTGTAGCTTTTTTAGATAGAACAACTATTTTAACTGCGCGTAATCCATCCCAAACTATGATAACGGATTTATCTTTACCAAAACGCGCAATATCGGCAGTAATATACTTCTTGCCGGATCTAACAAATGTATTTGTCCAAAGATTGTTTATTGCATCAATGCTCATTAACGCAGCGGGATCGTCATCATATTCCCAGTTCCCATAGTAAAGACGTTCCCGGCTATTTTTCTCCATCCTAAGTAACCGCTGAACGTAGGATGCTGGTAAATATGGGTTGTCTTTTGGTAATGCCTGTATAAACTTAATGTCATTGCGCAAAACACCGTCACGACTAGGTTTATAAACTTTGGTGTATACCCAGCCTTTCGATGGGTTGCAACTGCCTAGCTGTTTAGGCATTAAATCAAACTCGTTTAGCTTATACCTGATACGCGACCCTACAACGTCCCATGCCTTATGAACAATCTGATTGCATTCGTCTACAAACGCCCTGGTAATTTCTAACGAACCTAAACTATCAAACTCCTTATCCGATGGGTAAAGAAATAAATCTTTCAGTAGCGTATCGCTACCGTTTTTCCAGTGGATTATATTTTCCTGCGCATTGAACTTGAATTGATTTGATACTTTATGGATATCAGCCTGTTCAAAGAAAGTATTTAGGGTTGTCTCCTTTAGTGTTTTGAGCTTTGACCTACCTAATAGCCCCCGCGAACCCGGATATTTCTGTGCCTGCTCTATTTCACGCAAACAACCTAAAGCAGTTTTACCACCTCCAGCAGCACCTCCATAGATCAACTCAGATGTTACCCGGTCGTTCAAATAGAAAACTGCATTCTTTTGCTTAGGCAGTAACGGCATTCGGATCTTCTCCTTCTCCTAGGTTAATAATGTTGTTTACCACCGGTGCAGATTGGCTGTTATCTTTCTCAAAAACTCCAATTATCTTACCTAAACTCTCAGTTGCTTTATTTGCCCCTGAGCTGTCAAAACGATATTCACCTGTAGGAATCCCGTTACCATTTAAAACAGGCTCAGCAGTCATGCAACGATCTGAAATATCCTTAAACCGTTCCATTACCCACGACTTAGTGATCCCTGATTTCGCGGCCATTTCAGCGCGCAAAACAGTTAAATACTCCTGAATGTCGTCACGTTGTAGTAATTGCCACCCCTGTTGCTTTGCAGTATCTTCACTAAACCCTGCGTAAATAGCTGATTCTTTGGCGTTTAAAGTCTCGAAATATTTATCTGCGAAACGTTGATGATTTTCTTTCATGGTAAAGAATAGTAAAGTACTTTGTTAATCAAAGTTAAGTATAATTTTTTATTTCTTTTCCTCGTACCCACACCTATTAACTAGCATATATTTAAATTGATCCAAAGAACGAGGCATAATGTAAATATACCCCAACTTTTCAACTTTATCCTGGAAAACTTTTTGATCTGTTGATTGAACTCCTATTTCTGTCTTAACCTCTACATATATGTTACTCACCTCGTTTACTATAATAAGATCGCTAGCTCCCTTTAAAAGCCCCGTATTTGAAAGTTTCTTTGCTTCTCTTGCGTCACGCTTACCTCCATTAGGAACTGCAAAAATAATGTGCTGCGGATTATGGTGATTCAGGCAATAATTATTGTTATACCATATCACTATTTGTTGTTGAATAAAGTCTTCTGTTATTATCATTTTTACGTGTTTTTAAAATGTTCCCTGTTTTTTTATAAAAATAGCCTAAATTTAAGTTAACTCACTGACTACTAACAATGTTCCCTGTTTTGGTTAAAATCAACAAAAGAGTTTTATAGAATTTATATTTTATTTTTTTATAAAAATATATTTTACTCTCTTATGTATAGTTTATTAAAAATTTAGGGAACAAGGGAACATTATATATTTTACTATTTATAAATTATTGATTATTAATTGTTTAACTATATATTTAGAATTATTCTAAGGAGGGAACATCGAGGGAACATTAGGGAACATTTGTCTATTTTAGGGAACATACTGAAGATTTTGACTGTTTTCATTGAAATTTACATAAAGCAAAATTCCCTTTTTTAACTGCCCGACTGAAATTCGGTGTTGTTTGTATGTTAATTTGTTTTTAGTAAGCACCTCTTTCAAATCATATTTTGTTGGTTTAATTATCGAATAATTGTTAAGATATTCAAGAATTTCTCCCTGGTTGAGAACCACCGCGCGACTGAATCGTTCGGTTTGAGATAGTGAAAAGTGATTAAAAAATATCTCCTCAACTGGCAGAACAAGCTCGTTTTCTTCGCTATTATCTTTAATGTATTGAATATCCGCTTCCGTCCTTATGATCCATTCAAAACCAGATTTTAAAAGGTTATAAGCCTCTATAATCAACGATGTCTTATCAATGGCTAACATAGTGTCATAATCAATAGATTCAACGTTACATGGCAGAATACGCCTGTTTCCGGTAACGTCCTTTAGAACGTCTATTTCGTTGGTTGTACCGCAAAGTATTGCCCTCCTTTTAAAAGTCTTTGATTCCCTCTCGTAAGGCCTTCTTTGAGTAACTATGTTCATGTCCGAAATAGCTTTATATTCCTTAACGTCCTTAAATGCTTTGCCGCCAAACTCATCATCAAGTACCAATAAAGCGTTACAAAGCGTGTACATTGAATCTTTGTCGTGTCCGTTGATCTTTGCCTCAACAATGTATTTATTAAGCTCTGACGGTAGTACGTTACGCAGAAAAGATGTTTTACCTGTGCCGTGTTGCTGACCGGTTAGTACCAATGTAAGCGGACAAACAAGTTTTTCGTATTTACCAGCGGTCCAGTTATGAAGCGCGCCAACTATCCATTTCTTAAAGGCCCATGTATTATAATCTTTTTGCGGGTGTATGCAGTTAGAATATTGTTCTATAAAACCTTTTGGATCTGATTTGTTTGCATCAAGAAATTCTTGGAGCGCATTAACTTTCTTTATTGAATTTGAATTTAGTACTGATCTGACATCACCTATATTTACATTAAATTCAAAGTTCTTTTTACAGTTTAGATATATATCGTTAACCTCTGTGTCGGTAAGGTGAGTATCTTTGTTGATATAGCTGATGTTAGTTATGACATCTATTGATGGTGTATATGTGTCAAGTATAAAATTTTGCAACTGCTCGATATCAGATATGTCCTTGTTGGCTTCTTTTGAAAAGTCTGTGTTTGATTCAATAAGCGATTTAATCAGCTCCTTATCTGAATCATTAGCGGTTATTCCATTAGCTACTTTTAAGTTAGAAACAATACTTGAAACAGTTGGTTTACCCTGGCTTTTTCCGACCTTAACACGATTTATTATAGTCTTTGTCTTTTCGCTGTATACTTCAAGTCCTGCCTCTTTACAGTAGTAATAGAACGTAGCAATAGTGCAAATACCTGATCCATTCTTCACGAACCCTCTATAATCACGCTCAGCTGACATTTCATTGTATTTCCCACCAAACTGACAAACAAACTTAAACTTTTCTAATCCTGAATCCCCAAACTTTGAAGCAATGGCAATTCCAATACGTATATATCTAAAATAATCCTCCTGGCACAAATCCAAAGAACGGTCACGTATCTGGCCTAATAAATTATCGAAATCGTCTTCATGAAATATATAATCTACATTTTTAGGTTCCTTGAATCGCTTAATATCTTTAGGTATAAACTTGGCTGATTTTGGGTTGTAAAATATATCAGGATCGAAAGACAAGTAGCGAAGCCTATTCTTATTCTTGCAGCTTTGGTCAATTGTAATATCAAAATTATTAAAGTAGTACTCAGCTAAACCAAAGAAGCTATCTTCAAATTTGTTAGGATCGATTTTAACAAAAACGCAAAAGTTATCACCTGAAAATGACCTGTGTATTAAAAGCGTATGCTTATCGTTCCTTATAGAATAGTACTTTTCAGAATCTACTTGCTCGTCATCTAGATCCAGTACCATAACACCATTCATAGAGCTGATGTTCTTGGCTTCCTTTGAAAGACCAGAAATAAACGTACAGCTTGCGGTTATTAGTTTTGACTGACCTTTTAGTTTTTTATAACCATCAACATCACCAGAACTTTTCAATGACCTAGCTTTTAAAACTAAATCTTGATTCGCTCCATGCTGAACAAAACCTATGTAGTTATCTAAGGAAATTTCACTGTTTGCAAGGGATGATTTGTTTTCGTAAAAACTGAACTTAATTTCCATAGTATTCTTCTAATTTGGTTAGGGTTTTGTTAGTTAGATGCGCTATTGTTCTGCGCCCTTCGGTCTGAATATCGCTTTTAGACAGGAGTACAAAATAGCACTTATTAATCATTGTCTTTACTCTTTTCTGTAACTTTCCTGATGCAAGAGTATTTAAGTAAGTTGTTTTGCTCACCCTGTAGTACCTGAACATATCAACTATTTGGCTGATCATTATTTTAAAAGCAAAATTTATATTTTCCTCTTTTTTTAATGTGTATTGATATATTTTTTCACCGTTAGGCGGTGGTATTTTCCTAATTGGCATTAGTACATCTTCTGAAAGTGATTTTTCCTGATGCTTTTTTGGCTCCGGTAAAATAACGAATCCGCATTCCGGGCAGCAAGATTCAGTTTTCATATACATAGATCCGCATTCCGGGCAATTCTGTACATCAAATGCCTCTTGTTTCTTTGGTTTTGTAGATCCTACACCCTCTCTAAATATCTTATGCCAATCTCGTGAAGGGTCACTAAATTCCTGGTGTCTATCAATGTTTCCTCCACCATCAACAAAAACGAAATGAGGTTTATATATTTTGTCGGTTGACCTTGCCCCCCTACCAACAATTTGAATGTATAAGGCAAGGCTGTTTGTCGCAAAATTCATTATAATTGCTTCAACCTCCTTAACATCAAATCCCGTTGTAAAGCATCCAACATTTAACAGTACGGCATCATCTTCTTCTTTGAACCACTTGACTAATTCAGTTCTTGATCCTGACTGTTCTTTATTGACTGAATCGTACATTCTGACGTTTATTCCAGCTTCTTTAAACTTCTCATAAACCATCAAGTTTCCTTTTGATGAACCGTTAAATATCATAGTTTTACGGCCTTTACAATAGGCTTCGTAATTAAGCACAACATTAAACACTGCATCATCATTTGAATACGCTTCGTCTGTTGATTTTGATGTAATTTCGCCATCTGATCCAGTTACTAATTTTCCAGTATCAGCGTAGTCTTTTATAAATGATAGTTCCTGAACTAAATTTCCTCTTTCTATTAATTCTTTTATAGGCGGTCCTATTATTATTTCCTCATATAATTCGGACATAGAAAAAGGTCGGGACCATTCCTGAGTAATTTCTTCGCAACATTCTATTTCTTCATTGTAATCCTCTTTACAATGCTTGCACTTCCAAAATTTAATGCGCTTTAGCACTACAGGCGTAGCGGTAACACCTAGTATCTTTGAAGATTTAAAGAAGTCAAAAACTTTGTCGAATAGCATTAAGTGGCATTCGTCCGCAATCACTAAATCCACGTTTTTAAAGAAAAAAGGATCTTTAACTAACCTGTTATACGCGGTTTGTATCATTGATACATAGCACTGTGAATCATGATTTAATTTTGATACTTTAGATGTTACTTTCTCGCAAGTAACTCCTATCATATTCATTGATTCTATTGTTTGCGTTACAAGTTCATTTCTGTGACACAAAATAAGGACGCGCTTACCTGTGCGTTCATTCCATCTTTTAGTAAGGAAAGAGAACACAAACGTCTTGCCCCCTGCTGTTGAAAGCTGATAGAGTATTTTATTTTTTGTCTGGAATAAGTTGTGTATTTGAGTAAGTGCTTCTTCCTGGTAATCATGAGGTTTAATTGCCATATTTAGCCTCCATTTCACGAAGTTTTAAATATAGTCTCCAATACATCATTTTACCATCCATACGAGGTAGACCAGGAACAAAAGAGCATTCCTCTTTAGCCGCATCAATGTAAGCTATATCCTGAGTAATGGACCAAATTTTTAATCTTATTTCGCCAATATCCGGCATTAATGATTTACTGAAAAACTTAACATAATTTTCGCAACCATTGCAGACCTGTTTAATATGCGGCCCAGCATAAACGAATTTTGCTTCATCATGTAATCCGCAGATTTGGCATGAATGAGGTATCAATAATTCCATAAATAAAATAACGAAGCCCCCAACGGAAAACGGCATCGACTCCGTAACCATTGAAGGGCTGAATAATTTTTTAAACTAGCTGGTCGATGTTCAGCTTTTTATTAAGGTACTAATGTACGACTTAATCAGGTATTAAATCAGATAATCGCCTCTTTTCCTTAATTGATTTATACTTTTCGTACGCCTCTGATTTAGGTTGTGTTTGCCCTAAGCCCTTGCAATAATAATCATTACGCAATATGCAACGAGCCATACGTTTCCATGACGGCGCCCAGCATTTAACTTCTAATTGATGCGGTGCCTGATCTGGTATTACCCCATAACCGCGTTTCTTCCATCCAACGATAAACTTAATGAAGTTCTTTTTATAGTGGATCTGCATATTTACAGGCAAGGAACGCAAAAGGTAATTGGTATAACTTTCCCAAGTATGATTTTCAGGTTTGGTAATGTCGTTATACCCATTAATATTTCCGCGTTCCTGAATGTATAGGCTTCCCGAATTTACCCCGCTTACTCGATTAAGTAACTTCGACCACGTATCATTTTCTAAAATATGGTATAGCCATAAGCCCCGCTTTTGGTCGTCTCCGAAAGGCTGACATAAACGCTGATTGCTTAATTTAACCCCAGCCATAGTCATCATATCGTAAATCTTATTATGTGACAAGTGTTTGTTTTTAGAATGGAATACCCAAATGTCCTCTGTGCGCCAATCGTAAATAGGGTACACGTTAAACAGACCGGATGCAACTTTAGTCGTCCACTTATAACCGCGGTGCATTAATCCCGTTTTATCAGACACAATAGCCCGGTAACGATGTAAACTTTCATCTGCACGTATGCCTATAAAACCAGCGGTTAACGATCCGTTTGCGTACCATTTACCAAACAGAACCATAAACTCTTCAAACTCCATTTTCGGAATGTAAAAATCGTACTGCGATAAGTCGGAAGCTAATTCTGGTTTTTGTCGTACCCAAATATCTTTATTCGATTCATCCCAGCATATCCATTTAGGTTGAAAATCGCTAACTGCATTCCTTAATAGCAATTCCCCGCAAAACCAATGCAATTCGATATGATCTTTATATAGATCAATCATTTCCCGCAAATGCTCAATCGTGTGCTTATACTGTGCTTCCAGGTCAATGATAAGTAATGCAACTTTAACACCCCTACGCATTGCCTCTTCCATTACCAGGTGTGTCATTACGGTACTATCTTTACCACCTGAAAAGCTGATATAATATTTATCGAACTGGTCGAAAACTTTGCTAACCCGTTCTTTAGCGGCCTCTAATACCGAAACGTTTAAATATTTCTTAGTTGCCATATTAATACAGTTCTACTTGTCTACCAATAATTGCCGCCTCGTTTAATTCGATTTCAGCAAGCGCATTTTCTTTTAACCAAATGTTCAGGTATTTTAATGCCACTTCATTTGCTACAGCCTGTTCCTGTTCACTTAGCTTAAACCATGCTCCCGAATATTTAGAGGGCACACCTGATTTGTAGCAAACGGCAGCCTGACCTAACCAAGCGATACGGTTCATTGACTTATTAGTTAAATAATGCTCGCATGAGTGTTTCCATTCTTTAGTTAACTTTTGTAAGACTGACCCGAACAACTCAGGGTCACCCAACACACGTACATACTCAGCTTCGCACTGTTCGTCTGACCAACCCTGTTTTTTATTCTCGTAAAACCCGGCCTTATGGCATTCCCATTTATCGAACGTGTGGAAGATACGCGTCTGATCTGATTCATTAGGAATTTTGTATAAATCCAAAACGTCCTGCTCAACAATGTCAGATAACACTTCATATTCCCCGGTGTATTCCGAACTTTCCCACGCTTTGCTGAAATCGTTATCTGAAAACAAATGTTCCAAACCGGACACCTGGCAAAGTCGTAATACTTCTTCTTCGTCCATACCTAACTGTTTGGAAATTCTTTGATTGGTCCAGTTACGATTTTTAAGCTCTATAACGATAGAGCTCATTGCATCGACCTGATGTTTACCTCTTGCTCTATTGTGTCGTATAGTGGACGCGATACGGTCATTCTTACCCGACTGTTCGGTACGAATGTTCACTACAGGCAAATACCCCATAACGCGCTGTTTTACTACCTTAGATTCCTTGCCAACGCGCGAACGGTGAAACCCATCTACTACCTCAATATTCGCGTCTGTTTCCCAGGCCACTATTGGTTGCGTATACCCATCGTTTAATATTGACACCTCTAATAGCTCCATTTCCGGGCTGGCAACTTTATTAGGATTCCACTCGTTAGCCACTACCGTTTCGTTTTTTACCCACTTAACGAAGTCAATCGGTTCGTTTTTGAACGGGCTTACTTCGTGTAGAAATTCCCGCATCCGGTTAAGGATACGGATTTTTTGTTCCAACTCGCAATGCTGCAGGTCGTCGCAGAACTCAGACATTCTGATAATCATGTAATTTTCTGAAAATTCATTCATGTTATTAGGTTTTGTTTTTTATAAAGATAGGGGTAATTGTAATCCATTGATGTCACAATGTTGTTACTCAAAACAACTCCAATTGCCCTGTTTGCGGTTTCGGTGGTGTGTATCCCATTTTCTGCCACCTTTCAGCCATTTCTTCTTTGCTGTATATTTTGGTCAGTACAGCTTCTCTTTCGTGGATTGCCTGTTGAATATACTCGTAATCTAATAGACCAGATGCCCATTCTTGAAACGCATTCATAAGAATAGGGATTGTTGTATGTTATTGAAGTGTGTATGCTCATTAGTCCAAATTGCTTCTATTGTAGGTTTTGAAGATATACTTCTAATTGCTTTTATTGGGATAAAAGGTAACCACTTAGCTTTTGTATTTTCACAAACTATAACTTGCCCAAGCCTTGATCTGCACCATTTAGAGAGATATTCGAAATCAATTTTGTTTTCCTTATAGGCATGCCCCCCAAACTGATAAGGAGGATCTATAAACCAAGTAGCATCGCGGTTTTGTAAATCCAAATAATCCATTTGTAATATATTCCAATGCTTTATTTTGAAAAGATTATCTGCAACTATTTTATATTTATTGGCTCTACCGTTTTGTTCTGCTGCAAATTTGCTCACTTTATTTCGTGGACTAGTACTCGATATACCTGCATTCATTGCCATAAAAAGAAACTCTCCCTCACTCAAATTGAAAGATCTCAGGTCATCTCCAGTTTTTAATTTTGGTAATGATAATATATCATTTCTAGAACATTTCTGTAACCATAGCCAAATTTTTATAATTACATCATACTTGTCAATTATGGTGACATCATTATCAAAATATTTTAAGGCATATCTAGCAGTCCCCGCAAATGGCTCAATTATAGTTTTATTTTTAGGCTTCGGATATAAATCTACAAGCATTGATTTGCTACCGTAATAACTCCACATTTTTTTTCTTATTTATCCCGCAATATACACCTTACTATCTTATCATAAAGTAACAAGTCAGTTACACTAAATAAACAACCTTATCCATATCTCTCGGCTTAGTCAACCATCCATCTGGCCTTTTGACTTTCAAAGGATCATGACCGATAACGCTATGTATTCCCTGGTATCCGTAATACTGGAACTTATTACCGTATCGCAACTCAGACATTTTAACAGCCTTGCCCGATGGTATAAATATAGGATCTGGTAAGTAGCAGGTGAAGGGCATTACACTTTTGATTTTAAGGTTATTGTTTCTGTTGTTTCGGATAAGCGTTTCTTAAATCCTAAATCCAGGATACGCGCTACATGATTTTCGCTTTTACCTGTAATGTGTGCGATTTCTTTTGTTGACTTACCGCACCCGAAAAATAATTCAAGCGCCTGAGCCTTTATTTCTGGTAGTGTTGGGCTTGTTCTGGTGGGCAATCCGCGCTTACTATATTTACGTTTTTCCATGCACCCCAAAAGCCGGAACAAGTCCGGCCAATTGAGTGTAAGAAGATATTTCAATTTAATTTTTACGCCTAACTATTCTGATCCGGTTAGGCTTGCGGATTAAAGCTGTTCTATAAATTTACGTATGTCATCAACTCTATATTTTACCGGATCCATAACTGCACGGTCACGATCTAATTGGAAACGCTTAATCCTTAATTCTAAAGGCAAATCCGAATAAGTCATGTACTTTTTTACCTCTTGATACAAATCGTCTTCCAGCTCGTCTAAACCTAATTCGCGTACACGCTGCCATGCTTCTCGCTCAACAGTTCGTTCGTCAGCATCCATAAGCGTGTAAACCAGACCGAACCTATTTTTATCGTACAATTCCATATATCCTTGCCCCTGCCAACCGTAAGCATCAATAGGTATTTCGGTATCGAACAAAGGAAATGTTTTTTGTGACCACGAATTTTTAATGTCCTCTATTGATTCAGGCAGAACAACGTCCGCTTCGCCTGTCAGATAATCATTATACATTCTGGTATTATTCTTAACAACAGCCCCCCACCCAAAATAATCCGCAGCCAATTTGATAGATTCCGCTTCTAGCCGGTTACCTTTATCGCAGTATTTTGATTTGAAATTTACCGAACGGTTATAAAATTCGGGTTGCTCTTTTAGCCAATCGTAAATTACCCCGATACAGGTTTTTGACAGATGCAATTTTTCTGAATTTAGTTTCAGTAAATCTGTTTTCGATTCCATATCAGAAATAGACACGATCAATTTTTTATACGTATCCGTTTCTTTATTCTTAGTCGTTTCGGCTTTTACCCGCTTCGCTTCTAAACTCTCGATATGGTCACTATAAACGTCTCTAGGGTGCTTACTTTGTGGTTCGCTCATAATTGCTCCCAAACCAGAACAACGAGCGTAGAACGTCTTATTTAACTGCATTTTCGAGGGCTATTTTAAGCGTTTCGGTAATTGAATATTTCGTTGCCAGGAATTGCAAAGCCGCTTCCATTGTGGTCTTTTTAGATTTGATAGCCGCAGCCGTATCATTGAACGTTTTAGATTCCGTTGGCAGTTCAGGTAATAAGATAACCGGAGCTTCTTTTTTGACGCGCAAAGCATCAACACTTTCACCAAACGCCCTGATCTTAGCAACGTATAAAGTGATTAGCTTACCGTTCCAGTCCTCAATGAATGGCGACCCGGTAGCCGCAGTAATTGCTTTAGCATTGGTAGAATTCACGATCATCGGTTTATGACCTTTAAGGTAAAGCACCATAGCCTCTTCTTTTTTGTCCCCGTTCTGAACCATTTCTTTGACGGCTTTTTCCATTTGAACAACGAGTTCGATTGATTGATCGCCAGTCATAAGTTCGTACGATCCGATGTATGATGGGTTACGTAATTTCTTGTAGTGAGTTTTGTTTTCCATTTTATTTCAATTCTTTACTTAATTCAATCATGTATGGCTTAATGATATTACTAATTCCATACGACAAAGCGGAACCCATTTCTTTACCTATTTCAGTTTTAAATTCTGCCTTTGACATTTCAATAAACTGATCGAATATTTTACGGATTAATGCTTTGTCGTGCTCTGTATCTGTCATCTTCAAATTTACTTATTAACCCTATGATTTACCTGTTTTTGGTGTAACGTGTTCGTTACTGTAGTGATTTGTAGGCGTGAAGCAAATCTTCGAGGTCGGAGGGCGCGAAATTCATAGTATTGTTGCCGTCGAAAACACGAATTAAATCAGAATGTACATTAGCCGTTTTGCCTTTAAACAATTTTACCTCAATAGCCTTCGGGTTATTCTGCTCCTTTATCCATGCCTCTGCGGCTTCTTTGCTTGAGAAGGCTTTGTCTATTTCTGGATAAGAACATACAAAATGGCAACCTCTTAAACCTTTTGTTTCAAATAAAACAAAATCACCTTTGCCCTGCGATCCTGACCTTCCGGCTCTATAATAATCATCCCCCTTATAAAGCGGCACGTTATCCTCACTCGTCATCACGAACACCGGAAGAGGAATTCCTACTTCGGCGGCGAATTGAGGGAAGTCTATCACTTGATACCCTTCGTTTTCTGCTTGTTTTTTGCTGTTTTTACCGTTACTTTGCCCGTTGTATGAATCATCGTAATATTTCACTTGCGGGTATCCACCTTTTATACTGCCTATTCCATCCTTAGTGCCGCTCATTCGCAATCCCTTACTCTCATAATGCTCCATCAGCAAATTAAACTCACGTTCGTTGTTTACCTGGATTGCACATTTTCCGGACAGGATGCTAGGCGCAACCGATTTATGAATTATACCAGCCCAATCTTTATTCATATCCATCACGGCCATATCGTTACTATCAACAATATCATCGCCATCAAATCTGAATATTCCGGTTGATGTTGATTCATATCCACCCCAAGTAAATACCGTTCCGGCGGGATAATCCCGCATAGCTTTTTCAAGCAATTCATGTTTTTTCATTTTATCTTGTTTTAATTGTTTCAAATTGTTCCTTACAAACCCCAATAACCCCGAAATAATGCAACGCGCATAATGCTCCAAATATCAGAACCATAACCGAAACGATCTGAACGAAAGGAACCGGTCGGGTGTTGGTGTCTTTTTTGATGTAGTGCGGGCGGTTCATGATCCACGTTTTTTAAATTCAACTGGGCATAACTCTTCTGTTACCTTGATACCATCAGTTAAACCTGACAGGAATTTAAGCATCAGTTCTTTGTTTTCTTTAGAGGCTAAAACTTGATGACAGTTACCGTCTATCTCAACGACAATGGCTATGGATGTAATTTCCCTACTCACCTACCACCTCCATTCCTACTAAATTAATTGCCGTAATCAACGTAGCCCTGCAAGCGTGACGAACCGTCCACAACTTCGCTACCTCTGCCTGTTTTTCCTGTGGCGCGAAGATCTTAAAATACTCGTTCGTTTCGATGCCTTTAAAATTTGCATCCGCTTCCTCGAAGTTCGCTATTGCTCTGTTGAGGTGTTCGATTTGTTGTTTTAGGTTTTCTAGCATGATTATTTGTTTAAAGCTTTAATTAATGCGTCGGCAATTCTGACAGCTGAATTAGCTATTTCGTTTATAGGTTCATTGCCTAGTGTCGGACTATGCCCTGTTGATAGTGCTTGCATTGCCATAGCGGCAAAGTGTTCACGCTTGGTTAGGCCGGTATGGTTACCTGCCATTGCATCGTCTCCATACATTCCGTCGATTACGCCTATTGGTGCGTTTCCGTCTGTTTTCATCTTAATTCCCTCCTATTATCACTTCATTATAAAATCTGTTAGTTACTTTTCCCCAGTTTTCATCTAGGTAGTCGGATGCTGATTGGAACTCGTAGGGTTCGCTTATCTCCTGGCCGTTATCTGTTACGTCGACTAGTTGCGAGTCTATGTTCATTTCCTGAGACCGGACGAACTGCTCAATACGTTCTGTCGGGATACTTTGGCTTTCTCCGTTCGTAAAGAAGAAAGTTGTTAAGCCTTTATATTCTTCTGTTGAAGCCAGGCCGATTGGTTTGATGCTCATGTTGTTTTGTTTTTGTTAGGACAAATATACGAACGTTTTTCATATTGTCAATAGCAAAATGATATTATTTTATATTTATTTTAAAATTCGTGCGAAATCAAAATAATACTCTATATTTGCCTTTATGGAAGAAACAAAAGAAGTTAAATTCCTGCTAAGGATCAGCAGTGATTTAAAGGCTAAAGCAGAAATGCAAGCCAAAAAAGATAAAAGATCTTTGAACAGTCATATACTAACGCTTATTGAAAGAGATGCGAAAGTAGACGATTTAATGAGGGGGAGGTAAGATGACGAACACATTAGAAAATAAAGCTAAGTTCTTTGCTCAATATTGGGGGCAGAAAGTGTTTTTTGACTTAGTATCAGAAACAATAGTAGAAAACGTTTATGAGTTTTGGTCAGGAACTATTAGATTGGCTGAATTAGATTACTTAACTCTAAAACCCCTATCATCAATTACAGCAGAGGATTTACAGGCAATCGGATTTTCGTTATCACCCCCTGTAGTTAAATTTACACCTGACAGCTATAAATGTCATTGGGTAGCTCTGTTTGGTCAAGAGGGGTATTTAACTCTAAAAGATTTTGACTACCTCCGCTCAAAAGGCTACGCTTTGCCTTGGATGGGATTATCTGTTGGAAAGCAAATAGAATACGGATGGGTTAAACTAGCTACATCATGAAACCCACACACATCGCAATAGCATTAATTTGCATCGGACTTTTGGTTTGGGTTGTAAAATATATGGAGACGATATGAAAACAATAATTGAAATTTTAGACGATTTGGCCGAACGTGCTAATTATGTCTCTTTCCGAAGTGCTATGATGGCAACTATAGATGAATCAACAAAAATAATTGAAGAAGCAGCCGAAATTTATGCTAATCAGAGTAAATGGGTTGATTCGAAAGTCCAGCAGCCAGAAAATTTCAAAGCAGTCTTAATAGAAGCTGATTTTATAGGTAAAAGTCACATGGCAGAAATTGCTACCGTTGGCTGTTGGCAGCTTGATCACTGGACTACTGACAGAGATCAAGACTTAGACAAAATCGAAATAAACGTCAACAGATGGATGCCATTGCCAATTTAAATCTCAGCCAATATATTACCCAACACATCAACAACCCTTTCCCCCAACTTCCTCGCTAAAAACGGCTTAATCAAAGGCCATACAGCAAGAAAAAGCAAACGTTTAACCCACCCCAATTTAGCTTCTTTAGCTAGATCCTGGGGTGTTACGTTTTCTAGTAAATCCACATCGGCAACTAGTGATTCTATTTCTGAGCGTCTCATGATTTCGGTGCGTCTGGAATGCTGTTAGCCATTGATACGATTGCTTCGTCTTTCTTTGCGCTGGATTGACTTGACCCAAAGAAGTAGTTTAGAACCTGAGTTAATGCCGCTACGATCGCTATAATTACTTGCGGGTCTGATTGAGCCTTACCTTGAAAGTAAGTCGTAAAGAAGTAAGCAAATGATAGCACAACCACGAATAGCGCAATTGATACCTTTAATGTTTCTGTTGAAAATTTCATAATGTTATTTAGCTAATTCAATATGAGGTAGGTCTGGCAAAGTTCGCCACGTCCCACCCCAGATAATAGCAATGCCCATACATTTAGCCGTAGCCATGATGTGTGCTGCTATAATACGAAACTCTGTATCTGCGTTCCAATCTATTTTACCATTCACAAACGGAACAAAATCGATTGCGTGCCCATACCCATCTGACTTTACCTGATGGTTACTTTTGTTCGTCGTCCCGTTCTTTTGCGTTACAATATTACCTAAAGGCTTTTTAGCACTTTTGCCGTCAGGGTTAACTTTAGTACGGCCTAAAGCATATAAAGCTACCTGTTCAGCCTGAGTTCGCACCCCGTAAACAATAGAGAAATCCACCGGGCTATCTGTAATTGCAGCATTCATTAACCTGACTAAATCAGGGCGTACGCCTTTAAGTTTTGCGAGTGAAGCAGATCCGAATTTTGCCATAATCAAATATACTAAATTAATTTATAACCACGACGTAGTAAGAAGTAGATCAAGCCAGTTAAGGATACCCAAAGTATTGGCGTAACGATAATTAGCTCAGTCGTTCGTTTAAGTATCTCCCGGTTGAACAATAACCCGCTTAACTGAGATATGATAAATATCAGGCAAAACATAGTAGGCACGCTCCAAATTGCCAGGGTATTAGCCAATAACCACCTCCGCAACCACTTGATATACCAGAAGTCAAATACCACCGTCCGTATAAGTATTTTTAACGGCCTGTAAGCCATTTTCAATCTGCAGGTGTAATACATCAGCACACACGTCAAAGCGACCATTAGAAGCATTGTAATTGTTGAAGCGATAATTAATGCTATTTGTTCAAAACTCATGGCTTAATCTCCTCATTCTTATCATCCGTGTAATACTTTTTGACCATTGAATTAAATGAAATCTTACTGACTTTCTCTAGTGATTGTATCAAATACACAGCCATAAAGCTACATATTATTAAATAAACTTGAAGCCCTACCGAGCTAAACGGGCGTATGACGCTAAGACCAGAAACCCAAAACTGATAAGCTGCCCATGACATGAACACCGTAGCGAATGCGTGTAGCGAAACGATACCGCGGCCTAAAGCCCGGCCACTAGCTGCGATCATAACCATACGCAACCCAAATCCGCATGTAATTGATACCGCACAAGCAAGTATCTGAGCTACATCATGCGTGCCAAATCCAATGAAAAATCCTGTTAAAATAACTCCCTCTCTTATAACGGTTCCGAGCCACATACTGACTACTTTAATTGCGTGTGTTATCATTTATATGTCCCCGTTTTTATCTGCTTTAAATATAGCGAAAATAGTGTAAATCAGAGTTATAGCGTCTAGGTAGTAAATCTGTAGGGATGGCCGGGATATTAACCCAAATTCATTAACAATAACCAGACCGGATATGATGGAAAGAAAAACATAAGCGATATTACGAAACGCTATTTCAGATTTTGATTTTGCGGAACTATTACCCATAATGAGTAAAGGAGCTACAAAAATAATCAACTCAGCGTTGCGCCAAATCTTATCCTGGTCCGCGTCAATATGAAAGTTTCTTATACAGTAAACGTATAAATTATGACTGCACACGTAACATGAAGTCATAAGCCCGGTAACAATAGCCCTGCTATCCACCTACATTTTCAATCCATTTCCAATCTCCTTCGATGCACTTCCAGCTACCGGCACCGTCTCCGCCTGGCAATGTCGGCTTAACCCCACAAGAATCTCTGTCAATTCTCTCTTGTTCTTCGTTTAGTTGTTCTTCTTTTTCCATAATAGTTAAAGGTAAAAAATATTTTTGATATGTAACATGGTTGTTACAATTACTCACATATCCGGGAAAGATAGTATGTTTGGGATATGGAAAAAAGAGACGTAAAAATAGGGATGGAAATAGTGATGACTCAAGATTATTGCACTTACATCTTAAAAGGAGAAAAATATAAAATTCTAAGAAAACAAGGAGACGAAACAGGCTCTTGTTTTGTTGTTGACCATGATGGTAAAGATAGCTATCTGGCACCATATTCAGCATATTTTGAACCAACTGACCCAGATTTTATACCATCAAAAATAAGTATTAAAGCAGAAGAGATATTAAAACAATGCACTGGAAATTCTTATGGTATAACTAACGCTATGCACCTTAAAGCCATGAAGCTATATGCCAATGCAAAATTAGACGAAGCAGCATCTATATTTGATAATGAAAGTATCCTTTCACTCAAAGACATAATATAGCATGATCACCGTCCACTTCAACACCGAACACCTCGGACAAACGCAAATAGATTGCGATTCAATAGAGGTCATAGAACTGATACCTGCAAGGGGTAGGAAACAGCAAGCTGTAAATGTGCTATATCTTCACTACGGACACGATGTGTTAGAGGTAAATATTAAACAAGTAAAACGTATTACATGGTCGCAGTAACATTCATAGCGCAAACAGAACAAGGGCAGTGCATAGTACTTTATCCTGAGAGAGTACTAGATCGTAACTTAGAATGGTTGCTCGATTTCGGTACGCACACACATTTGTTTGATAAGGAATTGATTAAGGAGGTTAAGGTAGTATGAAAACGCTTCTAGCCGCAATTCTATTAATCTATTTAATTTACCTCGTCTATGGCGACCCTAAAAACCCGCTATAACATGAACTTAAAAACTTTGATTGCCACGTTCGTATTCTTTCTAATTGGTATTTTATTTGGCGATTTTGTATCAACGTCAAGGTATCATCAAAAAACATCCGTAACACCACAAGAACTAAAACAAGAAAGGTACGAAAGTAAAATGCGGGAATTAACAAATAGCATAATGCAAACCGCTAAAGGTAAAATTTACGAAATATCAAACTATAAAACTTTAACGGATAGAGATAGGCGTGATTTGATTTTCTGGAATGAAGTATATAAAAATCAATTAAACGAATTAAAAAACCAATAACATGAACTCTTTAAACTCAAACAACAAACCGTTATTTCAATTACCCGTAAAGTCTGGAAAATTCGTGCTTTTCATTTTCTGCCTGGCTATTGCACTTCAATTAGCTTTTGCAGTTAAAGCCTGTATGTCATGAAAGACAAAAAAAGTAAACGCCCTTCTATGGATCGTATTTGCCGTAGTCGTTTTCTGGATACTATGGATAAACTTTGCAGCATGGTGCCTGTCATAGTTTATGCCGTTTGCCTATTCCTTTTTTACAAGTCAGGCAAACGGGTGTGTCGGTATACTAAGTGGCAGAATGAGGATGATTCCGACCTTATTGCTTGATTACTAAATAATCATTTACAATGTTCAATGTACCCACTATCGGCACTGTAGTGTAATTAACTGTAAAACCAGAGCTCGTAATATTTGTTATCCAACTAGGCTGCGCTGCGGCCTGTGTACGCGGCTGCAAATATATCTGAGCGGGAACAAAAGGTAAAACAGTAGTTACCCCGTTAATAACATAATTAACAGTATAAGATGTTGTAAGGAGCGCCCCACTAAATGTAGTAGATCCTTTAATACTATTGCTGTTTCCTAATCTTAACCATCTTCCGGTACTTACCCCGTTTACTGATATTACCAAAAATCCGTCATCTGTAGCGGTACTGGCTGCATCCCACATATACCGGCCGCCGTTGGTGTCGTAAGGAGTAAGCAAGCCGGATATTTCAACTTGCGCCCGGTCCTGAGCTGCTGTAGTTTTTAGATCTGCTCGTATACTGTAGGTTACGGGTGCCGTTCCTTGTATTTGTGCATTGGAGATTAGCGCCAAAAATAATAGAGGTAAAAGGAATAAACGTTTCATGACTATTTTAATTGAATTGAATAAACGAGGTTATTTGTTCCGGTAACGGGGGCGACGGTGTAAATGATATTTATATTTGTTGCATCTGTAGTCACGTATTGGAATCCAGCTGCAGCGGCGGTATTAGCGGTTACCAGGCATATACTTGTTGACGTAATACCAGTTACCCCATGAGGTATTGAAATCGTTGTCGATGTTCCGTTACCCGATGCTGTTTTACGGATTATTTGGCCTGTTTGAGTTAATATCTGGTCGTATATATCTGACGTTATTGCAATGACCCCTATTTTACCGGCTGGTATTGAAACGGATCCCCCACCAGATACACCTTTTATGCTACCGCCAGTTCCAAAATTTATTAACTTAATAGGATCTGAACCCTCTAACACTGCTACAGTTCCAGATACATCAGGTAGAGTTACAGTTTTATTGGACCCCGTTACGGGTGCGAAGTTAAGGTATTGCTTAAAAGATGACCCCGTAGCCTGGTATTCTAAACCGGCACGTTTCACCGCAGAATATCCACCCGACCCATCGCCAAATACAGATATGCCGTTACCCATAATGGAAGTACTACTACCACCCGCAGTTGCAACATACCCGTTTGCGCCTGTGCTTTGGAAATCGGAAGCTACTACACTACCATTTATTTTTATCTGACCTGTTTGGGTAGTGGCATTTTGATTTTGAATATAATTTACAGAACCGGAAATCCTTTGAAGTACTCCTGTAGTCGGATTAGATGTGACTAAGCTATCTGTTGACAGACCGTTGGGTTTAGAGGGTACAAAAACATTGCCGCTAGCCGTTACTGTGCCCATAACGTTAATACTTGTCAAAGGACCTAAACTAATTCTCCCATTTGCTCTGTTTACTACCAGCCAATCACCCAAAGAGTTACCTGCATCATCATACCTAGTACCGGAAAAATCTGATCCTGCGTTAGCCCCGCTTTCTGGCGTTGAAGTAACCCCAAGAGTGAATCTTCTGGCTGCATTTGTTTGGAAAAGTATCTGCCTAGTTGTAGATGCCGAATTTCTAAGTACAAGAGTTCCATTATTACTACTCAGTGTAGATGCCGAAGTAATGCTTGCCCCTCCTGTAAAATTACCCCCTACACCTCCTGTACCACTTACATTGAAATTCGCTGTTTGCAGACTGGTTTGATTTAACACAGCTCCAGTAGTACCCCCCGTACCACCCATTGCTGTAGGCAATGAGTTTATAGATTCGATAAGTCCTAAATTAGTAGTAGCCGAAGTATTTATTACTGGTATTTTATATAAACCATCAGTATTCGATGGCACACTATAAAGATATGTAGTTGGAAATATTTGGTAATTTTCAGATAAATTTCCATTACTAACAATGCTATGTGTTGACGCACCAATATAAGCATAGCTACCTGCGTCCGTTCCTTTACCTGCTGTTGGAGTAAAATAACTACTATAAGGCTTTCCAATTAGAGATACATTAATATTTAAACTTTGTGAAAAACCAGATTTAAGATTTATTATCCTAAAGTAAAACCTGCTATCCCCAAAAGATGGTGTAACTAGTTTTACTTGCAACATTATAGATTGTTGGTAGTAAACCTCCCATCCTGCGCTAAGCCCGGTTAATAGTAATGGCCGTACATTAACCCAAGTGTTCGCTGGATACCAAGAATTTATGGGTACTTTGTAAGTACGTGCTGTTGGATTATAGCCAAATCCTGAAAAAATAGGGACTTTACTAAGTGTATCTGTGCCGTTCAATGTTATGTCGATAAAATCGGATATATTTTTACTGTATGACAAATACCCAATTTCGATATACTCGTTTATTGTTGCTGATGTAGTTCTATTTACTGAATAGTGACTAGGATTATTTTTTATATAAGACGCACTCAATACCCCTGTTATGTCTGCATCTCCATAAATCTCTAATGAATTAAAGGCTGAATATTCTGCGCTAGCTATAATTTTATTACCCAAAACGTTAGGATGAACACCATCAGCTTGCAAGAGTTTAACACCTCCATTTTTAGTTGTTATATCTAATAAATCAATATATTTTAAAGAATAGTTTAACGCTGTTTCTTTAGTTGCTTGTACATATGCCTGGTGTCTAGCAAGACTAGAAACATAAGGTGTTGAATATGAGTAATTAGAAATAAATGGAGGTGAGGTTAATATTATTTTAGACGAGGCCCATCCCTTTGATAAAGCGTTATTTATAATTGTTACGTACGCCGATTTAAAACCAGAGACGGTATAAGAACCACTATTTATTAAAATATCATTTGTGCCTAATGATATAATTAAAAAATTATTACCTTTTATATAATTAGGAATTAATGCTAATTGTGTAAGTATAGAGCCCCCATAAGATGTAGGACTCCCATTTTGCATAGACATACCTGTAACTGATTTATTAATCTCAACAGCATTCAATCTATTGGCTAAAACGGTAGTGTGGCGGGTTAGAGTATCCTGCAATCCATACCCTTTATCTATAGAATCTCCTATAAAAATTAGTGTATCCACTTTATCTACGGTTTGGCCTATAGAAACAGAATTACTAGTTGTATTACCCAAATCGGTCACACTTTGAAGTGTTGGGGTTGGTATAGCGGCTATTTTACTATTAACCTGTTGTAGAGTTGTCAAATCTGCATTACTTGTTGCATCTGTGCCACTAATCCTACCATCTGGATAGAAGGTATTTACCGTAGAGCCGCCTACCGTGCGGATTATTCCGGCTCCCGAATTTTGTTCGATTAAATTATTTAGTCCCGATGAAGCTAAATTAAGTCGCGTAATTATGGTGTTACCATAAAAACCAGATCCGTTAAAGAGCCCATACCCTAAAACGTTACCAGAAGAATTACCTATTAGTATGTTAGTACTTGCTGTATTTCCCCGTATCAATACCGATTGTAGATCATTAGCCCCAAACAGCCCGTCTATCTGTACCTTATTATAATAAAGACCAAAAGCCGTTTTATAATATTCAAAGTTTTTCCATATTCTTACCTGCCCATTTACTGTAGCGCGTAACGACGTATCAGCTGCAGCCACCCCGACCTGAGCTTTAACCCCAACACCTAAGAGTATTAAAGCGAATAGTAATGTAATTTTTATTTTCATATTGTTTATAGTATTGCTTCCCATGCGTATTTTAATGACTGCCCATCGTTATTGCTAAAGGGCAAAGTTATGTAAATATTTGTTTCATCCCAATCCTTAAATGTGACACCTAACATGCCGGCCGCTAAGTTGTTTGGGAAAGCATCAGCGTGTTTAGGCTTGCTTGTGTACCCATGAGGTATAGTTATAATAGTTTGACCGGTATCATTGATAGCGTAAAAGCCCGCCCTGTTTTCGTTGGCCGTTGGCGGCATTGAGTTTGAATCTGCAATGTATGGCAATTCGCCACTCGATATGGAGGGAACGTACACGTAGGCTACAATAACCGAATTGGCAGGTGTAACAGGTTCGTTTGGCGTTGGGCTTGCTACCCCGTCAACCAAATCTATAACACCTGAACTGTTGGCGTAAACCAAATCAATACGATTAAAGTTCGCGTCTGCAGGGGTTAAGTTTAATTGCGTTTGGGTAGCCTTACTGTATATTACGTTATTAACAGCCCATTTACCAGCCGAAACAGAAACTACCTGACCAAATACCCAAGCCTGTAATGATATGTTGCCAGTACCGAACGTAAACCCTAAAGGAACCGAAAAGTCTTGTGACCATATGCCGTTGCGCTTAGTATAATGAGTATAGTTTGAGTTTATTTCTGTGTACGTATCAAGATCAATACCGTTAGCATTATCAGGAGGTACAGCCCCGCCAAACTTAGAAAAGTCATTGATAGTTCCTAATGGAGCCTTTAGCAATTCAGCCAAATTTAACCCGATTAAAGCTACGTCTGTAGGATCAATGGAATTCACAGTATCCTTAATGGCAACCGCGTTGTTTACCTGCTGTTTGTAAGCGTCTAATACGTTGTTGTAATCCATCTATGTAAATTCTTGTGTGAACTCGTCTGTAAATATACCATTTATCGGATTTAAATCAACGGTTGGGTCTTGTATAATTTCAGACTGTTCCGAACCTGGATAATCCGGGGTCGTAATATCAACCGATTTACCCGCACGATCAAACAATTCAGCTAGCTTTCCGTTCGATAGCGTCCTGTACTTTAAATCAATTTCGCAACCCAACAAACCGAATACATGCGCATTAAAATCGTTCTGATCCGGCACCTGAAAACTGAATGTAGTTAAATAATTAAAATCTCGCGCCTGTTGCCTTAACTTCAAATCTCCGTACCAGAACCTAAAAGGCTTCTGATATGCTCTTAAAATTGATTTAGCGAGGGCAAGACCGAACGGTACAGGCGCGGTTGTTGTGCCGTATTCGTACCACCCTGTAGTGTAGCCGAAAATGTTCTTTAGTGCATATAGTGAATTTAGCGGACTGTCCGCCTCTGTTCTTTGCGTGTAGTCTCCGAATAAGATTTCTATACGTTCCGGTTTTAATGTGAAGAAGCCTAAATTAGTCGAACTCGAAGCGGTGCCGGTAACATCTGAATCGGCAACTGCGCTCGTTTTAGCTACGGATATATCATCCATAATAATAGGCATATATTCCGGCAATTCGGTAATGATTAGTTCTGGCCTGTTCAGCGCATTACCTCCGTTGGTAGTTGCTTTATCGTAATTGACCTTAGTGAACCCGTAAATCTGCAATACCATATTGCCTGATACCGGGCATTCAGGCGCGCTGAAATTAAATGAAAATGTATTAGCGTCGCCTTTACTATTTTCGATTAGGTTAAGTACCGTACTAAGTGTCGTAACCCATTCGTACGATGTGCCATAGTCAACGTTACGTAAGTAATAATTTCCCAGTTTTATACGCATCTTACACACATACATTGTTCCTTTTACCTCTGTAACCTCGAAACTGTTCGACCCGCCCGAAGTTAATACCTGAGTTTTAACCCCTGTATCGGTTTTGCCTACCCTGTATTTGAAGCTAGGTTTATCGCCTACCTGTAATGGTATGGGTGCCGACTCGTAATATTTACCTGCATTAGCGCGCTCGTTAAACTGTATAGCATGATTATCTAAAGGCACCAAAACGCCCTGAGCATTGGTAACGGTACGAGGTACACGCGAAAAGTTTAAGCCCCCGTAACGCGTCCAGAAATTAAAGTTCTGACCATCGAATAGCTCGAAATCTCCGTTGTACAGCAAGCTAGGAACAGAACCAAATACGCTAACAACTTCGACGCGTTTGTATGGATCTTGAATATCCAGCTCGGCACCTGACAAAGCAATTATATCGTTATCTCTCGGTGCGGGTGTATCCGGTTCCGGTGCGGACGGCTCTACTGTAAAATTTCCTGTAGCCGTTAAACCTGCCAATGATTTCGATCTAACGAATGCCGTATAGGTTTGAGGCGACAAGGCACCGAATAAATTGCTATCCTGCCAATCAATCGCATTAGGACTGTACTCGTATGGAGCTGACCCGCCCGAAGCGTTAATTACCGCCGTTCCGTTGTTTGGTCCTGGTGACGTTTCGTCTGTTACGGTAATCGAATTGATTGCAATATCATTAAAGGCCGGGTCAACGGGTGTAGCTACTTTGGTAAACGAAGCAAACGGATAATAGTTATCCCAAAGTAATGAGTACGTAAATCCAGCAGCCCATTTGCGGATAAGTATGTCACCTTGTACATGATCCGGGTAAACCGCATCGAATGAAACAGGCGTGCTACCTCCGTTTGTTAAGATAGCCGAAACTGAATTGCCTACTTCATCATAAGCAATAGTTACGCCCTGACGCAGCCCCGATTTTTCACCAACAAAATTATAATATATCATTACCCTTATTTAATACCGACCCAATTACGCGATTTACTTGCAAATTCTCGCCCCTCAAAAATAAGCCTTTATAGTTATAGTTCCGTGATCTGATCACATCATTACTCATTTCATTTACACGAACGAAATTCCACATACCATTTGCCTGTACTATATAAGCACCCCATGCAGTCGCAACAGCTTCTAAAACGGCATAGCAACTAAGTGTCGCGCCCTTGTCATCAACTAAGCGTAATGGGTTAACTTTCGCCATACTAAGCGGGTCATTGTCTAATCCGGTAGGCATATAGGTATCGTATAGGTTGCAAATCGTTTTAATATCCAAATTCAAATTGGTAAGTGAAAAGCAGTAAGCCAATATATCTACGAACGATTGATAAATCTCAACATTAGAACCTACAGGCACCGGGTATGTACTCGATTTAAGACCCCCTAAAGCATCCGTTGCAGAAATAGTCACTTCGTATGGTGGCGCAGAAAACGGTTCCCTACAGCTACCCGGAATGATGTAACCCCGGAATTGTAACACCCCCTCTGTTACTACCGAAACACGAAACGCACGTTCGTCACTTGTATAAAATTCCTGTAATAGAAAGTTTTCATCTGATATAAATGATAACTTACATTCCATTGGCCTTATCGGGCTGAACTTATCGTCTACCTCTTTGTACGAGAATACTACAGGTGATTTACCGCCCATTCGCAATACGCCAACTTCACCTGTATAGTTTTTGCCCTCTATTGAAACGGTCGTATTACGCCCCTCGATGTTGCAGAATGAATATGTCTTATACGTTCCATAAACAGGATCGCCAAAAGGACTATAAGGAACTGACGGTTCAGGTAGCGGTGTTTGGTATCCGCATTTAGCCGCGTTAATATCCGTTTCTACGCGAGCAAAAGGACGCTCGTCTGTTGCGTAAACCCTGTAGTTCGTAAACGTAGATAGATTACAAAACTCGGTTATTTTATCGCCTGGATTATAACGCCTGTTATTTGACTTATAATCTGAAATCCGGTCTAGGTTCATCACCGGTTCGCCTGGCACTTCGGGGTTAGATACATTTCCGTTAGCATCAATAGCAACCGAAGCCGAACGCCACTTAGCAAGGAAGCCTGTTGGCTTAACTTGAAAACGATCTATTTCGCTCATACCCCAGCCCTCCCACGTGAACGTTCTTCTGCGCGAATAAGTGCGTATAGTTGGCCTCCGCTTATAGCAAGCTCTGAACTTATATTGATCATTGAGTTACCACCACGCATTAATTTCTCCGTTCTGCCATTAGGTATAACACTCGATCCAGTAGGTAAGTTAACCAGTTCTGGGCCCCTTTCCCCTACTAGCGCAAGACCACCCCCAAAGTTATTAACCCCGTTAGCAAAGCCGGGGATTCTTTTAACACCATTATATTGATCATCTTGTTTTCCTTTGCCAGACGCAAACGCGCCAATAGCAGCACCTGCCACCTGTAAAGCTATACCGGCCGCTATTGCAGCAGGACCGGCTATAAGCCCAGCCCCTGGTATTAACGCTGCTGCATCTAACTTGCTTTTTAAAATTGCTGCTGCACCGTAGGCAACTAGTAGTTTACCGTATTCAGACAAGAACCCGCCAAAAGAAGCAAGCAGGCTTTTACCAGCCGCCTCTAAAACGTTTCCTCCGCTAACCAAAGCTTCCCCGATAGCACTCCCTATATTAGATATTCCACTATTTATGAAAGACTCAGCTAGTTTATCAAGCGAATCAGTTAATTCTTCAGCTTTCAGCGTATCTGTCAGCTCTTTGTATTTTGATTTAAATTGATCAAGCGATACTCCTCCTTGATCAAATGAATTATTAAGAGTTTCTATAGCCGCTTTAGTATCGTTTATAGCGGCCCCAGCATCAAATAAATCGAAGTTTTTTACAAAATCACTTTTATTTATTTTTGATGAGGCAGAAGGAGTGAACAGTTCATCGAAAAGCTGCCTGGTTTCTGGAACTGCTTTTTCAAAAACCTTTTTGCTAGCTTCTATTTTGTCTGAGGCTTCCTTAGCTAGTCTTTGTGGGAGTATTGATTTAAAAAATGAATCAGCTTTTCTTTTTACGTCTTCTGAGAATAACCCATACTGTTCCTCTTTTAATTTAATTATTTCCTTATTTAGTGGGCTAAACCCTGATTCTATAAGGTTATTTATAGCTTTTTGATAAGCTGATATTTTTTTATTAGAAACTTCACTAAAAGTCAAATCCAAAGAATTATCAGCTTGTAATATATCTACATTTAGTTCTTTTAAAACTTCTGCTAATGTTTTGATATGCTTCCCTTTTTTTTCGGTAGGCAAATCACCGACCTTACCAGCTAAATCAGCTCCTTTTTGAACTTGGTTAGTAATCTCTGTTTGTAATTTTAGATTTTGTTGCCCCAGCTTAATAGAGTCGGTTCTTATATCATTTATTTGTTTCTCTGTATCTCGTACAATCCCTTTTTGCCTAGCCTCTTCAAATGGCAATGCCCCACCGGTACCAGTCTCCGCATTAAAACTAGCATCCTTTTTTCGTATATCGCCTAACTTGGTTTCGTTTTTAAGTTGTTGTATTTGAAGGTCTGCAATTTTTTGCTCATTAATTAGTTCCCTTTTTGAGTTGGTTGTAATTATGTCGATAGCGGCCCTAGCTCTAGCTGTAGCAATTAATGAAACAGTTAACTCTCTATATTTTTCTGATGCAGCACCAGTTAAAAAGGCTTCGTCCTTTATATTTTTAAAATACTCTGGATATTTCTTTTGCAAATCGTCTACAGCTTGACCCCTTTGTTTAGATGATATAATATTATTTTGTGTTATATCATACAAAGCTTTTAATTCAGCTATTTCCTCCTGTGACTTTTGAGCCCCTAAAAGTCTTGCCCTAGTTACAACATCAAGCGACTCGGCGTATTCTTCGGCTGCTTTTTTTGTTCTTTTTAATGCGGCCTCCCCTTTCTCAGTTTCTTTATTTGCTCTTTGTTGGTATTGCTGGTAAAATAAAACAGCAGCAGATACAACCGATAAAGCTATACCTATACCAGCAGGGCCAATTAATGACTGACCTAAAGCACGAAATGCCGCCCCATTTGACCCCGTTTCTTGCCTTAACCTTTGAAATGATTCTAATAGCGGGTTTAAGTTATTTTGTATACCAATAAATCCGAAAGGTGCATCCTGAGCAACACGACCTAAATTAGTTAGCGCAAATGCCGCTTGATTGGAACCTACTGATAAACGTGATAATTGTTGGGGAGCGGCTGAAACGGTAGCTTGAAGCCTTGTTAACGAAATTTGTCCAGCGGCTAATGATCTTTGAAACCCGGATAAATTCAGCCTGTTAACATTGGCAATATTTTGGGATATGTTGTTAGACATTGCCGTAACAACACCGTCAGTTCTTGAAGATGCTGAAGCGGCCTGTGTAAGTGCATTTACAAACCCATTGACCTGCGCACTAAGTTCTACGGATAATTGAGCGTCAGCCATTTTTATTTTTCCTCCATCCCTCTGACATTATAAAGTCATGGAAATTTTTAATTCTGTTTAAGTAGGCTTTATTAACTCTTATCGGTTTAGGTTTTGGTTCGCCCTCGATCGGCCACCATGCTTGCGCTGACTTTGGCATTTTCTTTGGATCTCCGAAGCTGGAATAAATCATCCAGTTAAGTTGGCGTTCCGACCTTTCGGCAGCTAATTTACGCTGCTTATACCCTATACAGATCATAACGTACTCTTTCTCTGTTAGGTTGGCGAATTCGCTTGGTTTTAGTTGTAATTCTCCATACGCGTAAAGTTTAACCGCTTCCCAATCTACTGGCTTAGGTTTTCCTCTGCTTTTTTTTTACCTGCGTTAAGCCTGTCGAGTAGTGTTTTGCTTGCTTGGCTTTCGGTATAACAAGAAACGACTTTCTGACCTAATTCGTCATCTGATGCTAAGTGTTCAGCTATTTCATAGGCTTGCTCATATTCAGGACGGTCGGAATCAGTGCGGTCTGCCTGGTTACATAGCCCACCGTAAACAATGTAAGCTACCGAAGTCATAGCTGGTATCTTACCTTTAGATAAATGCAAATACGTTTTTTCTGCTATAATCTCCGCAGCAGTCATACCGAAATAAAGGGAATGTTTAACCCCCTCTATTTCAAATGATATTTTACCGTTACCCTGCATATTAAGGCGTTACAGGGGCTAAATCGTCTTGATCGTATGAAGCACCAATGCCAGTAATAGAAGTGCTGAACGTCTGCGCTGCGTTATCAGGGAATGAATCACTTTCGGTATCAATACGGCCCACTCCATAACGTATAGTTACATTGGTAAGTGCAGGGGTTCTGTCAGCAATCATCCACCATGCCGCAGTACCTGATCGCCATTGCTTATATAACAAGTTGTGATCTATACGTAAATCACCTGCTTCTAAAGCCTGAGCTAGACCTTCAGCGGACATTGTCCATGATTTTTCACCAGCTACACTTTCGGCAAATCCTGAATCGGAACATTTCGATGTTGCCGAAATACCAGAAGTAGAGCCATTAAAGTCAACTGAAGTTAAGCATGCAACCGGTTTAAAGTTGGCTACTGTTATTTCGTCTCCAGGTGTGTCGATGTCATCAGTGACGTTTAAAAAAAGGAGCGACTCCCTTGCATTGATAAATGGATTTGCCATGTTGATTTTAATTATTTACGGTAAATATACATTGTAACAATGTCATTACCAAACGTAAAATTTAAAATGTAATGCCGATACTTGTATTGTAGCAATTCAGCTATGATAAAACTTAGCAAAATGAACTTTAAAGAAACAAAAAAAGTATGGTTGTTAAATGATAGCGACAACCCAATATTCGGAAAATCTGATGATTACCAAATGATAACATCAGGAAAGGGTTTTTACGATAAACACGAACCTAAACAAAAGGGATTTTGTCTTACTGGATACATATCAAAAGAAGACGCCAAATTAATTATAAAAGCCCCAGAGTTATTAGATATGTTGCAAAATCTAGTAGATTTGCCGCGTCAAGATATGGATGCTTTAAGGGCAGATATAAAAAAACTCATTAAAAGTATCTACGAAGAGACCGTCTAAGTTCTGCTAAGTCTTTAGCGATATTCAGCCCTGTCCATCACCGTTCAGGGCTTTTTTAACCCACCTTTCCCTTTCCCATTCGACTCGCGCACGTACCCATACACAAGCGCGGGCAGGCATAGGGAAACGCACTATTGCGTCACGTAAAAGTTGAGCGTGATTTGTACTATCCATGTTCTTGTGCTTTGGCTATCAAAATTAATATTTCTTATCCCTACAATGTCATATTTCCATAACCCGAACGGTTCAGGCAGCGTTACCGTTTCAAGTCTTTCTAATGCCAGTTCGCTGATTAATTCGGCAATCTTACTGCCCCCTTTCCCCGCAGGCCATACCGTTGTTACTTGCAGCTGAATAGAGCATTCGTCATTACGCATACATTTGTTACCCTGACCCTCGTTTTGCGTTTGGTTGAGCAGGATAATATATGCTTCCGTTTCCTGCAGATTGCCTGTTACTAACACCGCTTTCTTCCTTGTCGTTGTTTCCTGCAAATATTCTTCAAACGTGGCGATCTTTTGCGTTCCAGAATATAATATGCCACCGTCAGCATTTAAAGCCGTTGCGACCGCTGTACGTATTGCCAGGTTTGTGTTTTTCATTGTAGCTAAGTTGTTACATTCAAATATAGGGAATAATGGTAACTTAGCATTATAAATTTAAATCTCACAAAATATGAAAAAGAAATTATTAGTATCTGTATCTGGGGGTAGGACATCCGGCCTTATGGCAAAATTGTTATTTGATAGGTTTCAAAATGAATATGAAATGATATTTGTTTTTGCCAACACATCAAGAGAACGAGAAGAAACGCTTTATTTTGTCCACCAATTAGAAACAGAATTTAAATTACCTATAGTTTGGGTAGAAGCCGTTGTTCATCATGGCAAAAGAAAAGGCAGTACCCATAAAATTGTTAATTATTGGTCTGCATGTCGTGATGGGTCTATTTTTGAGGAAGTAATAAAAAAATATAGCATTCCTTGTTCTTCTGCCCCTCATTGTACTAGAGAACTAAAAAGAAATGCAATAAACAGTTATGCCAACTCAATTGGTTTTAAAGGCTGTACCACCGCTATAGGATATAGGGCTGATGAACCTAAGAGGGTTAATTTAATAAAAGCTAAGCAGAAAAAACAATTTTACCCTCTATTTGAATGGGGCATTAATAAAGCTGATGTAGCTAAATATTGGAAAAAACAATCTTTTGATCTTAATTTAAGAGATTATGAGGGGAACTGTAAACTTTGTTACAAAAAAAGCAAAAGAAAATTATTAACATCTGTAATTGAGAGACCGCAAGACGCTATCTGGGTTTCTCAAATGGAACAAAAACATGGAATGGTTGTTCCGATAGGATATTCAGGTAAAACACCTCTTAAATTTTTTAGAAATTGGGAATCAATGGAGGATATAATTGAGGAATCAAAATTACCATTTGAAATGTCAAAAGATAAGTCTTTAATTACAGACGGATCGGAATATGATTTTGATTTAGACGAGCAAGAAGATTGCGCAGAAAGCTGTGAACCATTTTAAAAATAAATAAATTATGACTGCAAAAGAAGAATACGAATCTATATTAAAATCAGGAATGTTTTTCGAGTTTTTTCCACAACTTAACGGGAATTGGAAGGACGATGAAATAGAATTTACTGATTTTGTAAAAAAAAGAAACACTCACTAATTTAGTGAGATTTATTAGTAAGTGTAGGCTACTCAAATTGGGTAGCCTTTTTTACAACCTCAAATCCTTCAAAGCCTGTTTCAAATCCTTAACGCATTGGATTTGATACTTTAAAAATGCCGGTAGTAGGTAGGGTTGTGCTATGATCGTTCCCCGCCCATTGATATAATACAGCTGGGCTAGCGATCTCCATTCAGGTGGCACAGTAGCTAAGTAAGTAGACGCGCTTTGACCGGTACCAAATTCCGTCCAGGCCGCAATCTCTCCTGCAGAACGTTCCACAAATACCCTGCCCTTGTAACCGCTTGGATCAATGCTATATCCTATTGCCTGACTAATAGGTGTCCATCCTCTGCCACGCGCAATCTTGTCTTGTGTTTCCGTACCGAATGTAGTTCTAATCGCGTCCCCTGGTCCCGGAGCGTCCCGTATCGCTTCTAATTCAATATCGCCTAAATTAGTTTCTATAATCTCTTTTACCTCAGTCTGGAACTTAGTAGACATACTGTTTAACGCAGATGTTAATTGACCGAAATTTGATAGGACGCGGGGCATGATGCAAGGTAGCGATAATGTTACAAAAAGTGAATAAGCGGAGTTGTATATTTGGGTATGAAAAAGCTAAAAGATTTAAAAATAACTCCCTCTGAACTCTTAGCAATATGTGATTTAACCGACTCTATGTCGGCTATGATGGGTTGCGGTGATCCTGAATTTGATGCCCAGGGGAAGAAACAAATAAGATTAATAGACAGAATGCTAAAAAAGAACGGATATAAAAGAGATTATAAATAACTACCTCTTAGGCGGGTTACTCGCAGTGGCAACGATAACCAGGCTTTCCCAATACGTGTAATCAGGTATTGCTGATATAATCTGATAGTAAGCGCCTCGATATTTAATCTTCATATTCTCAATAACAACCTTATCACGCCTATCCCGCACCTCAAACTTCATTGCCGGGATTAGGCGTTCTTGGTTCGCTTCTAATGTACGTCCTGATCTTAGAGGTGTTACTTTAGCGAACGTTTCCCAATAGGTCTGCTCAACGGGTACAGAACCCCCAGCCCCGTCGTCTTGATCGCCAACAAAGTTTATGATGTTGATTTTCTGGTTTAGTTCGCCTGAATTGAATTTCATAAGATCGGATTGCGGGAATAAGATGAAACAAGTACGGCAGAAGTTTGACTGATCTGGTCTAAATCCGGCATACCTCGCATTTTGAACAAGTAGTCTACTTCTGATAGCCATGCGTTTTTTAATGCTTTAGGCAGCTCTTCATACCCTGTAAGATACGTTACTGAATACATTTCGTTACAATCCGCTGCGTTCCACGTCCAGGGTTCTACATATCCGTCATGATAAAACCATTCTATCCCACTGCCCGACACGCTGTTGATATCGATACGTTTTGCCTGGTAATTTGAAACGGTATAATCTGCTTCAGCTATAGCCCCCTCCTTGCCAGTAACCGATGTTATCTCTCCCGTTGGGGATAAAGGCAACTCTAATGGATACCCCTGCCACTGAACAGTTATTGAACGCTGGACCAGTCCAATATTCAAGTATGCTTCTATCCTTTGACGTGCCGCTGAGATAAGCAAAGTTAGTTCGTCATCAAATG
>Ga0247810_10000254_pt1 | contig 76603 bp, 73 predicted proteins | sample UWRJL119311C1_FD_179918 | JGI IMG/M metagenome (GOLD analysis project Ga0247810, IMG submission 179918) | Plant litter microbial communities from Arlington Agricultural Research Station in Wisconsin, United States - UWRJ-L119-311C-1 | ecosystem: Environmental > Terrestrial > Plant litter >...
ATGGAAATGCGCTTCAGGCTGCCTCTGCAGGAGGGTATGAGAGCATAGTTCAGCTGCTTTTTGCAAATGGTGCTGATATTAATGCTCAAGGTGGCCATTATGGAAATGCGCTTCAGGCTGCCTCTGCAGGAGGGTATGAGAGCATAGTTCAGCTGCTTTTTGCAAATGGTGCTGATATTAATGCTCAAGGTGGCCATTATGGAAATGCGCTTCAGGCTGCCTCTGCAGGAGGGTATGAGAGCATAGTTCAGCTGCTTTTTGCAAATGGTGCTGATATTAATGCTCAAGGTGGCCATTATAGAAATGCGCTTCAGGCTGCCTCTGTAAGAGGGCATAAGAGCACACTTCAGCTGCTTCTTGCAAATGGTGCTAAATATTAGCGGCTATGCTCGTTTATTTAAGCAGAGCTTTAGTTTACTCCAGCATTTAGACAGAGATTAGCTACCTGGAGAAGTAATCTAGACGATGGGCAAACAATAATTAGTAAGCTAGCTTGAACCACCGATGCTGAAGGACCTGGCTGACACTTCCCAGCTTGGTAATATTGCTAACGCTGTCTGAAAACTGCAATTGGTATTCAGATGTAAATTACAGAAATCATTAGCTACTGGAGCTTAGTAGAAAGTATTGTTGGAATATAGGCCCATAAAAACAACAGTAAGGAAAAGTATACTTCATGATTGAAAATTACCAGTATTAAGTCTTCGGTATCTTATCCATGCTTCTGTTAATGGCTTGTTGTAACCGAAATTAGTGTTGCCTTCCTTGTGGACTGGCTATTCTACATAATAACTCAACACGTAATTCCTTTTCCCTACGTTGTGAATCAACATTGTCATGGCTTCAAAAGTAACCATCAACCAAACTTTGTGAGGTTTAACGTTGTGGCTTTTACAGGGTGAACCTTTATATCCCATTCAAAGCCTAAGCTTACGCTTGTGATCGGTCGTAATTCCCTTTCTACGTATTTCGCTTTTGAAAATAGAGGATGAAAGTAGATTCAACTTAAGCGAGAGATTAAGGGGTTGCCAAGCATTGACAACAAGAATACTGCGGCTCTGTACGGAAGGAAAATTTCAAGGTTATTTGTAAAATATATGACTAAATATTGTTTCTATACGACTGTTTTTCCAGACTTGACATAGGTGCTAACGAAACAATCTTTAGTGCCTCTTGGATTGAAGAGGAGGAGTGGCATTGCAAGGAGGATGTATTCCACGGCGTAGTAAGGGTATAATGCTGTCATTAGATGAAGTGGATTTGTAAATATAAATGCATACTCGAAAATTCTTTCAATGGAGTGATACTTCAAATACAGTGACGTAAGGTTTTCTAGGCCACATCGTTCATCTAGGATTTAGCTGAAGAAATCATACACTTCACTGCTTCAGGTACACGGAACTTGACACTCCAAAATAGACGGATTGAGCCACGTTCTATTGATTCAGCATTCTCCTACAAAATTCAAGGGTATCAACCAATAGCACATGCGCCAAAATTCACATGTGCCAAAATCAACATGCTGAAAACGCCAATTCTCGACCTCTTCCCTTACTCTTAGTTGGTGATTTCCTTAACATTGAAAGTCTCCCAGAATTTGCGCCAATCCGTCACAAATATGTGCTCCCAGCCATCTCCGGTTTCTGCTCTTCTCTTTGTAACCCATTCTATGGTAGGTTCAAAATGTATTTCGTGAACGGGATCTCTCTTAATATAACCGGTAACGCCAGCCACAATACCTGGCCCTCGAGGTATAGAGTTTTGAGTTGAATTCGCACATTCTTGGTCAGTGTAGGTCGTTTTCCCGGGTTCTCTGAATACATCTTCGCAAATTTGACCAGAATTGCCCGTTGTTAGATTCTCGGCCTGATGCATCAAAGCTGAGACATGGTCGCCCATCTTGATCTGGTCACCAATCTTAACTATCATGTGGTCTGGATGATTGCTTTGAACAGCAGCAAGTACTGTACCAGATTCCACATAAATACGCCGCATATGATCGGCACGATTTCTCCGACGCAAAAGAGTAATGACTGGTTTTTTGAGGCTTGTCTCCGGAGGAAGCACCAAGACAGAGCCTTCATTGCCACCGATGCAATATGGAGGTGTGGCAAAATGCGGTTTTCTCACTGCTCTAAGATGGCTTGAATAGTCTGTGCCAATGACTGTAAACTTGCGGTACTGGTCCATTCTTGTAACAGCCCATCCGGCGAACCAGGAAACCAGATTCTTTTCATCATCCTGGGCAAAGCATGATGGACACCATAAAATCATACTGCGATTCTCGTCGACAGAGTCATCTTGGTACTGATATGAGAAGGCATCGGCCGCAGGTTCCATAAGAATGTCTCGTATCTCTGCATGTAACAAGAATCGAGCCTCGTTGGTTTTCCAAGAAAGTCCTAAAGCTGCTTCCTCAGCCTCCCTGCCAGGATTGTCGCGATTCCTTAGATTGTGGTCATCTTGTTCGTCTAATTTCTCTTCGCCAACATCGTGAAGATACTCGCGGCCTTTGTAGCACAATACAAGCTTGTACAGATAAGCAGGCGCATTTCTCGCTTTCTGACGAAACCACCGTACAAGCTGCAAAGCCCTTTCGGGTTCAGCGACAAGGAAGCTTGGCGTCAAAAATATACAATGACCATGTGGTAACAGCCTAGCAGCAGTTAATTGTCCCGGATTAGTGCCTGGTGGCAAATCAAACACATCATTCCTCATAGGTTTATCGACTATATACCAGAAAGTGTTGACACGACCTCGATTGTCATGTATGAGAGTCCAGAGGCCGGGCAGGTCAGTCATTTCACAGATCATTGATTCATGAATGAAGATGATGCTCGACTTAATGCTAGGACTATTGACAAAGAAGTCCCAAGAGCCTGCCGTATTACTATTGTAGACCTTGTAGTCCGGTGAAACTTCTTTGATGAGCGAAAGCAGTAGACGAGCGGTTCGGTTGTTGCATGGTGGGATGAACATGTAGAAATGGTGGCGGGAATGTCTTGGGTTCATAGCAAGCAATCTTGACCAACTCAAATCATGAATTTTTTTCATTAGAACTCTTCGATATTTACTGATTGTCCAGTTATCCTGTTCCTTTGGAGGATCCAGCTTTGGGAGTGTCTCAGTAGACGTGAAGATAAGATATCGAAGTCCAGTCGATGGAAACTTTGAGGTCGCGTCAAGAAACTTCCATTCTTCCATCGAAGCATAGACAAGAACAAAGAAATGTGGACACTGGGCTATAATACCACCTGAATGCAGTCTCAATTCAGTGACCAAGTTATTGACTATCTGGGTTGCTTCTGGATTATTAGGATCTGTGGTCAAGCTTCCTAAGCAATGTATGGTTTTGATAAGTGCATCTTGTTTTGCCTGGAAATGTTGCGCAAGACAAAACCGGTCTAGTCTGATTTCGTCTAGAGACGCAAAAGATGTCTTCCAAACTTGTTCGTCTTCCGAAAACTGGCCAAAGTCGACTGCAATAGACTGGGACGCTTCCCGGCCAAAATATAGAACCTTGGCTCGGGCATTGATTGACTTAACATAGCCTTTTCTCTTTTTGTAATCATCAATACTAATGTTTTTGCGTAACTTAGAAGACTCGTCAACTATGTGCTGCTTCCCACATATGTCTTCAGGTTCATCAACACAGGGTGTCGAAGTATCAAGATCAAATGAGACGGACTTTCGCCTAAAGGTCATAGTCTTCTCTTCTTTATTAATCGCAAATGTAACAGACTTGCGAGCATTGGTAGGAATGGCAGGATCTTTAAGAGAAATGGCGGCAGAATTCTTAGCTAATTCAGGGAGTATTGCGGGAGTGCCTTGCTGAATTGATCCAGATCCGCCCCCAACGGGTTCTTTGAATTGTGGTTGTGGCGGAAGATCATGTGGTGAATTTTGCTCCATAGTCTTAGAAACACCTGGATGGAGGAATTTACAGCCATTGCCATCTCGGCAAATGCCTTTAGCAAAATACATACAAGTCTTGTTGTAGGGGCTCTTCTGGACAGGATAATTTCCATCATTTGTATGGCGGAATTTGCAAGAGCCAGAGTTTCTGCATGGAATGTTACTGTGAAAAAAATAACACACAGCAGGTTTGATCGCAGGGCCAGGAACCTCAGGGATATGATTATCTCTGGTGTGCATATACTGACACTTATTGCCCTTGTTGCAGGACCCATAATTAGTCCAAGAGTCACATATTGGTTCCCTTTCTGAAGCGCCTGGTATGTAATCTCTAGGGCCCAGATGATCCTGCCGCTGAGCAGCATTGTTTTCCACAAATGAGTCTGTGGGCCCAGGAAGAACGGAATCTATCTGCTGCATCATTGCATTGGCTGTGCTTGTCTTCCGAGATAATGATGTTTCAGCAGTTTCTTTCAAAATCTCTTCTCCTCTATACAATCGTTGCTGGTCGACGGGAGAAGGACAAACTGGAAGGTTGAGATCATCCAAGTGATGGTAACGACACATTGAGCCTTTTGTACAGTTGCCAGTATTATACCAAAAGTGGCAAACGGAATTTATACCATCTTGGGGACGCCAAATCGGTCGACCGAGCTCATCCAAATGTCGGGTGTGGAGGTCTTTGTAGGAGCCAGGTAGTGGAGCGATCGGTAAGTTGTTGCTCAGATCATGTTTGTAATTACACAGATAGCCTTTGGAACAAGTAGAGCTTTTAGAAGCCCAGAAGCCGCAGATTGCATTTGTTGAATCCGAAGGTCTCCAATCGGGTCTTCTAGAATTATTGGCTGTAGAAATTTGCACATCTTCATCGGTATTGTCATTAAATGACCTCTCGTGGTAGCCACTTGAGGCCCTGCGAGAAATTGGTGGTCGGGTTCCACTGAATTCCTTCGGATTTGCAGGATTGTAGAGACCCCCGAGGGCTTCTAAATCCGGGGCTGCATCGGCTAAGCCTCGGCCGGCCTTCTCTGCTACGTACCGAATGTGCATGTTTGAGTAAAATCTCTGACCTTTCTCTGGATTCATAGAGGTTTGAATTATGTTTGGTCTCTTGCTTGGGGCCTCTCGGTGAATAAAGATGTTTCTTGGCGGTGCAGATGCACCTCCACGCTTTGCGCCTCGCATAGAAGATATGCCTCGAGCTGCAAGGCAGCTATTGCTAGAACGTGCTTCTTGGGGGGGAGACTTAGAGGGGGATAGAGAGCGTCGTGTTGAGCGTGGAGGGTTTCGAGCGGGCTTTTCTAAGCTTTGTAAGTCTCTTTGCGCTTCTGTGCCACTAGGTGAAGATGGTCGGCGATGTTCCACACCGGTTGGAGATTCTACGCGAGCAGCCTGTAGACGAGGGCAATTATGGGTAGAGAGTGCATCCATTATGGGCTCTGAACATTTCGCTTCAGACTTCACTGCCTATCATAGTTAGCTTTTAATAAAAGAAGAGTGATCGACGAAGACACTTTACTCACCTGTGACAAGTCTGACAAATTCGCAGATGAGCCACCATCTTCAGAGACTGCGGAAGAGCTGCTTCGTGATGTGCGTTTATCCCTATTGGCTCGTAATGCTTTATGCTTTGCTCTTTTTGGGTTATCCACAAACAAGTCATTGTCAAGATCAGAGTTAGAGCTGCTGTTGTCCAAATCAGATTTCCTCGCGGCTTTAGATCTGGCAAGTTGCTGATCTGTAGCCTTTTTCGACCTCTTTCGTTGTGGCTTTGATTTTGGTGTAACAGCTACAGCGTCAACCTTCGATGAGTCGCTATTATCTATCAAAAGGTTTCTAGTGGCAGGTGAGACTGGGATTCCCCGACGCTTTCTCTCTTGTTTCCGGAGCAGTTGTCGTTTTCTCTTCGCTTTGTCAAGTTGGACAAGCTTCGCATTATGCGCTGCAAGGTTGAATGGACGCTCGCTCCCCTCCTCCTCTAATTTCTGTCTCTTCCTCCAAGCCTCGAGAATCCCCTCATGCTGAATGTTTCCTATCGGCTCCCATGTAGATTTTTCCACGGGGTAGCCCTCCCATAAAATAAGATACTCTTTGCCGCCAACTGCTGGTCTTTCGGCTAGGATCCTGTCCACTAGAAATTCCGCAGTTGAGGAATATTCGTCAGATTCGGTGGAGTTGATAGAGATGCCATCCTCATCAGGTGGTCTGACTCCCCTCTTCCCCATCATGACTTTGGTATGCTGTATCCAATGGAAACATTTAAACCTTGGGAAATATGTTGTAGTATTTGTCAAAGTTGAGGTGGGGCGAAATATAAACTACGCGTAAAGGTGTCGCTGACAAAGCATTGCCATCACGAGCACACGTGATGAGTCTCTGATGAGAGCGATAACAACTTAGATGCAAGGCTTCCATTTCTATACATAAGATTTCATAACTTGACTAAGGATACAATACTGATCAATGAGCTTGTATCTGCCTGACACTCAGTATTTTACTTGGATTGCAACACTACATACATATCTTCTATCTGATCTCCTCTTAGCCACCCCTGAAACCAACATCAAGTAAACGTTTCCATCACGCTCCCCAACAAGAGAAAATATTCCAACCAAATAGGAGCCTTAGACGAACCAAGCGCTCCTACAAGCTTAGCCACACTCGAAACATACGTGGCTTTTAATGTAATTGAGTATAAATCTTATTCACAGCTTAGGATTAATCTAAATACTCAGCCTCACCCTCTCAAACGCCTGCGCTTAAATAAACGCGGGAAGCGCTGCTGCGACATCCATACAGTTTCCGATAACCCTTACATTTGGTCAATCAACACCAAGACTTAACAACGAAATCAATAACTTTGCACAAACAATCATGGCGAATGACGAATACGATGTAAGTAGCTACTACTCGTTATGCGCCTGCAGAGATAACCTGCTAATGTAGTCCGTCCATAGTTCCTTTTCAAGGGTGAGCATTACCCCACCGCCTGACTGCCTTGTCGTCCGTCCCAGCTAATTTCCTTTCTTAGTGGTTTTGATCGGAGACTCTGGAGTTGGTAAATCCAATCTTTTGAGTCGATTTACTCGGAATGAGTTCAATCTAGATTCGAAATCCACGATCGGTGTAGAGTTCGCGACTCGAAGCATTCAAGTAGATGCGAAAACCATCAAGGCACAGATTTGGGACACTGCTGGCCAGGAGAGATATCGAGCAATCACATCCGCCTATTACAGAGGAGCTGTCGGTGCTCTGCTGGTGTACGATATCAGCAAACACCAAACATATGAGAATGTCACCCGGTGGTTGAAAGAATTGAGGGACCATGCGGACTCGAACATCGTTATTATGCTAGTGGGAAATAAGAGCGATTTGAGACATCTTCGAGCAGTACCTACAGAGGAGGCTAAACAATTCGCCAGTATGCCATTTCCATGTTATCCCAGCTGTGATAACATTAACTAATGGTGGTGCAGGCGAGAATAACCTTTCCTTTATTGAAACTTCAGCACTTGACGCGAGCAACGTCGAACTTGCTTTCCAAAATATCCTGACTGGTAAGAACTCGCATCGACCATATTTAAGAGAAGCATAGCTGACGGTTCTACTACTCAGAAATCTACCGAATCGTTTCCCAGAAAGCTCTTGATAATGGCGATTCCGCACAGGCTAACATTGGTGCCGGTACAAACATCTCCCTCACTAATCCTCCACAGGATGGTGCGGCCAAGAAGGGATGTTGCTAGGTTTTGACATTATGCTGGGCGGGGAGACATACTTGGTTGAATGATCTTTCGATGGTTGATACAATGCGTGGCGTCTGTTGACCTGTCATTCTGGTGGGAGCATGGGTGGTCATATTCGGCGGATATTTATGGCCCACGGATATTTCTCATTCCCCTTTTTTAAACCTGATCACTACTTTCCTTGGTTCTGCGGTGTCTTTTACTGACAGAACCTGGGATTTTCATGCGAGCACGATTGCTATGGTTCTCAATGGACTTTTAATCTACCTCATTTCCACATTATCATGTGACAGGAGTGATAAGCCGTGGATACAAGCTAATACTGTACAACAAATTCCAGGATTCATAGAGAGGCTGATGGTAAATGTGAGCCTCATCCTCATCCTCTACCTTTGAACACATTCCCACCACTGGGTGCAGCCTTGTGTGATTTGACCCCGCGCCAATATATACCTGCCTCGCCACCATGCGTCGCGTCTTCTAAAAGACTCTGTTTACTAGCACTGTTCCTCTCCTTAATTCCCGCATCCTTAAACTCGATCGCCCTCACACTCGGGACATTCACACAGCTATTACTTATGGTAGCTATGTGCTTACGCGATCACAGCGCTTTTGAGGTGGTGAACTGGGTGTAACACTTTCTCCTACCAATAGCCTCTCAAGCTAGAGGAGATATAATGGCACTTCATAGTGCACCACCCACTGCCAACTGATGAGCAAAAGGATAGTATCTGATAAGTTCTGAATGCGTGCAAGCATGAGATAGCTGTACGAGAAGATAATATATCTGCACTACCAGTCATCCCTTGAACTAGGGAACGAACCAAAAGCATATATGCGCTAGTTGAGAGAACCTCATACGGTCACAAGCTATATATCCTGGACTTATTGACTTATATTTCTATTCAAACATACCAAGATAAAATGAAATGCGTAGAAGGGTATGTGGGCTGGTCAGCCTCGCCGGGAGGCTGAACAGAGTGGGGTCGGGTGCCAAGGTAGATTGTCGATAGCAGAAAAAAGTTGAGAACTTAAACAATCTTCTGCGACAACTACTTGAAATCAACCATAACACCATGGCGTCCGTCTACAAATCGTTATCAAAGACCAATGGTCATAAGGAGGAAGGACCGGCAAATGGAGTCAGAAAGAATAAGCAGAGAGTGTTGATACTGTCCTCGAGAGGAATTACCTACAGGTAAGCACCTTTGTGTCGCAATCATGCTGCAGCACTCGATGGTCAAGCTATAAAGACTAATGGCCATACAGACATCGTCATTTACTCAATGATCTTGCTTCTCTCCTTCCTCACAGCAGAAAGGATGCTAAATTAGACACAAAATCCAAACTATACCAACTAAACGAACTTGCGGAACTTTACAACTGCAACAATGTGTTTTTCTTCGAAGCACGGAAAGGGAAGGATTTGTATTTATGGATGAGCAAAGCACCCAATGGACCTACGGTCAAGATGCACATGCAAAACTGTACTTATTTCTTCCTCCACTCGGCTGCGCTTGTCTAACAATTACCAGTACATACCATGGAGGAATTGCACTTCACAGGCAATTGTCTGAAAGGCTCCCGTCCGGTCCTATCATTCGACGCCTCGTTCGATTCCGCTCCCCATCTCCGTGTCCTCAAAGAACTCTTTCTCCACATCTTTGGCGTACCCAAGGGAGCTCGGAAAGCAAAGCCATTCATCGACCATGTTATGGCCTTCACGCTTGCCGATGGCAAAATCTGGATCCGCAACTACCAAATCAGCGAAACCGAAGCCTCAAAACTGTCCACCACACCCGCTGAGACGTCAGACGCTGCACCAAAGGTCAAGTCCAAGAGCGACAAAGGAAAAGAGACGGAAGTCAGCCTGGTAGAGATCGGCCCTCGCTTTGTGTTGACCCCTATCGTGATACAGGAGGGAAGTTTCGGTGGACCAATTATCTACGAAAACAAGGAGTTCGTGAGCCCCAACCAAGTCAGAAGCGAGGTACGACTGAAGAAGGCCGGACGGTATAATGCAAGAGCGGAGCAGGGCATCGAGAGACTGGCGAAGAGAGGAGATTTGGGACTTAGAACAAGCGGAGGCAAAACGTTACCAAAGGATGCGTTAGATACTGGAGAACTTTTTGCTTAAACAGTCATCAGGAATTACGGTACTTGGAGTCCGGTGTCAAAATAATGCATGGGCAGGGTATGCTCGCTGTGTCAAAATGGATCACTTTTGCTCTCAGCTGTCATTGTGGCTTTTGATGCTCGGCTCTAGAGGAAGTGAACTCTGTACCGTACCGCGAATTTTGAACCTGATTATAGCCGTGACCAACTGCGAAAGGAACGCATGCTTCTCTCTCACTTCCATGTATGAATTTGTTCGTCAAAACTTTGTCTCAGACGATCTCCAACATAGGGTTTGGCATTCTGTCAAAGAACACTCCTAGTCTTAGATTTTACTAGGTATACCTTCCTACCCAACGATCTTTAATCATACTTACTCGTTCATCTTACTTTTCCATATGATTGAAATATCTTTTTTTTTCATTACCCTGCAGATTGTGCCTACAATTTTCGAACTTGGAAAACACTGAACTTTTGGTCTAATATCATTGGTATGTTCCTCTCCTGCTATTCATACTTGGTATTGCTTCCCGGTGTTATCCCTACGCTATTGATGAGGAGTTTCGCTCTTGATATATAAAACCCCCGGTATTTTACGCCAAATTATCCATCTGCCCCAGCAAGCAAAGAGAACCATGCAATCCATGAACTCCGAAGTCCTCCATAAGCGCATTAATCATCACCTCATGTCCTCCCGTGTAAGGACTTCCAGGGCCGCCGTCATGAGAGCACTATTCAAAGTCATAATTCCGTTCGTCGACAAGCACGACGACGTTCAAACAAGCAGCATAAGCTTCCCTGATAGCACATGCTATGCAAGTGCTCTCCACATCAGCGATCACGGCACCAAGTCCCCAATGACTGCACCATGCTCGAGCAAGCACCTCGTTATCTGCGACTCCAAAAGCCTCTACAACTAGGACTCGCTCACGCTCATTTTCCTCTCTCTCGTCAACCACTTTCGGCCCTTCAGAAGCTACCCCTGAGGAACCTAAGTTTTGCCCGGATCCAGGTCCAGTCTCCGAGTTCTTTGAACTAGTACCTCCAGCTTGCACGTTGACCCCTCCCCAATTTTTGATAGACAATATCTCGTCTACGGGTACTGCATGATACACGTAGTCATCAAATAGAGGGTGTGGACCTCTCATACATGGATGAGCTGCCACGAACGCAACATCATAGGAAAGACGTAGAGGCCACGAGCGGCCAGCAATGGCAAATTGTACCGCAGCATCATAGGTGAGTGGTTTGCCGTTATCGATATTATTTTCCGGGCTGGGCGAGGAGGGAGATGATGACGAGAGCGGAGCTGGGGATGCCGCTTTCAAAGGAGATATCACAGGAGAGGGTTGTGGGGGAAGCGGCTTTAAAGCCAGCTTTTCAATCCGCACCGTATCAATAATATCGTCTGGATCGGCGATGGGGAGATGGTATTCTGCGACCGGATAGGCTGATGATGGCGGGCCCAGAGGATCAGAGCGTATGGTCATACTGTCAACATCACTGGGAGTAAGACTTTGCTTCGGGCGACGTTGGCGGATGCGTGCAATCTCTATCCGTGACAAATCAGGTGCTGGGCGAGCAGGACCAACCCCTATCAAGATTTTATAGTCAGTTTTGAATGTTTCACTTGCTGAACCTGCAATGAAATTTGATACATACATCCAGAAATGTCCCGGCAAGTGGGGCTGAGGACTTTTCCTACAATGCTCGTAGAGCTCCAGTACGTGGTGGATTTGTATTGGAATCCAGAATGAGGATGCATATGCGTAAGTGCTGCTAGAGCAGCCGCATCGCTATCGCAGTCGATGAGCGAGTTCATGATGAGCCAAGGGATGGTAGGTCCAGGAAGAATCATCCCCGTAAAGTAGGACATGGTATCTGAACTTCTATCTTCTAGCGCTTTTGCGTCTGGGTCTGTCTCTTGTAAAACTTCTTTGACAATGGCTAGATTTGGCCACTTCATAGCCTTGGCGAATTTTCGTAGACCTTTTACTTGAGACTTTTTGACTTTAAGATGGAATCTAACTGTGAATTATATTAACATAATTCTTCGGTGGTGCTTCTAGAAGAAATACTTTGCTCTGGATCGCCTCCTGTGTTGAACTTCTCAATGGTCATACAATCATGCCATCTCCTTGCAAGTACGAGATCCCATGCTATCGTGGGTGGAAGCTGTGCTAATAACTGAGCAAACCTAAGTCAGTGATTGCGAAAAATGATCCCCCGTAGTAACAGATATTTGATTCCCTGGAAATCTGCTTACTTTTTCCTTCACCCAATCTGCATGGTGTTTTGAGTGTATCCTCATATCTAATTCCATGCTCAACAATAGTTGGTGGAAAAAGGCTTGATATCGCCCGTGATCGGTGTACGTGGCATTCGAGAAGAACTTAGCAACGACCTGAGTGATGAATTAGCACCGCAAAGTTAATATCCAGTAGAAAAGGTACGAGCTGGGCGCTAAATTAAAAGCTGAAATATAATCAAGATTTAACTAGATATCTCGCAAAGTGCTTAGGCTCGTACACGGCTTTGGGTTCCCAGGATTATTGTTTGAAGAGATGTCTCGACGACAGAACTAGCTCACCTGATTTTCTGGCTTGCTAAAATCAATCCACTCAGGTCGTGAGAGTACGATAATGAGATCCGCAATCTGCTGTTCCATGGCCTTGTGCGGATTCATGTATTTATCTGGATCCTTTAACAAATTTTTGTATAAATTTTTACTAAACAGCTACATTAGAATTCGAATACAATTTAGTGAGAACTACCCATTCTTCCCTAATTTCCAAAAGGTGAGCAAATGTGCACTTACTACATTAACTCCTCATAATCTTCCTCAAACCCTCCTTCCAGGTAGATTAGTCTCTCAAGCACAACACCTAAAGACACATCCCTAGGCCTCACTCCCAAATCTCTAACTGCAATAGCTGGTGCTGGCTTTACGGACCGGCTCATCCAATGATTCAGCGTGGTTGTACCCCTCGCTCGTCCATAACAAAAGGCCATGTTAGGTTGCTCTAGGGACTCCCAAGGACGCTCTACTCCAGTGCCATGTAATCGAAAACTACATGCTGCAAAGGCTGGGTGCCATATCGGTCTTGTATCACTTTCATCCACGATACGCGCAGCTTCATCCCCATCTTCATCTTCACCATCCCTCTCCCTGATGACAGACCATGGGGATGAAATCGTAGCATAGTAGTTTTGAAACTCAGCAGGGGCATACGGTATGGGCCGCCGATGGCCATGGAAGATTGGAACACCAGATGCAAGCAATGTCATCGCCGTACCTTGGGACATGGAGTGTTCGACTGTTAGACCCGGTGGTGGCCATGATGTGAGGATTGGCGCAACTGTGTTTGTCTTTGAATGTCTACTTTCACGAGATTGCGCGCTATGTGGTCTTGGGGAGGTCGCTCGCGCGCGCCGGCGCCGTGGACGATCTTTATCCTACAGATATGTATCAGCATAAAAGATGGGAAGAGGATAGGCGCGCGAGGGGGGGAAAGAAGGTGAGATCACACATGTCTCGATTCTCTGGTTTTTTCTGATTTAGTACCACTTCTGAAGAGGCCAAGTAACTTCTTCTTGACGTCGCTCATGGCTCAATTTCCAAGATCTCGGTATAGAATATCGTGAGACATTTATGGCTGGAAATATGTACTATCAGTCGGTTGCGAGGCTGAGTTCTGAATGTCTGGCCAAGATAGGGAATTAGCAGCCTTGTGGTGACGTGTTTGCCTACACGTGACTCTAAATAGGCTGAGCATCTGAGAATTGTAACATATAGATTGAGACATGGTGAGATGAAGTGATCCAAGTTCCAAGTTGAAAATCAAGACGAGAACACACATGAATGATCAAGGTCTAACACGATAGAATTAGGCGCTGTAATAATTTCAAACAAGCTTTCAAGATCTAAGCTTCTGAAACTCAAAATCTCAATGTTCTCACTAACACAACCTTTATGGTAGTTAAGCAAAGATGGCACTTCCAAGTGGAGTCATGAATTCAATCTATCCCGCTAGGGTGAGCTAGATTAACAATTCTCGAAAAGAATACAACGTAGGAGACTGTAAGCGCATCAATTAGATATCAAATTATGGATATCAAAATTTTGCCAACTAGCCAACTAAATTTATTGTACTGTACATACGACCTAGTAATCACCGTGTGTTGGAACAAATTTATCCCCCATCTTAATCTTGGCAACAGTGCTCTACATACAATTCGATGACTCAGACTAGCTCGATCTTCACAGCTTCTTCCCAGCCTTCTCCGGAAGGAGATGTTGAGTTGGAATTCCCAGGCAGGTTGAGTCGGGAGATTGCTGCTTGATACTGTGTTGTTGTTAGCAAGGTTTGATTGGAGAATAGCATCTCTGGGGGTGGAATTCTACCTTGAATATAAAGTTCAGGATCAAAGCAGCCATCAATGCAACACTAATTATCATAGGCCCGATCAAATTATCAAAGTCCTTGCCACTTCTTGCAATAATCATGTTCCTTCGAGTATGGTGCATGTAGTAGCCCCATACTCCAGCAAAAATAGCAATAACAACGTATGCAATTCCCATGAATGCCGCGACCATATCCTCTCCAGCTGCTCCGTAAAGCCCAATAGAGAGTGCACCTAATAGCACGCTAATATGTTGCCATTTAAGAAATGTACGTTCGTTTGCTAACCATACCTTTGGCTCAACTTGCAGGGGGCCAGAGTCTTTGATAAGCTGAAGCGGTTTTGTGACTCCTGGTGGCAGAGGCACATTCTTTTCTCTCCGTGATTGTGCATATCTGGATAGAGAAAACGATGGGAATACCGATGCCAGCGTACCATAACCTCCACTTAAGTCTCCGTTTCCATCATCAGTGGCACTTTGGGATTTGCTCTTTCCGGTGAAATCAGATCGGCGCCCGGCTCTTTCATCGGCATCCATTCTCTCCTGCATGTATGATTTGCCAAGGGGTGAGCTGATCGCAGCTTTATAAGTGGCGCTTTGCTTCGAGGTTCCAAGATAACTTCCAATAACGGCATCATCATCAGCCATCTTCGCCTTTCTCTGTTCTTCTTCGTCGAATGCAGCCTGAGGATCCTTTCGAATGTCTGTCTCAAGATCGCTTAGCCAGAAAGGGTAGTTGTTGACTTGGTCTTCGAATAATGAAGCTACTCCTTGGACAAATTTTGAGAATCGAGGAGACTTAAAAACAAGGTGGGAAGCCATAAGGTCGTCGATCCATTTCGGATGCTTGCTGGCTCCATCTTCCTTAACTTTAATTTCCAAAAGTGAATATGGAAACCTAGAAATCTCGCTCTGGTTCATATTTGGGAATGGGTAAACCATGGATGTGCTATCGATATCAAGGCGATGCCAGTTTTCTGGGTTTCTGCAAACACGTTTCTCATCCAAGGCATCCTCCCTTATAAAAGCAAGCGATGTGTCAATAGATATTCTCACCTTATCATCTAAGGGCTTCTGGAAAGCAGTCCGAGTATAGTTGGCCCTCAATATGGGCTGTAGGTTCTTTTCCAAAATGAATTTCTGGATGGCATCCACAGTTTTCTTGTACTCCTGGATCGCGGCTTCCGGTTGCCCTTGTCGTTCCATTTTCTGTACAGTCTTCTCCATCTTGTAGTCTCCTTTGATAAATGGCTGGATATATTTCTCTTTGATGGGGAACCGCTTTTCCTCGCTGCTGCCGTTCTGATGTACAGTTTTCTGCTCGATGACCAGATCTGGTTGGTCATTCAGCTGGCCATACCAGCGAATTCTCAATGAAGAGGCATCTACCTGCTGATCCACTTTGTCCGAGTAAAGAGAAAAATCTGGGTTATCGAAGTAAAGAGAGTTCAAGGTTGGATCGCCTTGAGACTCTAAAAATTTATTTGATTGTTCGCTGTAGACGAGACTAGGGAGTCTTCGGAGGATGTAAGTTTTGACCTCAAGCAAGTTATCTTTATGGATCCAGACTGAGGGTGTTAGCATTGCAAAAAAAGTAAAGAAAAATGAGACGTACATTTGTATGCTGTGTATTTCTCGCCGTTTTGACTCATCATTTGGGCATTAGAAGTGGAGCCAACTATTTGGTCTGCGCTGGGGTCCAATTGCTGTCGAACTACAAAGTACATCAAAGACAGCTTATTTAGCAGTGGTGAGTAGCCTTGCTCCGAGTTGAATGGCCGATCACGAAGGGTATTCTGCATGATAGGCCTGATCTTGTAGTTGTTCCCTCGTTTTCGATCATGCTTCTTGACAATCTTCAGGAAGCCAGTGTAATTTATGTTGCTGTATTTCTTGAGTTCCTTCGTCTCATTGGTGATGGCATCCAGCTCATCCTCAATCTCTTTAAACCTGCCAATCGTAATATCTCCTTTCTTCTGCCCTTCTTCGAGACCGAGCTCTTTCAACTTCTCGCCAGCCGCGGTTGCCCTCTGTTCCAGCTTCTCGAACGTTGCGGCTTGGAATGCTGCGACCTTCTCTAGTTGTACGCTCAAGAGTTCGTCGCAGAACTTGGTCTCATCATCCTCAGTCCAAGCCCTATCATCGTCCGCATCTTCCCGCAACAGATTCTTGAGCTTGCTATATTCGATATATTTGCCCCTCCATGGTGAATAGACAGAATTTCGTAAAGTCTTCCCGAATCGCATTTTGAAGAAGGTATTGGTGCTGCTCAACTATGCGAGAGCTGGAGGAGCGAACGTCAGAGACCAGCAGCAGATAAGAATCGAGAATTAGCACTTGGTACGTACAGTCTCGCTGTGAACTGTATGATAAGGATATATTTGGAAAAAATGTGAAATACAGGAACAAACAAAAGCTAGACCGGCTGGATTCAGAATGCCCCCGCTGAATGGTCGAGCAGAAGCTGGCGGACCAAGCTTGAGGTGTCGAGGGGAGCGGAGCTATGGAATTGCCCAATCCCGATCGTAGCCTTACCACGTGCGTAAACTCCACCCGCGGCCATGTATTTCTCTTCAGTCTAGCATCCCGCCCAAAGTTGCTTTTCGGGTTCGCTTCGGAACTTGCCTTGCTATGCCGATAAAACTTGACCCTTCTACTAAGCTTTTCAAGTCTATGAACTAAGCAAGCATGTCATTTGCAGTTGTCACCCATATTCAGCCTTTTTATAACAAAAACGATGTGTGAATGTAAGGACGTGAAAGTTTTAATGGGTATTACCTGTCCTCCATAAATGAACGGTTTCGTAATTCGACGATAACATAATTACAAGTAGGCTTTAAGAGTGAAGTGTTCGATTTATCTGTAATGGGCAGTTTTCAAGCATAGTTCTAGGGAAGAATTAAACGTTAATTGTTTTATATATTACAAAATTGCAGGCTAAAGCGCATACTCCACATGTCGTTATGGCATCAAACGAGGTACTGTACATGATCAGCATCCCAAGTATAGTTTACCTCTCAAGCTTTAAATGTTGAAATTAAGACTTATACGATACTTCAATATGAGATACCTTCAATCCTAGTATCCCTGCTTCATCTGTGCACAGATTAGTATGGGTAGAGAGTATGGTGGAATTTTTGAAAGGGAGCTCTTTGTTAGACACTTGTCTTAAGAAGAAACTTAACAGTCTGCTCCACCAGTGAGTTCGAAAGTGTAACTCTCGGATAAGAAGCCGGCTATCAAACTTCATAAACCCAAGCTCAATAGGGAGTTTTCGTACCTGCCATAAAGCTGACTTTGCCCGTTCTCGTACATTCAATTCCGGATCGTCGCCCAGCATCTCTAGCTTTGCAAGAAAGCCGAGCTTCTTGAGCTCGCTTGCTCGCTGTGCACAAGCCTGGCCATCACTAGCATCATCCATCCAGGTCAAATTTGTGACCAGCCAGCAAAGAGCCAGCCGGACCTCAATGCTCGGATGATTGAACTGTGGTACAAGCAACTTTAGCAGCTCCGTCTGAGCAATTACAAGTTGTCGATGCCGTGGAATGCTGGCTGCCATGTGGACAAGGATATAACCAACGGCGGTGATTATCTCTGCCTGTGGAGGAATGACTCTGGTTTCTGTGCTAGATCCGCCCCGGCGATTGAAAGGGTTCACCACCTTCGACCTGAGTTTGGACGCAAGAATCTCAAATACTCTGTCCTGACCCAGGGCATTAAAGAGAAAATCGATCATCTCAGTTGTTTCTGCAGTGCCTCCTTGGCCAGCTCCTCCTATCAGATTTCGGATGAAATCGAGCCCTTGTTCCTGAACAGCTATATCATCCTTTCTAGCCTTTTTTGCAGGATTAGCCTCTGCCTCACGCAACAGCGCTAGGCGTGCTTCTGCTTGCTGTACAGATTTACTCTGACTACTAGTAGGTCGCGAGGTTGGTCTAGTGAAAGAGCTATCCTGTAGTGATTCCGGTGGGTCATCGAACTGATCCATTTCACAATCCTCGTCCAACTCATCGCCTGATACTGCTGTGGACTTCACTACATCACTTTCTCTCACGAGTGCCTCATCCTCGGTGTCATCACAAATTAACTGTACTAGCCATCCCTGGCCAAGCTCCTCGAGGCATGTTCTTTTCATATCATTACTAACGGCATGAACAAAGTGTTTCAATGCCCAAAGAGCGTTGAGCCGAAGCTTTGCATTTCCCGAGCGAGCGTGTTCACAAAGCACTTTTAGTACTCCGGCCTCGGTGATAATCTACGTCGTTATTAATAATCAAAACTGATAAGTCAAATAAGATTACTTACATCACGCATAGGGCTGATGTCAGTAACTAAATTACATACTGTTGCTGTCGCAGCAATCTGTATCTCGACATCTGGGTGCTTGAGGAGCTTGAAAACCGGAATAGCAACGCCATTGTCAATCAAGGTAGTTCTTAATATGCTGACTGATCTAGAGAGAGCACGGATAGCTCCACAAGCAGCTATAAGGACATTAACTGTGTTGTTGCCGTAGCCATGGGGAAGAGGCTCATTTGCCGGTTTAGTTGCCTTTTCGATCTTCTCCCCGGATTTGGGAGTTGGTTTGCCGGGATTAGGACTCATTGACTCAACAATGTATGGAATCATGCCTTGATCGACAATTGTTTTTCGGTATTCGTCCTTGAAAGGAACAAGCGCAGCAATCGCTTTCAGACTGCTCTCACGCACCTTGATCTTATGAACTAGCAAAGGTGGTTGACCTAGACTGTTAGGTTCTGATAGCGGTGCACCTTCCCCCACGTCCAGGTTTCCTGCATCATTAGGTGACCACGAATCTATCTGCGAAGACTCGGAAACGGGATCATAAGACGTCTTCAGCATTTTTGATAACTTGTTAACCACTCCAGCGTCAAACGCAGCTTTTTGTAAGTATTCGCTGTCGGTGATAAGCATCGCAAGTACAGCTGGAGCTCGTTCTTTTATAATCCAATCTTGTAACGTTGATTCTACTTCTATTGCAGAGTCCTTCGATTTTGGTGGGGGAATAAGGTCTTCAAGCATTTCGACTAATAACGGTACCACTAATAAACCTATCGCAGTTTCCCTGTTTTTGCTAGTTAGACCAGCTCTGTAGAGTACTGTGAGAACAGATGCGGCCATCAAACGCTCCATGCTGTCTCGTGAATGACGAGGTCGTGATCGAATAAGAAGTATGAGATAGGCGACCAGAGGACTCTCTGGTTCTTCCAAATCGAGTGTGGAGCTTTCAATGGATGCAGCGCCTTTCTCAAAGTTGGTTGAGTCCGTCCAGCTAGGTAAAGAGGTGTTATTGGGTTTTCTAGCTGTTTGGGATAGATTATCTCTCGAGCCTGATGTTCCTAATGGTGGGAATGCAGAAGCCTGGGCCGCACTCTTTGGTTGGTTTAGTGGAATGCACGGCAACAGAAAGTCTATTGCGTTCAGCTGGGGTTGGCGGGTGCCCAGACCGGCAGTATTGAAGGAATTCCATGCTGCGAGAGCATTTTGATTTGCAATAAACTCGGTTCCTGCCACCGAGGGAAAGACTGCTAAGATCGACGGCGAATACAAGAGCTGAGAAGATCTGAATTTAGAATCCGCAATGATGACTGATATGGCATCCAATACCACGGATAGATCAGCGCTTGAAGGAGCCGCCAGAGGGAAGAATTCGTGTAAACCATCTCTTTGCGCTATGACATCCGCACCTGGTATAACAAGGCCCTCCGCAACAGCGAAGCTAGCTAATTTGGTAGCAAGAGCATCAAGAACTCTGTGAAATAACTTCAGTCAGTATAAGTGAGGCTTGGAGACTATAACAAGAATAAGAGTCTCCTTTCTAAGGCTACATACCCCGAACTCGCAAGACTTTGTTGATGCCTCTCCTCTCGACAGATGCGACTTATCAAAGATGCTGTAACTGCTATTTGGCACTGAACAGTCGTGGAAGGAGATGACTGCGACAATATTCTGCATATTGAGTTGAGATGTTGGCGGGCGAAAAGAGCTTCAGCCAAAACTATTGTACTGAGAGGAGATGTATGGGGTGCTAGTATTGCAGCATCTGCAAGATTCGATAATGCGCGAACTGAAGCTAAAACTATCTGCGAAGGGTTACTTGATGGGCAAATGTTTGACAGAATGGCAGGTAGGGCTGATGCAGATTGGAGCCGTGGAAGAAATGATGGACCTCCTGGCAATTTATTAAAAGCTGTTTTATAAGCGTAGAATATCGGCTCATTACCTGTGGATATGCTTGCTATCACATAAAGGCCTTGAAGGCGCACCGACTCCTCTTCGCCCAGAGGCTTAGATGCAAAGCTATGATCGTGCGATTTGCTACCATTCCTGCTGGCAGGTCTGTTGTAAACCAGGCGTACAACAGGATCTAGAACCCCAGAAGCTACTGCTAACTCTTTTTTCAATGGGTGCCCAATAAGGTGGTTCTTCAAGGCCTTTAAGACTGATATCTGCTCGCTAGTACTCCTCGCATTACGGATTTGTGACGCCCATTGATCCATTGTTGTACAAGACGATATTTGTTTCGCAGCAAGTAGCCTCGTGTTCAGATCATGGATTGGTTGGTATGAAATGACGATCCGAATATGAATTGTACAGGCAGAATAGGAACTTAGTCGTTGAAGCGCAGAAATGAGTTGATTATCGTGTGTTTGTGGTGTACTTAGCAACGATCAGAAGGCCTGAGATGAGATGAGGAGGGGTTTATGTCTGTAGCTGTAATGACCGACATTGAAGATCACAGCCTTGTACCGAAAAGCAAGGATGCAAGGCAAAGTACTGGGGCATGGGAATAAGAGGAATCGGAGCCTCATCATCTTTTCTAGGACATGTAATCAACATTAATAACTTTTCATGTCAGAATTTTCGCACTATCCAAATATTAGAAAGAATCCGCATCCTGGCATTTGAATTGCATTGCGACCTCTACATTAATTCCAACCGCTGGTGTAGAAACACACTCCAGTTATCTTGGTTGTTGCGAATATCGCTAGCCAGCAAATTCAAATCGTCCAAGAAGCAGCATTTTGCAATCCATGACATTGCGCAACACTCTCAACCTTAATCCATCGCTTTTCCAATCTGGGCGAAATTTAGGACTAGTCGATCGTACTGGCTGCAACAAGAAAGAATTCGTGCTATCTCGACAACAATCACCTACTTCTCACCCCACCTTCCTACCTCCATAAAGTTGAGATGACTTCCGCATTTGAGGGATTATGCTTCAACCTAGATTAAGCCCCTCTCTGTTCCAGCAGCAGCATCAGTATGGGTCGCCGTCTACCAGGAAGAATTCACTATCAAATCCACGCAGGAGCATAGCGACATCGCCTTCATCCCCCGCCCTTGCACCTCCCCCACGACCTGTCCATTATGTTTCTAGGGGAACTCAGTACTCCCCTCCAACTCAGATAATGGACAATTCTCTCACTGAGCCGGTGGTGGATAAGAATATTCAACAATCTCAATTGCAAGGCAATGTAGGCCAAAACATTGCTGCTTCGACACCAGTCCCTGAAGCCCCTCCCTCGCCAAAGTTGGAGCCAGGATCCATTCTCAAACAAGATTCACCGAGCTTGAAAAGAAGACAGAAACAAGAAGAGGCGCCGTCTTCCACTGCCGTAGGGAGCCATCTCACATTGGATGCGAAGCGCGTTAGACCGGCACATCTGCCAGTCAAGGTGCTTCCTGTACAGTATGAGTTGTGCGAGGTTGAGGACATTGTGATACTCATAGCAAACATGATTTCAGAGCTCATTGAGACCAATGATGACCTGCCTTTGCGGCAAGGTGTTCTTACACGTTTTCATTCCAGGTAAGGCGCCCTTAGAAGGTGTCTGTTGACTTTGCTGACTTGCGCCAGAACTCCTCCAGGAATATCTGTTTTAGACTATTTACAGAGACTTGCAAAACATGCAACCCTCACTCCACCACTACTCCTCTCTATGGTCTATTATATCGACCGATTATGTTCACTGTATCCTGCATTTACTATCACCACCCTGACTGTTCACCGCTTCCTGATCACTGCCGCTACAGTCGCGGCAAAAGGTCTTTCGGATTCTTTCTGGAATAACACTACGTACGCAAGGGTCGGGGGGATCAAACTAGCAGAGTTGGGACTGTTGGAGCTCGATTTTCTATATCGGGTAGACTGGAAGATAGTACCGAACCCCGAAGTTCTGGTTGAGTATTACCGTGGTCTGGTCGAGCGATCGGATGGTTACAAGCTAGAAAGTGATGGCGAAGATAACTCCAGCGAAGAAGAGGATTCGTTAGAGTCACCCAATGTAAAGGAGGATGCTACGAATGTGAAATGGAAGGAGTGGATGGACAATGTTTCAACGCAAAACGCTGCAAAGCAGGAAGTTGTTGATGAAGCAAAAGAAGCCATAATCAAAGACGAAAATCTTGATTCATAGGCAGGATTCATAATAAGAAATGGGAGGTAATGAGCGTTTTATACCCATAGTCTCCTGCCCTTGCATCTTAGCATTGGGCCTGGAAATCGGCGTTATTGTTTTGAAAATCTGCATACTATCCAGAGTGGTTCTATCTAAAGAACCAACAGTGATACTGCAATGCCGTCGATAGTAAATATATGAGCATAGGTAGCAATGACCAGAAACGAACACCATGTAATAAGATAGAATACTTGCTTTCCTGATCGGACAGAATTCTTGCGGCTCAGGACGATTCTGTTAAGGGGGTCGCTCACCTATATACTTATCTCAGAAAATATTACATACCTTTTTAATTGTCTTTAGGTGTTAAATCCAGAATTTGCAAATTGGTGAAATTAATCAGCCTTGTACAAATTTCGCTTAGTCATGTATGATAACGAGAGGCTGCGCTTCGATCTTGAGAGCTTGAATTCTTGCGGAACAACGACAGCATCAAACATGAGGGCTTTCCAATTACTACTCGCTCTATGTGCCACTTCAATAGTAACCGCTTCGGAACTCATCGACGGAACTACGATATACATACAGTCTATAGAATCGTCCTCAACCGCAAGCCCCCTTGCTGAGATCAAGTTCAATCCCTCAACCTTGGAAGCAGAATTAGAATCCTACGATGCGCCGATCCTATCGCCAGATACGAAGGTGGTGCGTATAGGTGTTTATGATGCTATAACATCAGTCTGGAAATCATCGACTTCGATAACCTCAGCTGAGAGCTTCGCAAAGGGGTTCCGACCAACCATTGTATTGAACCTGGATGCGCAGGGACAGGTTCTAGGGGTCAGTTTGAAGAGTGCAATTATTGATGCTGGGCAAACGAGAGATTTTGGCCCAAGGGTTATAGTGAAGAAGATGGGGAAGGGGAAGCAGCCTACTTTGAACAGACCGGTGGTTCTGTCGCCGCATGGAAAGGTTGAAGAGCCAGAACCCGAAAAGACGATGCTACAGAAGTAAGCTTTCCCACTGCCTTTCATTTCAAATATTAATCTTCTATGTTCTAGGTATTGGTGGGTTCTGCTTGGAGGTGTTATGCTACTCCTGACGACTGGTGGAGCAGAGTAGTGATAGACTGTCAATGGCACAATAAATATACCTCAATTCCCAGCTCAAGTCTTGTAGACCTGAGCAAAGTACCAAGTGTTGTTTCAGAACTCTACATGGATTGGAAAGTTCTAAGGAGAGTCACTATTGCCACTTCTAGGGTATAGCATCTGAGCGAGATTGCGAGTGAGAAACTAATACAATATTTCCATCAAAGTTCATCTTATCGATATCAAGCACATTCATTAGCATGTCAAATCCTTTGAATAACCTGCAACGCGACATTCTTTAATAATTATTTTTCCAATGCTGTTAGGAGACTCGTTATAATCGTCGCCTTATTCTTGGTCCAGAGTTTCCCTTTTAGCTTTATCAGCCTGCTTTGCGAGTATTCCTGGTTTTTCCCGTTACTATTGTCAAGCACCTGTATCATGGAGTGACTAGTTTTACACATTTTGTAGTTGCAGCCTTTCCTCTATCGCGCCATATAGCTGAACTTATGTTTGTTGTCAACTTGGGTTAGGTTATGCATTTTTGCTCTCTACTCTCGATAGCAGGAGCATGACTGTTCTAATTGAGGCATTAACCTAGAGAGATCTACCACATTTAAGAAGTGAATATAAAAGTAAGTTATGGTCCTTTCAATCACGTGAATGATTGAAACTCGGCCCCTCCCTTGATTCCTTCTACGCGCCTAGAACGCGTCCCTGGCTTTCCTCAGCAACTAGCCAAAAGCCTCATCTTCACCGACAACAAACCACCCCACCAGACTACACAACCACAACACAACCAAAAAGCACCCAAAGAAAATTTAATATCAATTCGCAATGGCCGACTCAAACGGATCCGCTGCGGTCAAGAATGTCGAGGACATCAAGGGTAAAGGCAAGGCTGTCGCTGAGCCAGAGACTCACGATGCAAGCATGGAGACAGGTGATGATAGCTCCAGTGAGGAAGAGGTCGAGGAAGTAAGTCGCATTGCCATTCTCGCACTGGCAACTGTGAAACTAACTTGTCATTGCAGGGTACGCTAGATGGTAAGCTCTCGATGTTAACCATATTCAAAAGGTTCCCGTTAACATGTAAATTTAGTCGATGAGGAAGACCCTGACAATATGGAGGAAATTGATCGTGAAAACATTATCCAAGGCGGTCGTCGTACCCGTGGTGTAAAGATCGACTTCGTTGAAGCCGCTAAGAAGCTTGGAGAGGATGAGGACGATGATGATGAAGACGATGACTTCAACGCTCCTGACGACGACAAGATGGATGAAAACTAAACTGGCCACTTGAAATGAGGGATGTTGTCTGCATGTATCTTAACGGCCGCAAAGATTGACAACTTCCCTTCATTCACCAGAGATTGCAGTGTCCTCAAGATCAAATCTTTCCTGCTTTGTTCCTCGCTAGGGCTTGATCTCACATACCACATTTCCTTCACTGCATCACGGCTTTTTCATCAGCATCTTCCAGGGTTTATCGATATTGGTCATGGATAACAAAAGCTTTCTCTCTTCGTTGCGGAGGCTATGGCATTACGAGGTTTAGCGCATATGATAGTTACGAATTGATTGAGGCGCCCAACGTTTTTATGGTGAGGCTCCTTCGCACATGGTTCTTTAGACACACGAAATAAAGACACTTCATCGGAATCATTGCTGAGTGACTGGATGCCCGTGACAAGACCTTTTTGCAAATGTGAAGTCCAAATCTGATGTCCACCCCGCTTAACGTACGTGTTCTTATGCAGTTCGTCCTGAGAATCGCCGTGGAACAACCTTTTAATATTTAGGTTAAGATCGCGTGAAAGGTGGCATCACGAGCATTGGAAGCGAAATACCTTTCAGTAAATAAAATTAGGTTTGTCGTTTTGGTAAACTAAAGTTGCTCCCCAACATCAGTTTTTACTATACAAATTACCTGGGCGCAAAACAAAATTACGTATCCTTCCGTTTCCTTTTTTGCTTTCTCACGGCCGCCACTGTTACACGGTACCTCCGACCCACGAAGTCGACAATCTCAAATCATGGCATCTAGGTGCGTTTTACAGATTTCCTTGAGCATGTCCTAGCACGCAGAGGAGTCCTGTGTAACCGTGGAATCAAGCCTAATAGCGCGCAGCAGATTCGGTCCCTCGTCCCTCCACCAGCGCAACGATCCGCGAAGCGCCCTCTTCGATGGCTATACCGGCGGCGCATCGACCAGCGATAACAGGGCCGGCAGCTCCAGTCCTAGACAAGCCAACGGCTATGGTTACAGCCCCTACGGCGGCGGAGCTGGCAGCGGCGGCGGTGGACTGGCACCGTCCGGGGGCGGATATCGTCCTGCGACGCCAAATTCGAGGGGTCAGTTCAGCGATGCTACCTTGAATGAGCTGGAGAGCCAGAATGATGGCGAGGTCTCGGGTATACTAGGCAAAGTAAGGCTGTTGAAGGATATGACCGTTGCGATTGGGGATGAGATCAGAGATTCCAGCGCGCTGGCTGAGAAGATGGTTAGTGGCAATCATTCCCCCCTTTTTCCTTCATCAGTTCTAGCATGCTGTTGGGATTGTTTTGGCAAGTTATGAATAGGGGCTCATGAAATTAATAGAACGATTCCTTCGACGGCACAAGATTGCGGCTCAAGGGGACAATGAACCGTATGCTAGTTATGGCACAAAAGACTGGCGTTGGATGGAAGGTCTGGCTGGCATTCTTTGCTGCTGTAGGATTTCTGTTCTGGTATGTATGGCTGTTTTGAGTGCGTATCTCTTAGAGACTCGAGCGGGCCATATATTATTACCTCGCTTCAAGTCCAGCACACGCAGTACTACCAGCACCACGGCCCAAATGGAGGGATAGCCATATCCCTCTTAATTTACACAAGGCATGCAATCGGAGAGTAGAAGGGTTGGTTGTCAGCTTGTACACACTGTATGAAAGCACGGAAGTGCAATTTTGGGACTTGGGGGAACACACGAATGGCGTTGGGAGAAAGGAATTGTATTATAAATTGGATTCAAGAAAGTATGGGAAGATATAGTTGGTCCAGATGTTAACAAAAGTGCTGTGCCAATACCAATGATTTCCCTTATTTTACTTCCGATTAGTTTCAAGAACTAGAAATTAATGGCATGAATAGAAAAGTATTGAAAGAAGAATGTGTTGATTTGTAGCATTGTCTAATCTTGAAATGAGCTTCCAGTGCTTGTTCTCCCATAGTTAGGGCCTTTAGCATGATCCGACAATTGAGATCTGATGGCCCATGGTTAATATTGTTTACTACGTACAGATAGAGCATCTGTGTCATCCATCCCAGATTCGTCCGAAACGAGACTTATAGGGAAGCTATATAATGAGGATGAGGTTCTTTGAAAGCACTCGTCGTTTAATTGTGTTGGGTGAGTGAGTTTATACCATTCATCCCCAGTCCTGCTGGTCAAATGCTCAAAATGGGTCAGAGAGGTGAGCTCTGCTTCTGTAGCTAATAGTGGCAATTTTTCTTTGGATTATTCCCTCGAGAGTTCTCTCCTTGATATGGATGCTGCATGAGATTATTTCGTTTTGTTAGGTAGTTTCAGTATCCGCTCCTTCGTCCAGTGAATCGCTGCGGACTGCTCATATCCATACTATTTTGCGTGCCATCACTGCGTATCATGCTACTCGCTCCCTGATCCTGTCCCGATCTCTGTCCAAAAGCAGGACTCGATCCCTCTTCACTACTAGAGAGCTCCTCCTCTGTATCGGTATGCTCATATTCATCTGCCTCTGGAACGTCTGCATCAAGATCTACTTCCATATCCATATCCAGCTGTGAGCCCATGTGCAAAGGACTTGCTTCCGTCTGAACGAGATCCGATTCTTGCAACATATCACCACCGCCATCATCTTCATCATTAAGAGCGCCGTCCAGCCCTGCCGATCCACGCATTAAGGCTTCTCGATAGGCATCTTCGGGAACACGAGCAGCCAATACACCTCGAGGCACGTTAAAATCTTCGGTCTGATCTTCATCGTCTTCATCATCATCGTCATCGTCATCATCATCATCATCGTCGTCATCGTCATCCATAGCTGTGGCATCAGCCTCTGGTACCTCTTCGTCCAAGTCTCTCTCTCCACCTTCTACTTCCATCCCTAGAGTTAGGTCTGCAACTTGCTCACCCGCCTCTGCTTCTGCCAACTCCTGGGCCAACGCTTCACGTCTCATGGCCTCAGCATGCTCTTCTAGTTCGCGTTTCTCCTCTCGTATCTGATGGAGTGACTTGGGGATCCCTGGCGGCTTGATCCAAGAGTTACCATAGTTTTGTATGTTGTGTTTTCGGGCTGCCGCGTGAGCTTCCGCATGTCGTAAAAGGGCGAGCTGCGATGGCGCCGAAGGATTGCGTCGCGCTTGAGCTGAAGAGCTGGACGAGAGGTTGGACGATGATTGCGTGTGGGAAAAGGAGGAGGCGGTTGTGTACCAGAGGGAGTGGGACTAAGATTATTAGATGGAAGTCAAATGGTGGCAAAATATGGACAGGGCCTACATCTTGTGGGGCAAGGGTTGGGAGAGAATACATGGCTTCACGCTGGGGGAACTATAAAAGCATTCGTGAAAATGGGTTGGAACTGTTCTACTTATATGGAGCGAAGAGTTGTGTTTATTCGCACAAGTAAACAGAGCCATTGTACAAGGCTACAGTTCAGCCTTGCTGGTGAATGTGGGTCATTCCGTTGCAAGGGAAGGGATCAGATAGGAAGCTCATCCATTGCATTGGGATTTGTCTGAAATATTGTAGACAAGCGAAGTACCTAGGCCAACTTTGTGTTTGGTAGTGGGTTTAGTAATTGAAATTTTTTATTGAAGCTTCCAATGGCGCCTACCTGAACCTGAAATGCACAATTCGGAGAAGCAATTCCTGTTCTCAGATAATGTAAGACGTACTGTAGATACTGAATCACCCTTTAGATATCATATTTGGTATTATATTCGAGATGAGTTTTTTCATAAGAGTGAAATCTGACGCAACGCAACGCAATGGCCATATAAAATTTCTAAGCCTCGCATATATGCCTTTCCCTCTGATATCGCTATATATGATCCTTTACCCGAAATCAAACTGGGACCTTGTTTGGTATGAAAGGCATTTCAGCACTTCCAAAATTGGAAGGGAAACATAGCTGACGGACAAGAAATCTGCTCAATTAAATTATAGAGAATCCAACGTTCTCCAACTTTAATGATACCGCTTCTAGAGATCTGTATCGTCTAGGTAGCCAATAGACGTGCTTCGTCATGGTGTACGTACGTCTAAAACATATGTTATTTCTATATAGCTAGATGTGTTGGCGCCATGTCCAACTCGAACGGGGAGGCCCCCACGCTTGAACTGATTATGTGTCTTTGTCGGAGAGGCCAATGTTCACAGACGTGAATTCATTCTTTCCATGACCACATTCAATGTTATAAACCAGAATGACACGTTGCTCTCGGAACACAAGAAAAAGGCCCAAGTTAGCCATCCAATGAGTCATGGAGATGTGTAAGGCGGGTGCTTGTAAAGCAGAGAACAGCACTTTCGTACGAAGCCAAACTCCGAGCATCACCGGAAATCCCCGATGAAATAAGATTGCCCGACATCCCCCGCTCTCCATTTCATACTTTCTACCGAAGTATCTTGATCTGATGCGAGCACTAGCCAATATTCTTTTTTCTTCGAACTTGGTCGGCGGCGGCAGACGGGGCGTGGGGACTGGGTAAAACTCAAAAGCTCACTAAGGGGTGCCAATGGCCTATCACAGGCGCCGGCATGTGTTTTGGGAGCCAAATTCAATGTGTCGATGAATCTTCATACTATGGTAATCGCGAGCGTGTAGCGGAGACTCGAAGCCTCGAACCGTACCAGGCTGCATGGGGGGGTGCAGCACCTCAACGCCATTCTCCAATCACGCAGCTGATAAACAGTTCATCCCACCGAAAAGCACGCTGCAGCCTTTGGAGGGGTACAGTACAGGACTGTACTTGGAAACTTATTTGTGCACGGCTTTGTGCCAGCATCAAGGATCACAACACTAGCACGAACAGTAGCATGCAGTAGCAGTACTACTATACTCAGTAGTCCGGCTGGGCTACATGCTGGACCTGACAACACAGGGCTTCTCAGTGGTCAAGACAGCGTCTTAGGGGAAGACCAGCCTGAAGGACCACTGTCAGAGATGGGGTTGACGATCCAAGCCGATGTCGCCGCTGCTCATGCAAGGCTTTTGAAATTTTCGCATGTAATTTGTGCAGCCGAAGCAAGCAGCACAGGTAGCCTCGACTGCCTCGGTGGCTCAGCAATGGGGGTGATGCCATACCATGCCATGCCTTGCCTTGCGTCCAGCTGCAACCTGTGAGTACGGAGTACATGTCCATGTGGGCGATACGGCAGAAGACAGTGTAAGCATGTGGGGGGTTGGCGATTTACGGAGTGCTTGCGTCCATAACGTACGTCTGCTCGCATTAAGTAACATCGGATTTCTGCAAGGTTGAGCTGCATCCGTGGAGGTGCGTGAAAATGAAAAGAAAGGAGCAGGCAGATAAAAGAAAAGTTACTTTTGCCCGGCCGCACATAAAGATCCTCCCCCGTCTCACTTTCTCACAGCTCCGGGGTTATGAGCATGAAGATCGCGTCTCTCGCTACTGCTGTGTCCGACCTTACTCTGGGGATCAGCGAAGTAGAGCCGTCATCACCGACACGTTGTTTGGCTGAAGCTGGAGCTGGGGCGCAGGGTGGGACGTCACTCGACCGGGAATGGGGAAGAGCTGGGACGCAGGGTCCCAGAAAAGACCAGTGAACCCGAACTGTATTGATAGAGCTTCAGTTGAATCCGTCTGTAGTTCCTCGTGATGAACCCCGAATCCTGAATGCGCCTGGCTCGCATGGCTGGTAGGTCTGGCTGGGCCAAACTCGTCGTGGTGTTCATGGCCGGTACATCGCCAGGCAAGCGGTCCAAACGTGCGGATACAGCACTCCGGGATCGAATGTTAAATCGATATATAAAAGTGAAGCGAGAAAAAGCACAGCGCGCTCTCTGGCATTGCTTCTCACCCCTCCAGCACCCCTAGCTCCTTTTCGTCCTGAGACCAATAAGCGCACTTGTATTCTGGTTGACTGACCGGCCCGAGTAAACGTAAAGGAGCAGAGTGGAGCGACTGCTCTCTCCGTAGCCTTATTTCTCTCCAAATCCTCCCGCCTCCCTCAATCTCCCACACAACATTTCCAAATCTTTTGACCAGATTCCTCAACTTTGGACAGGTCAAAATACGTCGAGGACAAATAGTCAAACATTCTGCGTGAGTTCCCTCCTTCAATTTCGCTGGCATCTCTGGTTGCTATCATTCCATTACCCCGCAGCAATGCTCCTATCAGACATACATAGGCCCCATATCAACATCTTATACCCATAGTGGCGGCATTGATCTCTTTGAGTGAAGAGGGCGCGCGCGTGAATCATCTGCAGAAGTTTCTCAATTCGCACAATGGAATCCTATTCTCCCTGCTTGGCCTGAAGGCTCCAAGACTCTTGTCTATCTAGCCTCCTGCTGCTTAAATTTCTTCTGGCCATCCGGCTTTGTTTTACATTATTCCGGAGCACACCAAACCGACCAGCTCAAACCAACTTCAAATCCGCATTAAGCTAATAAACCCCCTTTTCTCAGAACTCTCCTCGGTCAATCGAACCAGAAAACCGAACCACCAAGAACTTCTGCACTGGGAGGGCTGCTATGGCCGCTCTTGAGTTTGATGATAGACACACACAAATTGCAGCAGAAAACGAACCTTACCACCAATACGAGGATCAGAACCAAGACGCAGAAAATGGTTCGTGGGCGGGAGCTCTTCCCGTGAAGCAGTAAGTTTTCCAGCATCTACCGGATGTCCCTTTGCTAATTCGATTTTGCAGGGGATTATATGACCCAGGTCTAGAGAAGGATGCGTGTGGTGTAGGCTTTGCCTGGTAGGCTTTCCGTATTCATACGCCCGTGATTAGACTGACAGCAAACAGTAACATAAAGGGCAAGGCAAGCCACAAAATCGTCAGCGATGGTAGGCCCTCTTTCTGCTTTAGTTGTAATTGATTGCTAACTTACCACGCTTGCAGCCCGAAATCTACTATGTAACATGACCCATCGCGGGGCGGTGGGTTCGGATGCTCGTGATGGAGATGGAGCAGGAGTGATGACCTCGATCCCTCACAAATTCTTTGTCAAGAACTTTGCGCGTGAGCAGGGAGTTGAGCTTCCTCCATTGGGTCAATATGCGGTGGGCAATTTGTTCTTCAAGCCGGATGAGGAAACTCTACAGGAGTCAAAGAGCCAATTGGAGGAGGTTGCAGTATCGCTGGGGTTGAGGGTATTGGGATGGCGAGAGCCCCCCAAGGATTCTACTCTCCTTGGACCAGCTGCAGCTTCTCGAGAACCAATCATATTGCAACCTTTCGTTGTTTTAGAGTCCGCTTATGGTTCTGGTAATACTCCAGAGACCACAGATCCCGAGAAGTTTGATGAGAAACACTTCGAAAGACAACTTTATGTGCTCCGAAAGCGTGCCACCCATACCATCGGGCTCCACAACTGGTTCTATTTATGCTCTCTGTCAAACAGGAACATAGTTTATAAGGGCCAGCTTGCTCCAGTTCAGGTTTATCAGTATTTCTATGATCTTGTAAATGCCGATTATGAAGCGCATTTTGCCCTCGTGCACTCGCGCTTCTCCACCAATACTTTCCCCTCTTGGGATCGTGCTCAGCCATTGCGATGGGCAGCCCATAATGGTAAGGCTATCGTAAAATTTTCACTCGCCCCGTACTAACGTATAACCCAGGTGAGATCAACACCCTACGGGGTAATAAGAACTGGATGCGTGCTCGTGAGGGTATTATGCAGTCTGATATATTTGGCGAGGAGCTGGAATCGCTCTTCCCAATCATTGAAGATGGTGGTTCTGATTCTGCTGCATTTGATAACGTGCTTGAACTACTAACCATAAATGGGGTGTTGTCTCTTCCAGAAGCTGTAATGCTAATGGTCCCAGAGGCATGGGAGGATAATCCCGCCATGGATCCAGGAAAGGCAGCATTCTACGAATGGGCAGCTTGTCAAATGGAGCCTTGGGATGGACCAGCTCTATTCACGTTTGCTGATGGAAGATATTGTGGTGCCAATCTCGACAGAAATGGTCTGCGGCCCTGCAGATATTATGTCATGGATGATGACAGAATCATTTGCGCATCAGAGGTTGGAACAATTGCTGTTGATCCCGAGCGAGTTATCTTAAAGGGACGCCTCCAACCAGGAAAGATGCTGCTGGTCGATACAGTAGCTGGGCGTATCATTGACGATGCTGAGCTCAAAAGCACTGTTGCAAACCGCCACGATTTTAGATCATGGCTTGAGAAGGAGCTGGTCAGCCTCCCCAAAATCCACGAGGATTTCAAAACTGAGGGTGCCCTCGATCTCGCTCCCAAGCCAGATGCTGTCGCGATTCAAGAAGATCCAATGTTGAGAGCCTTTGGTTACTCTTTCGAGCAGGTCAGCTTACTGCTTGGACCCATGGCGTCTGATGAAAAAGAGGCACTTGGATCAATGGGCAACGATGCACCTCTTGCGTGTCTCGCTGAAGCACCACGTCTTCTATACGAGTACTTCCGACAGCTCTTCGCCCAGGTCACTAATCCCCCCATTGACCCCATTCGCGAAGCCATCGTCATGTCTCTACAATGTTATGTTGGTCCTCAAGGTAATTTGCTTGAGATGGACCAATCTCAGTGTGGACGACTTCTTCTGCCATCGCCCGTCCTCTCCATCCCCGAGTTCAATGCACTCAAGAACATCGAAAAACTCCACCATGACTGGACTGTCAAGGTTATAGATCTTACCTTCCCCAAGACTGAAGGCGTCGAAGGATATATCAAGCATCTAGACTATATCTGTGATGAAGCAACTGCAGCTATCGAGAATAAGGATCGAATTATCATTCTATCCGATCGTGCCACGTCTGCTGATCGCGTACCTGTCTCTGCTCTTCTAGCTTCAGGTATGGTTCACCATCACTTAGTCAACAACAAGTGGCGTTCTCTGGCCGCTATAGTCGTTGAGACTGCTGAGGCACGTGAGGTTCATCATATGTGTGTCCTTGTTGGATACGGATGTGATGCTGTCAACCCATACCTGGCTATGGAGTGCATAATTAAGATGAATCGCGAGAAATTGATCCGCAAGAAACTTACTGATGACGAGCTCATTCGCAACTATAAGTATTCAGCCGATGGAGGTATTCTGAAGGTTATGAGCAAGATGGGAATTTCCACCTTGGCCAGTTACAAGGGCGCTCAAATCTTTGAAGCCCTTGGAGTTGATGACACCGTTGTTGACCGATGTTTCAAGGGAACTGCCACCAGAATTAAGGGTATCACCTTTGAGCTTATTGCGGAGGATGCCTTCAGATTCCACGAGAAGGGATTCCCTTCGAGATACACTGTTAGCATTCCGGGACTTGTCGAATCTGGTGAATATCATTGGCGCGACGGCGGCGAGCCGCACATCAATGATCCTACATCTATTGCCAACATTCAAGATGCTGTTCGCACAAAGAACGACAAGTCCTACGAAGCATACTCTCTATCCGAGTATGAGCAGATCAAGTCTTGCACTCTTCGTGGTCTTCTCGATTTCAAGTTTGATGAATGCACCCCCGTCCCCATTGATCAAGTCGAGCCTTGGACAGAGATTGTTCGGCGATTCTGCACAGGAGCTATGTCGTACGGATCAATCTCCATGGAGTCTCACTCAACCCTCGCAGTAGCAATGAACCGTCTTGGAGGAAAATCCAACACTGGCGAAGGTGGTGAGGACCCTGAGCGGTCCGAGCGAATGGCGAATGGAGATACCATGAGATCTGCTATTAAGCAAGTAGCCTCCGGTAGATTCGGTGTCACATCAAACTATCTTGCTGATTCCGATGAACTTCAAATTAAGATGGCCCAAGGTGCCAAGCCTGGAGAAGGTGGTGAACTTCCTGGCCACAAAGTTTCGAAGTCTATTGCCAGAACTCGTCACTCTACTCCTGGTGTTGGTCTCATCTCCCCACCTCCCCATCACGACATTTACAGTATTGAAGATTTGAAGCAGTTGATCTATGATCTAAAGTGCTCCAATCCTCGTGCTCGAGTGTCCGTGAAGTTGGTCTCTGAGACCGGTGTTGGTATCGTTGCCTCGGGTGTCGCTAAGGCCAAAGCTGATCACATTCTGATTTCTGGTCACGATGGTGGAACTGGTGCTTCTCGATGGACTGGTATCAAATATGCTGGGCTTCCTTGGGAGCTTGGTCTTGCTGAGACCCATCAAACTTTGGTTTTGAATGACCTGCGTGGTCGTGTTGTCGTCCAGACTGATGGACAACTTCGAACAGGTCGTGACGTTGCCATTGCATGTCTGCTTGGAGCCGAAGAATGGGGTTTTGCTACCACTCCTCTTATTGCTATGGGTTGTATTATGATGCGAAAGTGGTAAATATATCCGCCTACATAATATTCTGAAAGGGGAACACTAACATTCGCATAGCCATCTCAACACCTGCCCTGTTGGTATCGCCACTCAAGACCCTGAGCTCCGCAAGAAGTTCCAAGGTTCTCCTGAACATGTCATCAACTGTAAGCCTAATACCTCTCAGCCTCTTGTCGATTTGCTAACCTTCTTCTTGTCTTCTATTATATTGCGAATGAACTCAGAGCCATCATGGCAAAGCTTGGCTTCAGAACCATTAACGAGATGGTTGGTCATGCTGAGGTTTTGAGAGTCCGAGAAGATCTTCGCACAAACAAGACAGCAAATATTGATTTGTCTTTGATCCTCACTCCTGCCCACAAGCTCAGACCTGGGGTTGCCACCTTCAACGTGCGCAAGCAAGATCACAGACTTTACGTCCGACTCGACAATAAGCTCATATCCGAAGCTGAGTTGACGCTTGACAAGGGCCTCCCATCAAGAATTGAGTGTGATGTCGTGAACACGGATCGTGCTATGGGAACCTCGCTATCATACCAAGTCTCGAAGAGATATGGTGAGACTGGTTTACCAATGGACACTGTTCATGTCAACATTAAGGGATCTGCCGGTCAGTCATTTGGTGCGTTCTTGGCTCCTGGTATCACTCTAGAACTAGAGGGTGACGCCAACGATTACGTTGGAAAAGGTCTCTCGGGTGGTAGACTTATTGTATATCCTCCCCGTGCTGCTGTTTTCAAGGCTGAGGAGAACGTTATCGTTGGTAACGTGTGTTTGTACGGTGCTACTAGCGGAAGCGTCTTCTTCCGTGGCGTTGCTGCTGAACGTTTTGCTGTCCGAAACTCGGGAGCTATTGCTGTTGTTGAAGGTGTTGGTGATCACGGATGTGAGTACATGACTGGAGGTCGTGTGCTCATTCTGGGTAGTACCGGTCGCAACTTCGCTGCCGGTATGTCTGGAGGTATTGCTTACATTCTCGATATCCACCAAGACTTTTTGTCTAAGCTCAACCCCGAGATGGTGGAGGCTTCAGGCATTGACGACCCAACTGAAATCGCATATGTTCGTGGTTTGATTGAGGACCATCACCACTACACCGGCTCCGAGCTCGCTGCACGGATTCTCCTTGACTTCAATCGTGCACTACCGCGATTTGTTAAGGTCTTGCCAGTTGATTACAAGAGAGTGCTTGCAGAAGAGGCTGCAAAGGCTGCTGAGCTCAAGCGTAGCGAGTATCAGCTTCCTCTTCTTCCCGGAAATGAGGTTCGCAACATTCACGAACAGAGTCGCAAACACAAGAACAAGAAATCAGACCTACAAGACATCGAAGAGACCATTGGTGATGCCGCCGCTGACAAGAAAAAGAAATCTCTTGTCTTGGATAAGACTAAGGGATTCATGAAATACCAACGTCGTTCTGAGAAGTATCGCAACCCGGAAACTCGTACTCGTGATTGGGCTGAGCTTTCTAAACGTCTTGACGAAGATGAGCTCAAGTATCAAGCTGCCCGATGCATGGATTGCGGTGTGCCCTTCTGTCAATCCGACTCAGGCTGCCCGATCTCGAACATTATTCCCAAATGGAACGAACTCGTGTTTCAGGTGTGTACTACCCCATGCTTTCAAACGAGTTTGCTTAGAGTTGATTCTCTTCCTAAACTTTCACATTTTTGTCAGATCATAATCTTTAGATAAGGAAGCTAACACTTAATCAGAACCAATGGCAGGACGCACTGAACCGCCTGTTGATGACGAATAACTTCCCTGAGTTCACAGGACGTGTTTGCCCAGCCCCCTGCGAGGGTGCTTGTGTACTTGGTATCAACGAGGATCCGGTTGGTATTAAGTCAATCGAATGTGCTATCATTGATCGTGGTTTCGACCAGGGTTGGATGGTTCCACAGCCACCAAAGGTCCGTACTGGCAAGTCCATTGCCGTCATCGGATCTGGACCTGCTGGACTCGCTTGCGCTGATCAGCTTAACAAAGCCGGTCATCTCGTCACCATTTATGAACGAGCTGATCGTGCTGGAGGTCTTCTGATGTATGGTATCCCAAACATGAAGCTTGATAAGAAAATCGTGAAGCGAAGAACCGATTTCATGGCTGCGGAAGGAATCGTATTCAAACACGGAATCACCGTGGGTGAAGATGTTCAATTGATGGACCTCAAGGCCGAGAACGATGCCGTTGTCATAGCTACCGGAGCTACAGTTGCACGAGATTTGCCAATCAAGAATCGCAACCTCGAGGGCATCCACTTCGCTATGCAATTCTTGCACAAGAACACAAAATCCCTTCTCGACTCTGAGCTGTCTGATGGAGAATACATTTCCGCCAAGGGCAAGAATGTAGTCGTCATTGGAGGAGGTGATACCGGAAACGATTGTATTGGTACTTCCGTCCGCCACGGTGCCAAATCAGTCGTCAACTTTGAGCTTCTACCACAGCCACAAACCGAGCGCGCTCGCGACAACCCATGGCCCCAATGGCCAAGAATCTATCGTGTAGACTATGGTCACACTGAGGTCAAGCAGCACATGGGCAAAGATCCTCGTGAATTCTGTGTCATGTCTGAAGATTTCGTTGACGATGGAACTGGAAAGGTGAAGGGTATCAACACTATCCGTGTCGAATGGACCAAATCTGCCACTGGAGGTTGGGACATGAAAAAGGTCGAGGGCTCGCAGCAGTTCTTCCCAGCTGAACTTGTTCTCCTTTCCATGGGTTTCTTGGGACCCGAGGACCGTGTTCTTGGTGACGAGATCGAAAAGGATGGCCGCAAGAATGTTAAGACTCCACCTGGAAAATACCACACCAACGTCGAAGGTGTCTTCGCAGCTGGTGATTGTCGCCGTGGTCAGTCTTTGATTGTCTGGGGCATCAACGAGGGACGTCAAGCTGCTCGTGAAGTCGATCTCTATCTCGAGAAATGTACTAGTCTTCCAGTTACTGGTGGCATTGTCAAACGTACTGCTCATGAAATCCTCGGAAAGGACTTATCACATGCTGAGCATGCTCCTCCTCAGGTGACTGTCCAAGCCGCATAAAGAAAGGACTAGGAACTCAAGATTATGATTTTTAAACGACATATACGGGCAGCAACGCAGGTGGAAGGGAATTTCTTCATAAGCGGTCTATAGGGAAAAGCGATACTTGGAATGCTGGGTGGCAGGTTGGTGGAGCGAGCATTGCAATATGTTTTATCTGTGTTGAGATAAAATATGGAAAGGGGATTCGCTTGACCTGTGTTTGATTTTTGATTTTTTGAAGTGCGCGCGTGGCGATACCAGTGGGATTTTATTGATTTTTCTATTTTTGCAGAGGTGTATCTGAGATGAGATGGAGTAGGCATTGTTAATCACTTCTGTACATAGAATACAATGCTCGTACCTCCATTTTGGGACTTCTCACGGCTTATGTGACTACCTGCAAACCGCTACAGACTCCATTTGATTCTTATTATCTGTTGGAATATGTAACACTACTCAAGAAGCAAAACATGTCCACAGCGACAACTAACCCACAATCCGTAAGTTTGAGCAGCAGCAATATCAGGACTTGTAACAGTGGGCTTTGAAAGTGAAAGAACTTGAAATCTGAGGAGCTGAAGCTTGAGATATATCAATAGACTTGATACGTGTTGGGAAACACTAATTCTAATAAACTATTTCAATGAGCTCCGCAGCTAATTTGGAAAGCTTTACGAGAATACAGATTTATGAAAATAATTTAAAATCTACAATAAATTAAGTCGGCCTTCTGATCAAGCGCCCTCAACCTCCAAACTCTTGACCAAATCCACAATGCTGTCCTCGAGCTGAATAAATGGCTTTCCAAGCAGGCCCTTGGCCCTCTCATTATCATACTTGTAAACGCCTCCCTCGGGGTAATCACCTCCCTTCATATCCTCGCCAGGAACCTTATCCTTCAAACCCGGGAAATTCTTACGCACGATGTTGGCAATTTCACGGTTGCTGAAGTAGCCAGTCGTGGCAAAGACTCGCTGGCCTTCTCCCGAGGAAAGGGCCTTGACGTGGAGGAGAGCGAGATCCCGGACATCGATCCACAAGAACGTTCCGGTCTCGGGAATGGTGCCGGATTCTTTAGCTGAGCCGGAAGCAATTGCCAGGACACGTTGGTTGGAGGTGTTGAGGCTGGACGCTGCAGGTACGGGTGGCAGGATGGGGCCGAGGACGAGTGGCGGGTTGATGGTAGTTAGCCTAGGATTGTAATTAGTTCTGTATCGAATCAAAATGTTTTGGTAGAATAAAAGGAAGGAAATAGTCAGGTGCCATACGTGAAGTTGGGTTTCTCCTTCTCAACAAAGTCCCAAGCTGCCTTCTCAGCAAGGGTCTTACTAGCTCTATATCCATATGCGGGATTGATATCTGCCTCTTCTTCCGTGACTGGATTCCAGTCTTTCTCGCTGTAGGTGTGGCCTGGACAATTGCCTTTGGAGGCATCTACTATGGCCGCAAAGGAGGAAGTGAGAACCAGACGAGTCACAGATGGAGCATTGTTCTTAATGGCGGAGAGAAGACCGCGAGTTCCATTTATGGCAGGGTCGAGAAGGTCCTTCTTGGTGTTTGTCACGTTGAAATGGAACTATAGGCGTTAGCTGTCTGTACACATTTAATAGTACAGAATCTGCATCCGAAACTAATGAACCAATAGAAAGGTTGGCATACCGGAGAGGCGGTATGAATTACAGCCTCCAGTCCATCAATCTTCACGGCCTCGTCAAAAGCACCATCAACTGCGATATCCGGAACAATTTTGAAGTCGAGCTTTGCATTTGGGTGGAAGCTCTTGATCGTATCAGCTTTCTCTTGCGAGCGGACAGTCGTGGTAACATCATGGCCTTGCTCAAGAAGGATTTTGAGCACATGTCTGGCAATGAAGCCAGTGCCACCTGGATTTTGTTAATTTCAGTTTCCTAGCTATGTTGTTCAAGATTTTAAAATGATGAAGTGTATGATTGATGGTGGGGTAGTGCGGGGTGAAAATTAGAAAAGGACTGACCGGTGAGTAGAACACGAGTCATTTTGGACGATGAGAGGCTTGAGCAATAGTTGGATAAGTAGACTTAGATTTTTGAATTCTTAATTGAACAAAAAGGATATTGGGATATAGATATATATGGAAAGGTGAATTCAATCTAACAACGTCATTCGAGTGTAAGATGAGGTGGGAGTGGATCTCGGTACTTAGCTTTTAGTCGTTGACGCCAACGATCACCAATTGAAGAATGGAGGATCGAACCATTCTCTTAATACTTTCAACAAGATTTTGGGGTAAACCGGCAAGTCATAATTAAAGATATCGAAGTTGAGAGGCAGTAACTTTTGTAAAGTCTGAGACTTTGTTGAGTTTGGTCACGTGACATAACAACCCCCTGAATTAACCGACTACACCAAAGAAAACATAGGAATATATAACGGTGACATGTTTCTTACGGATAAAGGACATGAATGGATGCAAAAGAAAACAATGTTAAATGGCCCATACAATTTTTCTATCTCTTGACGATCGAGATGTTGTAACTCAAATCAGATTTAGGTTGACCAGGTTTATACTCTTAGAAGCATTTCATGCCTTGTGAGAGATGAGCAATAGTCATAGCAGTTTTAAGCTAAAAATGACTTTCAACTACTACAGATGCATTTGGATGAGTAAACCAATAGCTGTTGTAGAAGTCCACTTACTTACTACCTTGAAATAAAAAGATATTTGATTGGCTATCACCAGGTTTGTTTAGAACAGATTAGCAGAAATTTTTGTCTCAATAAGGTTGTACTTGATTGTACTTTGGTGACTTGTGGTGGTTGAATTTGATGTATCAAGCAGAAGGACAGAGCGAACGAGTCAGGTCCGAGATTACACGGTAAATCCATTAAGCCGGCAAGCAGATGATATCTACTATTTCATATCATAACGGCTTATTGCCCAAACGAACATTTCATTGCATTTATATAACTAGCTGTAATATTCTATCTAAATCATTTTATCGGTTTATAATTCTTGTGATAATGTTTCATTGAGCGGTACACTAAAGGTTCCACTAATTTCCGATAAAATTTCCGAGACGAGTCTCTGTAAATAGATATTAGCCACACAACTCAGACCCAGCCATTGAGCAACTTACAGCATACTTCGTCATCAAATCATTGAATATCATCCAGTTTACCTTTCCATCATCACCAAATTTCTCGAGCGAGGCTATTAAATGAGGCAACGTATTTGGGATATCGATACGTCCCGTAATTTGCGGTAGTGTCTCGAAATACCTCACGAGAACCAAAATTCTTCTGGTAGGAACGCAAAGCTGAGAGAGATCATACAAGTGATGGGGAAGCGTTGCTAGGACGGGCTCATAGCTTTCCCGAAATGGACGAGCTACTGAACGGGAGTGCTTTTCTGGAGGGTACTCCGATAGCACATCTTGAACGTCTACTGTAACCTCCCTTTCCTTTTCCATTACGACAATCTGCTGGTCAGATCCATTTTCGACATGTTCTTCGTACATGATGAAGCGAGGAACAGGTATCGTCGTCACGTGGCTCGTGTTTGTTACGTCTTCAGCAGCAAGACTTCGGAACAATCTTCGAAGGAAGTCGCTGGTGTCCTTACCTCGAATTGTGATGAAGAAGCCAGCATGAGGACCCCATGCTCCTGAGATTACGTTGTGTTTTGCGGCAGAGTAATCGGGACCATATTGCGGTGGTGGGTTTAGAGTCAGGAGAGCAATGGCGCGCACAAATGCATCCTCGTCTACGCACGGAATTCCTGTCTCAGTTTGTGATTCGGGAAAAGGAAAGAATGCGTGCCAGCAGATGATGTTGAATAGCAGTAGCGGTCCATCTAAATCGACTGGTTCCAGTCCGGTCAATTTCTCTGCTACAAAATAGCAGAATTTGTCTTTCGAAAGATCTAGACGCGAATTGCAGTCAGTCTTACATTGTAAGCAATTTTAAATTTCGGGAGTGACTTACATCTATTTTCCGTATCACATAATTGCTCAAATATCTGCTTAAGAATGTCCAACTGTGAATAATTGTTGCGTGTCTTCATCTGATTTGAGGATAGTTCATGTGTATATCTCTTATAGATCGTATCTTGAGCAGGTAAGAACAACTGTTTGCTACGACAAAAGATTCACAGCCTACCTAATTCAAAGCGACCGCGGTATACGTGGTCTTGAACCCTTTCGTAGGAATTTTGACGTCTCGCATCAAGTCCATATTCTTCGTAATCCTCGGAGCTTTCGATATGGTCTAGCTCAATATCCATCGTTGCAGATGACTTCTGAGCTTTTAGTGGCTTGTATGAGTTCAAGCCAGGAACATGAAGATCTAGTACATGGATGCTTAAGAGTTGAGGTTAAGTAATTTAGGGTGAAGGAAGTCACCCATATAATTGAAATTCTGCACTACACTAAGGCCTTAGGGTGCGGATGCAAGTATATAGTTTAGTGTAGAAATTAGCTGTAAATGGATCGGTCAATTAAACGATGTATTGAGGCGAGGTTGTCTTGGCTGTCTACTAGCTACTGCTATAATGCGACTATAAACCAACAAATACTACATCAAAATGAGGCTGATGCCACGGCGGGTCAAGCCTGTCAGCACCCAAGATATGCTTAAATCACGCCTATTGGCTATCTACTTATAGTCCCCTGGTCAAGGTTAATTATAAGCTTAGCTTTACTGAGAGGAGTGTGTTATTGCCTTTCCAGTGGAAAGGAACAACATTCCCCTCACTTTCTCAAGCATTAGGATGGAAGGTTACCAACTGTACCATAGGCTATCAAATGAAGATTTAAGGGATACTTACAGAAAAAGCTTCTTGTTAACCATAGACTTAGGGGGGAAAGTTGACTTTGCTGTACTTAATGTATGCGTGTCGAATTCTAAGCAGCTCTTTAGGTAACTGGAGTGGTAGCGTTCAACAACGAAAAACGACTTTTAGAACTCTAATCTATTTAGAACACAACAGACATATAGAATGACATTGGATGATGATTTTCTTCGCTCTGTAGCGAAGATCATTGGAGCCCGAAACTCCCTAAAATGCTTAGCCTGTTCGTTCGGGATGAAGGTTGAGAGGATGAAGTTCTGATATAACTTGGCAGAGCAAGCCGGACGGCGACGACGCGCCTATCTATGCATACGTGCAGGCTTATAGGAAGATGGATCATGAACAGTTCACTTACAAGGCACGGGTGAAAGATGGACGAAAAACATTTAATACACTTGGTAAAGTTGGTGAGTCCTTCTTTCGTAGGACCGAATTTTTATCAGAACACTAACAGCATTGTGTAGCTGAAAGCGAGAGCTCCGGCAAAACTTACCACCATCTAAACTACAACTGTCAGACATTTGCCGATAACCTGGTAAGACTATTGGTCTGAAATGGATGCGAAGAAAGCACTTCCTAAGCAAGGAACGTCATGGGTTAGGAGAATCAACCGGAAGCATATTGACAGTGTGCAAAAGCATATTAGTATATATGGCAGAGGATGGAGTGTGACACAATTTTGTCTTTGGAATCGAGACTGTGGGAACATTGTTTCATGGTGTTTGGTGTTTGGAGTACGGCTTTTGTAGATATCGTTGCTTTTAGATGCCGTTTGAATGTTAGCATTGCCAGAAACAGATCATATTGTGGACTATTTCCCGTTCGTTTGTCTTTGAAGTTTCATGGGCTACATATGTCCTTTAAACTCACCTCCTCTTGCTATGTGGTTAACGATTCAAAGTCCCACGCTTGCTAAGTCTGAACCCGCCAGAACATTGAAATAAAACTGTTGATGTCTAAAAGCTATATCATTTATGAAGCGCACTAATATACATACGATTCGTCTAAGCGTCTATCGTAGAGAACAGCAAACAATAATCTCGAGTAATTACTGATATCTACAATTATGACCCATTGGATGCAACCTTAAACTCCAGCGCTAGGATCACGCCAAACGAAAATGTAACAAAAGAAAAGAGGAACATCTGTCTTTCCCATAACACTTCTAGTCCTTCTAACTCAACAACAGCAACTTTATTGCTGGAATGCGTAGCCCCTCTTGCCTCGCCCTATGGTCTTGAAACTACCTCCGGCTTCCATTATATCGAATCGACTTATGCCCATATTCTCTACGTCAGTTCTACCAGAAAGCCAGAAGCCAACAATAACCACGATGTAGCATAGGATCAGGATAGAACCCTTGAAATAGTTGCTCTTGCCTTCACCGTACATGTAACTGAGTAAGAACACACAGAGAATTACCATGACCATATCCCACTGCGGGAAAATGAGGCTGAATGTATGGTCAATCACATCACCAATAAACCATTGGCCATTGATAGCGCTGAAGAGAACCAATGCTGGAATCTGAAGCAAGCAGACTTGAAGCGCATACGCAGATCCAATCTCCATAGACAAGGCAATATTTCCATTCATAGCAAATGAGATCGCGTTCTGAGAGATAAGTTAGATTGCTGCCAAAAGAAAAACGCGCACTCATGTTATAACTTACAAGAAACTCAGTGGTATTAGGGACAAGGGCGAAAAGGGTAATTCCCAAAAACTTTTCGTCAATCGCAACGTTCTTTAACACCACATCAACCGTACCCACAAGTATCTCAGCTATCATAGCATAAAGAACAGTAGCTCCACACAGAATGACAGTACTCTTAAGTCTACTCCAATTAGGTGCATCGTGCCCACCACCTTCAATGACATGAACTTCGGCGACAACTCCATCATCTTCTCCACGACCAGCAGCGGACTTTGGAGCCTTATGAGTCCCTAATAATGAGGTTTTGCGGGGTGCTCTGGTAGCGTCTCGAGCAGCAATTGTGGCAGCTGTAGCTGCCATTTCAGCAACTTCACGAACAAGATTGGTGTTCTGAGCCTCAGAAAACCCTGGTATGCGAACCTCGGACCGTGAGCTTTCCGCACCGCTACTTTTAGGTGGCACTAAGTGAGGCGTCTGTGGAGTTTGATTGGCCAACCCGTTAATAGGCTCAACTTCAGAGGTTGAAGCCTGCCGACTGCCATCTGAACGATGAGACAGACCAACATGTTTGAGGGACTGCCCTAGGATTCGTTTGTAAAGTTGCGACTCACGGATCTCTGCTCCACGTGCAGTGGCATCTGTACTATTGTATGTTCCTAATCTCTGGAGTCTTGGCTGACCACTGAGTTGTTGAGATACAGAAATGTGTTTATCATCGTGGCCCTTCTTTTCATCGACCTCATTGTTCCAGATTACTGCTGCATGTGTCCGCAACGTAAACCAAAGTCCAATGATGTAGGACAGAAACAGAAGGAAGGCAGCAACCCAAGTATAAGGGCGAACTGCTTCGAGGTAGAAACGATCATCCAGAGCAGGAACTTGTGAGAAATAGCAACGACGACAATCGCGGCTCGGAAGAGCGTCGTCAGTGTCCACACAGCTAAGGCAGTTGAGCTCATGCTGTTCATAATTAGCACTTTCATCTATAAGAGAATAATATACATACGGTACCGTAAATTTGATAGAAGAGTGTCGGAGAAAATGCAGCGATGACGCCGAAGAGAAGCATCGTTGATGTCACACCAGCCGATTTAGCATTGAATCTCTGTGTTTTCCGCTTGATGGCACCAAAACACATGGACAAGCCAGGCAAGAAAAGCACACCAGCAAATATACTACCAATTATACTTCCTTCAACTAGTTGTCCTTTACCCTGATTCAACGCGATGCAATAGAGGAACACCTCCACCAAAGTCGAGAAGAATGCATTTATTGCCGCACCCACTCCCATTGATGATTGTGCGGAAATGGAAGCTACAGCTTGCCCAATAAAATAGGCTAGTGGAATAATCGAAAACAAAGCTGCTACAAAGAGAAAAGCTGGGTGAGTAATAAGTAGTTTCAAATCCAGAACTTCTAGGAGGATCCAATAGTCGAAGATGACAAACAAGACCACGGCCATAAGATTGATCAAGAATATGTTCGTTCCATCAATGGTATACTTCCAATATTTTGGCCCAACAGCTCGATAAGTACAGAGAAGAATTGAGGAGTTGGGGATGTTGTCTCCGCGGGAATATGCAGTATCTGACTGGAATGATAACGCGAGTGGATGGCGGCGAAGGTGGTAGAAGAGCAGCATTGTGACTTTTCCCATTGGAATCCAAAACACTAAAAACCAACAGATGCCGGAGACTAAGAACAGTGTTGGTGTGATCAAGCCGTAGAAGAACAAGAAGTAGATAACACGGCCTGTGTTCCACTCGCCTCTCCCGAAAAGTCGTCGCTTATATGGCCGGTCTTCGCCGTCGCTACCTGGTCGTAATGCACTTCTTGCACGTCCTAGAAGGCTATCGGTTTCGCTTGCCGAATCAATACTTCCCCTTGAGCGCCCAATGATCGAGCGTGAGCCCTGGGGCCCGAAAAAGAGTCTACCATCTTCAATATCCCCACTTTGCCATTGCTCATACTCGGTGATACTGCGACCTTCACCTTCATCTTCCTCAGCATATGCTTCATCCTGCTCCAATCTGACGAATTTTCCAAAGGGATAGAACAGGTAACCTGCTAATCCCCATAAAACTCGGCCATATTCAATAGCACTCGGAGCTGCAGCAAAGATGAAACAAACACAGGCTGCGGTGAAGGCGATGAGACCAAGCCACCAGCCAAAACACAAAGTCCATGTAATGTTGAATATGATCAGCCAATTGCTGACTCGGCCACCAGGAGATGAATGGATATCACCTTCGGCGGCTTTTTGTACCGACCTATCTTTTTTGTACAGCGCAGGCTTCCAGATACGAATACCAAAAGGATGGGTCTCATTGATAGCCTCCTGGCGATCTCGAAGTGTAAAACTCTCAGCATCACTCAGGGCATCGTCATCATCCCCCTCTTCTGGAGACAAGTCTTCTAATCCACGGAGTGTTCCTTCTTCGCCAGATTCAGGTGACAGATCAGGTGGAGCATCACCTGCAATGCTTGTGCCTCTAGTGCCTGCCGTCTCACGGCCGTCGTCCTCGAAGTCTTCACTCCGAGAAGAGTCTACTCGTGCGAGAGTCGGTTGCAAAGTCTGGGGCCGCCGTCTTATTGTTGACCCTTGGACTCTGGCAGTTCCAAATCCAGATCCGACCCCGGAGCTTTGTCTCGTAGCTATTTCGTCCTCTACTTCGGCAACATCGTCATCGACCGAGAACTCTTGTCCCCGGTGAGGTGCCTGGACATTTGACGAAGCCCGTCTAGACATTGCGGGTTTCTTCTGTCGCTGCCCTCCTCTTCCACGTTCTGGGCCCAGCATAGGAGATTTGAAAGGTTGAATTGAGCGGGATGATTCCATGCTAGCAGGAACTGGGCGCTCGCTTGTCAAGGACGATTGATCTGACGGAGGTTGGGTCGAGAAAACAGGTTGGATTGAACCTGGTGCCATGTTAATAAATAGTTGAACCCGATGTTTCTAAGGGAAAGTTACCATATGACATTTGGTCTGGTCTGTGCCGAACTGTATCTGTAGACTGGTAGCTCTCTGAGAGCCCAAGACTGTCATCTTGGCTGGTGGACGACTTGAATCTCGCCAGCGGATGTCTGGTATCCGTTGGTGAAGTGGGAGTTGACATATTGGAAGCGCTCGGTGCCGGAGGTTGAGATTTGGGACTCGCAGTATTGTTATCTTGACTTTGCGGCATCCTGGCGATATTTGAATGCCAGTACGAAGAAGCGTTCGGCGAAAGTCGAAGTCTACTTGAGTATGGATGAGTACAGTAGTGGATGCTCTATCGCGTCGATCACAAGCAGTGTCGAATCGGAAGATATGGAAGGCATCAAAGAGTGAGCGCGTGTTCGGTGCTGCAGTTCGGAAGAAGAGTTGGTTGCAGACAGGTCAGTTGAGGCGATGCAAGATATCAGAAGGTCACCCATTCATCTTATAGCACGGTTCGTAGATCACTCTTTTTTAGCAGTTGCTGTGCCCTTTTTTACGTTGGATCGAGCTGGGGATGTGGAAAAGCAGGTGTTTACGAAGGCTAGTGCCAAGGCAAGGGTTTAACAGTAGTCGCCGTAGTAGCAGGCTTGCGTCCCTAAAATTAAAGCTGGAGGCCCTGTACGCCAAGGGGCTTCAGCGTGGAAGAGACCCGCTGAGGCCGCTAAAAAGAACTCATGCCTGGAGGAGCGGCCAGGCAGAACAATTGCAACCAGCAGCAATCAGATCAGGCACGATTCAACGCGTACTATATGGAAACGGAACAACCGTAGAAACATCCCTGTCAACATACATTGCCTGACCCAACTAAACTAAACTACAAGACAAGAAACAACACAACACCATCAACACAACCTCCTCCCTCCATTCCATCTAACCCAGCCTCTGTCTCGGTCTCTCTTTCTCTCGGCCTCTACTCCTCGATCCGCCGTCCTCAACATGGCGCTCGACAGCTTCTTCCACAACAAGATCGAGAGCATGAAGCTCGAGATCATCCAAGGCCAGGCTGTGCTACGCAGACTGGAAGCTCAGCGCAACGACTACAACTCTAGAGGTATTGTCACAACCGTCGCTCATGACGAGCACCAGCTGACAAATGCATAGTGCGACTTCTGCGCGAAGAGCTAGGGCTCTTACAACAGCCCGGATCCTATGTGGGCGAGGTCGTCAAGGTGATGGGCACTAAGAAAGTCCTTGTCAAAGTTCACCCAGAAGGCAAATACGGTATGGAACGTCTCGTTGCGATAATGGGGCATCACTAATCAGGCAATAGTGGTTGATATCGCGGATAGTGTTGATATCACCAAGCTCGTTGTGGGCAAGCGAGTGACACTGCTGTCCGATTCTTACAAACTTGAAAAGATGCTTCCTTCCTCCGTCGATCCTTTGGTGTCTCTCATGATGGTAGAAAAGGTCCCCGATAGTACATATGATATGATAGGTGGTCTGGATCAGCAGGTCAAGGAGATCAAGGAGGTGATCGAGCTTGGTCTAAAGCATCCTGAACTCTTCGAATCTCTCGGTATAGCGCAGCCCAAAGGTGTACTTCTCTACGGCCCCCCCGGGACCGGAAAGACTCTTCTAGCCAGAGCTGTAGCTCATCACACCGATTGCAAGTTCATCCGAGTGTCCGGATCCGAGCTGGTTCAAAAGTATATTGGTGAAGGTTCGCGAATGGTGCGAGAGCTATTCGTTATGGCTAGAGAACATGCCCCATCTATTATTTTCATGGACGAAATTGATTCGATTGGTTCGTCTCGTGTTGAGGGGTCGTCTGGAGGTGATTCGGAGGTTCAGAGAACGATGTTGGAACTGTTGAACCAGCTTGATGGTTTCGAACCTACCAAGGGTATTAAGGTTATTATGGCTACAAATCGACTGGATATCTTAGACCCTGCACTTTTACGACCTGGACGTATCGACCGGAAAATCGAGTTTCCTCCCCCAACGGTCGAGGCTAGAGCAGATATTCTCCGGATTCACAGCAGAAGCATGAATCTCACTCGTGGGATCAACTTGACCAAGGTGGCAGAGAAGATGAACGGGTGTTCCGGAGCTGAGCTTAAGGGTGTCTGTACGGAAGCAGGAATGTACGCCTTACGAGAGCGACGGGTGCACGTAACGCAAGAAGACTTTGACCTGGCGACGGCAAAGGTTCTCAACAAGCACGACGACAAGGAAACTTCTATTGCCAAATTATGGAAGTAGGTTGCTTAGGCAAATTCGAGCCAGGACAGATAAGATAGAGCTAATAGTTAATAATTGAGCTATCCCTCTTCTATTACCAAGTATGGGGATTTCTTAGTCATTTTAAGCATTAGCGTGACGCCCTGCCTTAGGACGCAGAATTGAGGAGGTTTTAAGAATGAGCTTTCTCGTCTGGAAAGAATCAGCACCGCCGATTCTGGTTGAATATGGTTAATGAGACCACTATGTAGCTTCTAGTCGGCTGTTTTTGCATGCAAATAACATGTCACAAATATTGCTATGGCTATGAGGATAGGTGAGCAACTCTGGGACTTGGCTAAGCAATTACTATCGTTTATTATAGCTCCACTGAATACTGTATAACATAATGTTTTTGTGAACGATCACAGAAGGTGATCAAGCAAAGCACACCCCGCTTCAATCTACAAAAGTCCTTGCCCTCAACCCTTTGCCAGGGTAAGACGCTCCACCACCGCAAAAAGTACTTTTTCCTCTCTGCGTAGTACACTATAGTCTCTCTCCACCATCAACTTGGCCATCCTGCTCATCTCCAGCAGGGACACTATTCAAATGCCAACCTTTCGGTTTCCTCTTCGTACCTACCCTCTTCTTTCTGCCTTTGCGACCGTCAACGAAGTATTTCTTCAGCTGTTCAACGGTGAGGCCATGCTTGACTCGGAGATGTTTCTTGAGGGCTCTCTTTGAGTTGAATTTCCGGTCCGACTTGCAATCGGCCGACAGCGGACAGACTGTTTCCTCAATCGGATCAGTGTGTTCATGCTCCTGATGGTGCTTCAACTCGCCCATAGTGGCATAGAGAACCTCAGGTTTGTCGGGACATACGTCGCAAGCCACCGGCTTGAAATCATGCACACCAGCAACGTGGGCTTTCATGGTATCGTCGTTCTTGAAAGACTTCCCGCAACCCTCCCGAGGACATTTGCATGGCTTCTCGCGCGGTTGGCCGTTGCAAGTGATCTCGTGGTCTTTCATGTAATGATGAGAGAATGAGCTGTGTCCGCAGCCACTTTTGCAATAGTGCAGCCACGGCGTCGGAGGGTCTCGACTATTACCTGAGGGATGATTCTTTCGCAATTCCTCCTCATTGTTACGGTCAAAGGAGGCATTGCTAGTCTCGAAGATGTTGATTTGGGAGAGAAAGCGGACAAACTCATCACCACTCCAGGTAGTGATTTCGGAAAGTTGCATCCCCTGAGTTGGTGCCAAGAATGCGGAGCCAGGAGATGTATAAGCATCTCCCGAGAGAAGGGCATCCTGCATAGCAGAATCGACCTCATCAGCAGCGTCGATTTGGCCAGCAACGGCATCGTGATCATCGATCATTCTTTCACCTTCAAGGAATACCGAATCCGTCAGGCTTTTCATCGCTGCTCGCTCGAGCTCTTCTTCTAGCTGGTCATGCTCTCGAAGACGTGGATCGAGCAGTAAACCATCCGTAGATGGGACTTCCAGCTGAGATTCTACCACTGTTACGGCTGGTGTTGCAAAGTACTTTTGAGCTGCGTGGTCTGGAATTCGAGCATCTGGCTCGGATGCTGTCCGCGCTCGTAATGGCTGTTCTTTGGCCTGCTTACGCCACAAAGCCTCCCGGTCCCTCTTCATACGTCTTCCGGCTACTTTGCGTTGTTTGGCGTCTTGAGGATTCATGTCATTGGATTTCATATAATCATTGGTCTCCTGTGGAGTAAAACGCCGAACCCACTCTCCAGATGGACCCTCTTCTGCAAAAGCTGGAGCCATTCGGTCGACCCGTTGGTCTTCTGCCCGTAGATTGTACGAGGAAATCTCCAAAGCACCAACATAATCTCGGGTAGTTCCCATCGCAAAAGACTTATTGCTATGGCCAGCAATCATGGCTGTAGCGCGTGTTGCAACTCCCGAAACAGATTTTTTGGCATAGGCTTGATCTCTCAAGGCGCCTCTTCGCAGCGCTCTTGTGTCGATGCGATCCTCGAGAATCCCAGCCCGGTGAGCCATTTCCCTCAGCGAGTGTAGGATCTGCTCTTGTCCGGCCGGTTTTTCCAATTTCAGAAATGGAGAGAGACCCTTCCTCAGCTGGCAGAACACTGGTAAGTCGGACCGTGTCCACTGGATGATGCCATCGGCTCGTCGTGCTGTATGTCTCAAGACCTCATCCAGCGTTGAACCATGAGAAAACCCTTGTCGTAGGGCCATGGCGAGGATCAACTTGATAGCACACGCAGGACTTTGTGACATATTACTAAGCGGATCACAGTAGAGTTGCTGATGAGCATTTCTCGTCCTCCTAGTGCGCGTGATCAGCAGGAGTGCAAAAGTACATTTGGGGAGGGAGAGAGATAGAGAGGCCTTACTTGGCACCTTTGGTAAAACATAGTACGAAAGTACCTCTCAAATCTTGCACACTCGGCGCACCTCGGTCTGAAGCACTATCCAACTGCAGAGTGATGTCCTTCCAGCACAAACATTCGAGACCCTCGTAGAGCTGAGAGCGTGTGATATCACCCGCTCTCGAGCTCAAAGCGCTCTGGGTGACAACGCTTGCTAACTTAGTCAGAGTAATGTCCCATGAATAAGTACCGTTCATCAGCGCGTGAGCAAGCCATGAAGAGGCTATCTTGAAGAGTGTCATGAATGATATCCACTGCTTCTTGTACCAGGTGCCACGGACCAGCTTTCCTTGAGATACCAGTTGCTGTAAATGGATCTCAATGCGTGTGACATGGTGAGGGGTGTAAAGCTTCAAAATATGCTCATGGCGAAACCTGAGCAGCTGGACGATCCGCATCCAGATTGCTCGGATAACTGTAAGAGAAATGGCTGGCTTTCCAGCGATGGTAGACTTGGAATTCCGAACTATGGTATCAAGGTACTGAAATATCCGATCGCCAGTTGGGCATTCAGCAATGCTAGATTCAAGAAAGTCAGTCTGGGCTGGAAAGTACATTTTGGGGATGCACTTACGGGTGGCCAATGGTCTGACAATAGGCATCCCAAGAGGCAACGACGGCATCTTGATTCGACCGCGTGCCAGGTGCACCGTGGGAAAATGTCTGCGTTCGCAATGCCTTTTTGCTCTCTCGCCGGTCGACCGCTTGATTGCGCAGGATAGCTTGCGCGATGCCTTGGCCCGTCTTCCGCTTTTTCTTTGGCTGGCCCTCGTCGTCCGACATCTCAAAGTCCGATGAGTTGAATGTCGGCGGCAGCTCGACATATGGAGCCTCCATGTTTATATGTCGCACGCAGAGAATCGGCTGCGTTGATTCTGTCCGAAGGGTTCGAAACGACGTCGGGGCAATGGAATGATGGATCTCAACGACCGGGTGGATGATGAGCAGATGTGTGGAAATTAACAGAAAAGGAAAGGCATGGCGAAGAAGAAAGGGGGAGAGGGAGGAAGGTGGGCGTTTTTCAAGCATATGCGTACTCTCATGATGCTGAAGATGGAAGTCGCGACCTTTGCACCTTGGTTACCGCGAACACCGCCCAACGGTAGATAGTAGCGTTGACGCCGGGGTGAGCAGAATCGACACTGTCGATTATAGTCAGGTTGTAGTGAGATGACTTTGAGATGGCTTTGAGATGATATTGAGATTATACTGAGACATTGAGATCAAGACCTGTTGTTAATAATCAAGTGCTTCAGAAGTATCTCAAGTATCTAAGCTTAAGCTTAAGATTAGAATCGATCTTATCGTCTGGTCTTTGAAGAACACTATAAAGACTGTTTCTCGTGCCTTGCTTCTCATCATGCTGGCTGGCTGGCCACGAGGGCAAAAGTACTTTTGGTGTTTTTGGTGTGGTCTGTCTCACTCACACCTCATCTCCCGAAGTTCCCCCCCAGAACAGAACTTCCCACAACTGAATAGGGTCTTAAAGACGACAAGGAAGTCAGTCTCGGTAAATTATGGAAGTAGACGCGGTGGTCGTAATAAATTGTATAACATCCTAGACAGCAAACATGCATTCCTGGCGTCCCTTGCGAGCCCACTGCCCCATGGCGTACGGCAACGCTTGAGATGTATAATATGAGCAAGTCTCCAATGACCTGGAGAAGTCACCAAATGGTTCTCATCCTTTACATTATGATTTTTATATTTGTGCTTCTTATCATTTATTGTTGGTGAGGACATCCCAGGGTAGGTCTGAAGCGTTGGGACAGCTAACCAGAGGGCTTCTTTTCTCTTCTTTGATAGCTTCGTTTTCCAACCTTGTCAGAACCACAGCTCGTTTGCCGAATGTACCAGGGCAAGTCCTGCATATAAATACAAGATAAACTTTGAGAATAGGACAAATTCTCCATCAAATTTGAACCGATGAGAGGCGGTATACAGAAACTCCCCACGGGCCCCAGCTTCCCCGAGAACCCCAAGAGAAGTCAAAGAATTAAAAAACAGATCTACCATGAATAATCACCAAATAGCCTCTGCCAGGTCATAGAGTGGGGGTTTAAAATGGGTATTTGTACGGGAGGCAAACATTGGGCCTGCATTATGACGAGCCTTTTGCAATTATCGGAGCTCCATACTACATAGCTGCTCTAGCCCAACATCTGCAAACTACTCCTCTACTATTCTCTATTTCTCGTCACCTTTCTTTATACATCACATCTGCTACTATAGTGACGAAAACTCCCGAATTGAAAACGCCAGCCATACAAAACTACGCTTATTCCGCCAATTCCAAAGTGAGTTTCTCTCCCTCGTGTCGAGAGCCCATCCTCGTGTCGAGAGCAAGAGCTACCCCGCCATCAACCCCCTCGTCCTCTTCCCCCGTTGGACCCTACGTGCAGTTTTTTAATTTGCATCTTCAAATAAGAATTGAGATCACAGCCCAGCTGATACCTTCCTTCTCAGCAGTAATTCCGTCAAGATGGCTCAATCACTTCCTTTCCGACAGAACTTCAGAAAGCCATCCCGACAGGCATCAATGGAGTAAGTACAACCTGCTTCAAAGGAATAGATAACAATCAATCCTAATTATTTTACAGTCCTTATAACGATCTGAACTCGCACATGGACCACTACATCGGTATTGATGTTGGAACTGGAAGTGCTAGAGCTTGCATCATTGATTCTACCGGTGACATCAAAGCTTGTACGTTGCACCTCCACATTACTATTTCACAACCATCAACTAATTGTTGCAACAGTGGCCACGGAGAACATTGGATTGTGGCAGCCCGAGACAGGGTATTATGAGCAATCGACGACTGATATTTGGAGATGCATTTGCCAATGCGTGAATCGAGCTCTTAGCCAACAAAATATCGACCCAACATCTGTTCGGGGTATCGGATTCGATGCTACCTGCTCTCTGGCAGTATTCGATCATGAGACCGATGAGCCAGTGCCCGTCACTGGTCCTAACTTCCAAAACGATGGTAACGACAGAAATGTTATCTTGTGGCTTGACCACAGACCTGTAGAGGAAACCGAGAAGATCAATGCTACAAACCACAACCTCCTACGATATGTCGGTGGTAAGATGAGCATTGAAATGGAGATTCCAAAAGTGCTGTGGTTGAAGAACAATATGCCACCCGAGCAGTTCGACAAATGCAAGTTTTACGACTTGGCAGATGCATTGACGCATATGGCAACTGGCAATGAGACTCGCAGTTTCTGTAGCACAGTCTGCAAGCAAGGTTTCGTGCCGGTAGGCGTAGATGGTAGTGTGAAGGGATGGCAAGAAGACTTTTATGAGACCATTGGGCTGGGTGATTTGGCAAAGGATAACTTCCTTCGAATGGGAGGAGTCGATGGGGTGGTGAGCCTTTTCCTTATGCATACCTGCGTTTACCTTTTCGAAAATTCAAAGACTGACTTCAATAGAATGGCAAGTACGCCAGCGCCGGAGAGTTGGTAGGCACTCTCAGTGAAAAGGCAGCTTCGCAACTCGGTCTTCCAGCCGGCATTGCTGTAGGAAGCGGTGTTATTGACGCCTATGCTGGCTGGGTCGGCACTGTTGGAGCGAAGGTAAACCTTGGTTCGAGCCAGCTTGAAAGCGGAGTTCCCAAGAATGATATCTCCAATGCCTTCAGCCGTCTGGCTGCCGTTGCCGGAACCTCCACATGCCATCTTGCAATGTCTAAAGAGCCCGTCTTTGTGGACGGAGTTTGGGGTCCTTACAGAGATGTTTTACTACCAGACTTCTGGATGGCTGAAGGTGGCCAATCTGCTACAGGAGAACTCTTGAAACACGTCCTCGAGACCCATCCTGCATACAATGAGACCATGTCGATGGCAGAGTCCTTTAACACCAGCATCTATGACTACCTAAACTCCCATCTCGAGGAATTAATGGAGAAAACAAATGCCCCTACCATCTCTTACCTTGGTCGTCATTTCTTTTTCTACGGAGATCTCTGGGGCAACCGATCTCCGATCGCTGACTCTAAGATGACCGGATCAGTTATTGGTCTAACCAGCGACCGTAGCATGGATGGACTTGCGTTATACTATTATGGTACTATGGAATTCATTGCCATGCAAACCCGACAAATCGTCGAAACGATGAACAATGCCGGCCATTCCATTACCAGTATCTTTATGTCTGGCTCACAATGCCAGAACAAGATTTTGATGGAACTTATGGCTACTATCTGTGGCATGCCTGTTCTGATTCCAAGATACGTACATGCTGCCGTTGTTCACGGAGCAGCAATGTTAGGTGCTAAGGCTGCTAGCGCTGATAAGGATGGTAAAACTGAAGCGTTGTGGAGTATTATGGATCGTATGAGCAAACCTGGAAAGCTTACAAAGCCTGGAAAGAATGAAAAGGAGAAGACTCTGCTAGATATTAAGTACAAGGTATTCTTGGAGCAATGTGCTACGCAACAGACGTATAGGAAGAATGTGGATGAGGCTATTGCCGGCTGGACGGCGTAGTGGTAGCATATGTTTAAAACGAAAAAATGCACGCTGTATGAGCTTACTCGAAAAGTGGCCTTTATATTTCCCATTATATTATTTTAGACTCTTTTTAGAGCGGGTTTCTAGATTAGACTGTAAAAGCAAACTACGCGAATTACAATGCCTAGCCAGAGTATACATATGGCAACCTTTGTGATGTATAAGAGACGTATCTTCTGTTCCACCATAGCTTTTCATTCCAAGGGAATAATTCTCTTTAGATGAGTTACCGTTGAACATTTTTCTTAATTGGGAATCTACTCCTATCCTTCTACGCTTCTACTGCTGACGATATTGCTAAAAGCCTTCTTCTCCAAGGTTCACACGGCTGACTAGGAACCAATTGGATGATCATTGAGTGAAACAAGCTTACTCCCATCCCAAAGGTGAAATATAAATTCAGAAGCTTTAGAGTGCCCACTGCATCAGAAACTCTGTTTACAACTAAGTTACTCTACTCATCGAAGTCATCTGAGACGACCTGCTCGTACCGACCCAGCCCTTGCAGGTATTTGACATCCCGCTCGACATGCTCGCTTTCCTCAGATCCAGGCTGTATCCACCCCTCGTCGGCCAGCTCGACGTGCGCGTCAAAGCAGCAGACGATGTAGAACGCTTCTCTACTGTGCTGAGATGTCATGTCGTCGCGGATGCTGAGTGTCTTGAAGATGACGCGGAAGATGTCTTCTGGGTCTAGAATGGGCTCTGCATGGTGTAGATTGCTGGTGGCGGTGGTGCTGTATTGCTTGGTATACATGTCGAAAAGGATGCTGTTGGGCTCTCGTTGTCTTGAGGTGACTACGATACCCTTTCCTAGTACTAGAATCTCAGGTCAGATGGGGGGTATCGAGGACATGACAATATATACTAATAAAGAAAAGATCATTATAGATGGTTATCACTGGAGGGTGCTTACAATAGTCGCAGGGTGTGATTGATGGTATGGTATTACTATCGATCGAGTTGCTAGGAGGTGCAAGTCCTGTTTCAAGCGGTGCTGCAGATGGATGTCCGTGGAGGACTTCTTGAGTTACAAGTCGATCTCCAGCCCTGACCGTGTAGAAGACATAGAAGCAATCTTTTTCAACAGGATGGTAATGTATCCCAATGGGTATAATTTTCTGACCGGAACTTGTCTCGGGCATTTCAGAGACTGACTTGCAACTACCATCTATCGTGCCGGAGAGGAGTTCATGAGTTTCCGTAATGACCGCAAAATGCCGACCGCTGGCTGCCCAATGCTTAATGCCACTGGGCAAGGCAAGGTCATATGGCTCTCTTGTCTCAAACGACCCGATCATGAGTCGTCTCCTAGAGATAGAAAATTCAGTTAGAACCCAAACTGTCAGTCGGATATGATTCAATGAACTTCAAGCGAGGTTGGCAGAGAACAAAGAAACTTACGGATTTGTAGTTTCGGCTAGAATCATCTACAGCAGGTCAGCTTTTAGTCTTAGAGCCGCCTTCTTCATAATTGATTCAATAACTGCGTGCATACCTCATCTGATAGTAGCCATTGGTGCAAGAGCAGCCTGTCTTTATGCATGAACATCATTTTATTGGGCTGATTGTTATCTATAACTCTCAAAGTTAGCACATAATTAGTAATTCTAAGACCACACTGTATCAAGGGACATGTTAAAAATGGATTTTTGGGCTGTTGCATCAGGGCCAAATTTAGGAGACAACATGTTGAGTTCTTTCCAAGATGTTCGACAGGGCCGTAATTTTACCTACCAGCTTTACAAAGACCAATGACAACAACACCACGGCTACTGTATCTATACGCCACCCTACCGTTCGCATATCTACATAGATTCCTATCGTTGGAAGCGCCATAAAGCTTTTCCCCTTTCCAATGAGGATTGTAGCAACGAATTGCAGTGGGCATTTGCTGGAATAATAAGTTAGTGCTGAATGAGAACCATGATTGTGGATGGTTTAATGTAAAATAAATTGCTGTTAATAAAAATATCCAGTCCTACTTATCGACGTTTTGCTAAACACATGGCGTGATTTCTACAAATAACTAGTCCAAGGAACTCAAGAAATTAAACACGTACCTGTCTGGCAAGAGTCTCCAGGGTGTCACTTAACCAATCCTGAAGCTCTTTTGGTGACTGTCGAGGCTGCGCTGTCAAATATTGGTGCCACCGCTTACGGAAGTGCATTTCTATGATAAATAATGTTATGCTTTCCTGGCATAAAATATCTATCCAAGTTTTCGACACAAAAGCAATCCTTAAGATGTCTCTAACAAAATAGGGATGGTTCTCTACCACCAAGAATGCCATCTTCTCCTGGAATATACTGGACCTCCAACTTTTAGAAACCATGGCCATGCTCACAGCAGACTCAAAATCCAGATGCTCTACAACTTGCATCTGAAGTTCCTGAGGTAAATATCCAAAAATATCCTTGGTGGGACTAGGCGTGGCATTGAGTCGCTCTCGCATATGCCGAATCTCAGAGCTTAGCAATCCATGATCGACGAGTTCATCTAGGCTGGACTGGTGTCAGAGGCTCAGGCGGTAAATTACATGGAATCATTCCTTACAGTCGCCTTCGCGCAGTGATATTAGGGAGGACATTGCCTTTGCCATCCTCTAGGCTAAGGCTGTCTAGCACCCGAGACAGGCTAAGATCGATGTTGGATTCCATACGAAGTCTGCTACCTCTATCCACAGGATTCCGGAGGCTTGAGACAATGGTAGTACGCTTATACAATACAGGTGCGTGCCTGCGCAACGTCCATATTGGAGTCGTATAGTCTTAGGGGAATGAAGATACTTTAGGAGGGGAAGTATTGAATGTTGGTTTCTGTAAGTCGTAGCCTTGGGTATGACTGATAGATAGCCTTATGCACGAGGCTCACAAGCTGAAGAAGGAATGGAAGCTGAGTTGGGATGCAAAGACCCCCGGCCTTCTGATAAATACACTCCTGCTTCCTATTCTTTCCTACCCTTCTCTTTCCATTCTCCCAAATTCAATCTTCATTGTTGTCTTCACTCTCGTCCGTAAGTACTCACCGGATCTGCTCCATACATCGTTCATGGTGTCGGTGCACCTGATCAACGTCATATTTCGATCAGAAATGTTTTACTGATTGGTGGTTCGGCAAGTTGGCGCTGCTGCAGATGCAGGCGTGGTTCGGTGGAGGCTGTTCGACATTCCGTACGGATTGCTGGAAAACTGGAAATCTATTCTGGGAACTCTGGACCTCTCGCACCCTAGCAGGCCTTCCTTTCTTTTTATGTTCTGCACATCATATTGTACAGGACAGATGGGCAAAACACAGTTTACATTTATGGGGTCTTGGGGGATTCTCGGTACTTCGCTATAGCATTCCTAATAAGCTTCTACCGATGGTTTTCCAAACTTCTATCTGCTGCAAACTTCCCACGGTCGTCCATGCGTTATGATGAAACAGTTCTCGGTCATTGGTTCTCTTCTTGTCAGGTAGCACGACTCTCTCCAGCCAGAAACAACACCAGGGACGAGCCACGTGACGCGCCCGGTCCACTGTTTTCTTCAGATCGTCGACTGTATTAGCTCTTCTCTCCGCCGTGCCTTGCAGTAGGGGGATGGATCGGTATGCAGTGTTTGCGCTGGATAGGGGTAAACACTAGTCACTAGTCTACTGGCGCAATCCAGTCGACATTTGAGACCTCGGCGGACGTGATGGTGCGTACCGTAACGACACGGGCTGACCGAATAGATCCATAGGCTTGCAAAGGCATCTACGTAGAACTAGATTCAATAACAAAATTCTGATCATATCTTGCCACGAGGAGGTGGAGGAACATATGACACCTACCTTGCTCAATCTCCTTTACCTCCTTTTCAAGTTTCATTCTCCTTTCTCTCTCTTGTCTAATTATACACAAAGTTTACGTTTCCAGTCGTGGGTTTGCGGCTCACACGCGCTGTTTGGGTCCAGGTCAAACGCAATGTGGCCGGCCACAAGTGAAGAGTGCATGGCTCCGTAGGATCTTTTTAATAAAAAACGTTCATGTCCACCTCCTGCAGCGTCTGAGGCCCATTGTTTCACATGCCCCCAACATACAGGCTACCGATCCCAAGCTTTCAGGGGTCCAACCACATTCCACGCGACGAGTCGAGCACCGGAGGATGGACTGTACTTGTACGCTGATTACACGACAGTAGTACCGGCCGACTGGGCCTAGTGTCTTCGGTACAGTCTGATCAGTACATACAGAACATTCCATTCGGCCAGATGATGCTGAGGGCCCTTGGTCATGGCTCAGCTGTGGTCCTGAGTATTGTAGTAATTTGACGTGGGTTAGTGGATAGCTGGATGGATGTATTGTATGGAGTACAGTAACTGCACCGTAACAAGCGGACGAGGGCTGCTGTATCTGGTCTAATCTTGCGTAGAACGGAGCAGTGCTGGCTGAGCATTGGTCGTCCAAGGGAAAAGAAATGCATCGCAATGGAAGGACTGTGATAAGTATCTGGTTGATGTTGCTGCTCGAGGGAGAACCAGAGGGAGAAAATAAGCGATGGTTTTATTAGACATCCATGGAGCCATGCTATCCTCGCCCCCAAGCCCGCCAGCCCCATGTTCCCATACTTATCCCATGTTCAAATGTCCCCTGGTCTTCAAGGGAGACACGCCCCTCGACTCTTCAGCACTACTAAGGTACTTTATCCATCATCATCACCACTCACTACGACTACTACTACTGCCACCTCCACCACCAAATTAGCATATCCGACACGCCGACTGCGCATTCTCCAGCGTGCACGACTGATGCCACAGCTTTCGCTGTCATAGTGTGCTTCCAAGCAGTCAAGCTTCAGTTTTGGCTCTGCGATTAATGACTACTCGGTCTATCGATCTGAATCTCTCGCTTCGTCTGTGCGGCTGCCGTCTGCTATCCTGAGAAGTGGAGTGCTCGAGCTGTTCGGAAACTATACCACTAGCCAATCTTTCCTCTCCTCTCGCTCCTGGCAACTAGACGACTTCTCCTCTTCCGAATGCGCTAAGAACAATATACCTTCTCAATTATACTCTAGAGACGCATAACAATAGCATCCTTCAAGCCACAGAACACACTTCTTCCAGCGAGACGACCGGACCTCCTCTGGTCTTGAGCTTGTCGCGGCTGCCCGCATATCACACTTCGCAACAAAGAAAACAGCTTCCACAAAGTTCAGAGCTACACGCCCGTCCAAATGCAATGAGGTAAGCTTCCAAGTTCCGATGAGGAGCTGAGAGCCGACAGCTTCAAGACTGTGTGCCAAAGCGATTGCGATTGCGCCCGTTACTAACAGCCTGTAGGTAATGCCATAATGGACCAAACGAATGGTGCGCAACGAAATCCATTCCTGAGCGAATCAAATTCTGGTCAGACAGCTACTCGTACTATTCCAATTATCCAGCCCCCATCCATCCAAACGTCAGCGCCATCCCCTGGGGATCCTATGGAGATGTCTCCTCCGGGAACTGCGATAATGGGACCTCCCTCGCGCACTGGTGACGATGGCACAAATGGTATACATGATCAAATGGGACTTGGAGATCAACAACCTATGGCAAATTTGGCAGGCTCCAATGCGTCCGCCGCAGGGGCAGCAAGCGCTCAGGTACCCAAAGTCGTCCAGACTGCATTTATTCATAAGCTTTACAAGTGAGTTCTCATCCCAATCGTCGTGGAAACTGCTTATCGTGGGTTTACAGTATGCTTGAAGATGAGAGCATTTCCAACTTGATCGCATGGTCTGCAACGGCGGACAGCTTCATCATGTCCCCTTCCAGTGACTTTTCAAAAGTCCTAGCGTACGTAGGCTGCCTCGAGTTTCGTAGAGGTTACTCACATGTGACAGAACATACTTTAAACACACCAACATTTCGTCCTTCGTACGACAATTGAACATGTACGGATTTCACAAAGGTTTGACCCACATTGTACAAGTCAATTAAAGAAGGTAGCACTAATCATCCACAGTCAGTGATGTCTTCCATACCGGGTCCCCTGATGCCCCTTTGTGGGAATTCAAACACGGCAATGGGAACTTCAGACGCGGTGATCTTATCGGTCTTCGAGAAATCAAGCGAAGAGCATCACGACATGCGTTGGTACATCGCGACTCATACTCTGCTCCGAAATTGCCTCCTTCCCAGCCAGGAACACCTGCGGAACCGATGCCTGGGATGCAAGAGTCCATGGAGTCGAGACTAACTAGTCTTGAGCATACATTATACGATACGCATGCAAGGCTCCAGAGAAGTGAAGACAATGGCCAATTTCTTCATGTCAGGAACCAAATCGTCATGGAGGCTCTGGCGCGATCACTTCAGGTAAGGATGCAGCTCCGATGTCTTTTTCCTTGGTGGATTGAGCTCATTTTCTACAGCTGAACCACGAAATGTCGCGGGTAATGCTCTCTCTTGCACCAAATCAAGACACAGCGATCAATCGTGATAGTAAGTCATATTCGTATAAAATCTCGAATCTTGCTAATTGGCTGCAGTTACCAACTTGCAAAGCGAAATACAACGCCAAGCCGACATGATCAGAACTATGGATGAGCCGCTACCTGAAACCCCCTTTTCCGGCAGTCGGCCATATTTTTCAAACCTCTCGTTAGATAATGGGCCAGTTTCTCCCCGCCAATTGCCGCAGGATGATCCTCGCCGGGCCCCGGTCATGGGAGTACCGCCTCCACGAAACAATAACTTCCATCGACCGGCGGTACCATCGCATCTCGCCACTCCACGCAGATATGGCTCAATCGGAGGCGGTACTTCACAATCGTCACCCAGCTCATTACGTGCTCAGATTCCTCCTCCCCCTCCACCTCCACATCCCCTCCAATCTGTATCATCCCCACCCACCAATCTACCACGACGACATACATCTGCAGACATTCGAAATGTACAGGGTTGGCAACAGCAGCACTCTCCGTTTGCCTCTGGTCAATCATCTACCGCATGGCCCTCATCTCCAAAGCGAGGTCCATCCATTATAAATGAAGCCCAGCATATTCGTGACAGCTTTTCTAATTACTCTCTCAACCAAGGACGCTCCGATAGCTCTCGACCTACCACGCCGCCTTTCTCCAACGGTGCTATGGACCATCTGAATAGCTGGTCCTGGAATGGATCACGAGATAAAGGGCCTACTGGTGCTTTAAGGGACAGCTCTGGGCCTCCCACCAGGAGAGGTAGCATGGCCCATATCCTGAACCCAGCAGAAACGGCTGAGCGAGAAGAAGAACACGAGGAGGAATTACGTGAAGAAGACCGGAAGCGAAAACGCCTACAGTAAATTGGCTTTATACCCACGAATTCTTTGATGTATGATGATATTTGGTTTCATCGTCGTAGCGACTTTCTCTTACGTCATTGCACATTTGGATAGCGAGTCCCGCACGCGGGGAGCATATTGCATCGTTGGATACTAGTAGACAGACGCCGGAGGCACGATTCACGAAGTGGATATAACTATGCGGAGTTAATGATGTCCAGGTACGAAGTTCGGGGGCTTTTTGGGGAATATTCAGTATGCGAGACGTATTACTGGAGTCAAAGGGATTAACCTCTTACTTCTTTGCATTTGGTTAAAAGGCTGGGAATACCAAGAAACTGGAATTAATGCATGGGTACGGGGATCGGGTGAATTGCCCTTACTAGTGAATAAGCTAAGCTACAAAATAAATAGTTTTTCGATATGAGGTTGCCTCTTCTGTTTTGCTATTCGCATTCGAACTTGTTTTCAAGGTAGGCATCTGCCAAATTGAATGTCGTTCCCATGCAGCTGGAGTCTAGCCGTTATGGAGAGTTATTTCATTTTCAGCAAGTAAGCCTCTTGGTTATATAGCTGGAGAGCTCTCTTGTTTCCTCAAAAATAATGTACATCATGTAGCTAGCTAACACCCACCCTGGCCATCTACCCCTATTTACACTCGCTAAATAGGCGAGCACAATATATCTTGGCAGCATCCCAGACGCATGTGTCAAACCGAAGCCAAGATGGAAGAATCGGTGTTGGATATTAGGAATGCGCAAAGTAAGTTATGAGGTAGGCAATATATATATTTATCTGTATTCTAGTTCAGGTGGTTTTCGATCAAGTAGTCAAGTAGCTAAGAGACCCTATCGGCGGGTAAGATGTCCAGTCGATCTTTCTCGTCTGGATCAGAGCACAGGCTCGGCCCGGGGAGAGCACAGACATATGGACCAAGGTGAGGATATCAGCGATTGGGAAAGGGACAATGGGAATTATCAAAAAGTACTCTACCAAGGGTGAGGGTGGGAAACTACTTGGAAGGTTCAATGGAACAATTTATGTTTTATAATTCTGTAGAAGCATTGAACACTTAAATATGATGGACTCGTCGACTAAAGAATCCCGCAGGCAGATCCTCATGCGTCTGCCAGATTGGCTGGAACGTGTTTGAAGACGTTCTCCGGATCAATCTTCTTCTTCAAAGCCTTCAAGCGGGCGAGGTCCTCCTTGCCGAAACATTCTTCGGCGGATGATTCCGGGCCCATGATAGCCAAATACTTGGTCTTGATCAAACCCAAGTTCTTCAGGTCGTTGTAGACACCTTCTGCCCACTGCTTGCTGTCGCTGTTGAGATCTTCAAGTGCAACAGGAGCCATGACATGCATGAACAAGAAGGGCTCTCGTATCTGGAAACATGAGTCGTCCCGCGGCGTGATGGGTTCTCCGAAGATGAACTGGACAACGATGGCCCAAGCAGCATCATCCGGAATACTTTGCGCGGACGCCACCAAGGCTTGCACGGCATCGGGGGTGAAGATGTTTGTCAACATCGATTTCGAATTGTTGTAAGCTGGCGGTGGTAGGTGGGGGGCCAGCTGATCACACCACTCTTTGATGCTGACTGGTAAAAACGGCGAATTAGCATCATCGCTCCACGAGGTTTTTTGATATCGCAGCGCTCACTTTCAGAGACCATATCCATCATCACCGTTCCGCAGCTCTTGACCTTGTCCAACCATTTCCGACCCTCCTCAAAATCGCCCGACGACCATGAAAACATAAGAGTCAGCGTTCCCTGGCCGCTCTTCTTCCCGAGGCGAAACGCTATGGCTAGCGTCGAAGGAAGAGTACCGCTGTTAACCAGCTCTTGAAACTTCGTGATGATTGTTGGAGCCTCGTCGAGGTTGAAAATCACCATGCCACCCAGGATTTTTGGCAATGGATATGTCTTGAGCGTAACCTCAGTCAGTACACCGAAGGCACCACCGGTACCTTTGATAGCCCATAGCAGCTCGTCGTCAACTTCCTTCTCGACACCATCTGCAGTGACGATTCTGGCACCGATAATTTGGTCGGTGCCCAAACCGAATGTATTCGTAAGTGGACCAAAACCACCCCTGTTGGTGGAACTTTGAATTAGTCTGCTGGCTTCACCAAATTGGAAGACTTGAAGTATTTCGTTAAGAGTAACTGATCTCAATTGAACCCTTTTTGAACTTGCAAGACATTTTTGGATAAGAATTATTGTTATCTGAAATGTCAGACTTACATAAAAGCCCAACCAACTTGACCAACATCGCCAGCGAGTGTGACTGGGGTGACGAGGCCGTTCTTATCTAGAACTTCAACCAGAGTTACTCCTTGCGTTCCTCCCCCGATTGTCACAGACTTCTTGTCCTCGGAAAGCTTGACATGGTTCAGCTCTCGAATATCGAGAATGATCGCATCCTGAACGACTGATCGACCCCAAAGATCGTGGCCTCCTGATCGGATGGAGATAGGCAGCTTGTTCTCTGCGCAGAACTTGACCACGGTAGAGACTTCTGATGAGTTCGTCGCTCGGATCATAGCCAGAGGCTCATTCTTCTTGTAGTTAAGATTCCAAATGTTCTTCAAAATCGGGTAGCTGGGCGATGAGCGTGTGTAGACTTTGAGGCTGGGGTTTGAGGAGATGAGTTTCGAAATTTGAGCTGGAGGATCGGAACCTATGTCAACGTCTACATTGAAGGGGATGGCGCTACGGAGGAATACGTTGGTGGCCATCTTTGGAGATAAGAATTTAGGTTTCTTTCCTGAACTGATGAATTTCTTCGATTATAAAGCCCAGCTAGATCCTACGTGAGAAAGATGGCGTTTTGACTATGGAATGTAGTTGCATAATCAAACAAACCGGCTTCTTTAATAGTTTGAATGGTCTTACGCTAATTCCCTTCAAACAATGTTGGAACCAACAGGCTATTGCCATTGGGCCGTACGTAATGTTATTCGAAGGATTTGACGAGGATCTATTTATCAGCGCTGACTAGGATCAGTGACTAGTGCTGATTAGCGTACGCGAGGTAAATATTGTATTGATTTATTACTGTTGGTATATTTTTGATAGTATATTTCTTAATATTACATTCAGCTTGGTCATGTGACCTAATTACGTGTCCCTCTATGGTTCCCATTTGTGTGCATCACCGACTCCCCATACGTAGTCAATACGACTGGCACTTGCGTGATGAGCGTAGTGATGCTAAGTATTCAGAGTAAGTCGACAATTACTTATCTAACGTTTAACAACTTTATGCTGTCTTCACAGATAGAGTCCCAAATTCCTAATTCTAGGCAGCTCAATAATAGAGTGTCTCAATGCTAGTATGATGGTATGAATCTATGATATAGACAAAGCAAAGCCCCTTCCTGGTATTGTACTATACTTTTTTTACCCAGCCAGATAGCGTCTTCAACCTCGGCCAAATACTGTACTATGTAATGTCAACACGACCGAATCAATTTTATGTTCGTTCTTATGAACAAAACGATTTGGATGTGGGATGGACACAATATTATAAATAAAGTTGCAGCTGCCTGAATATATCAACTGTTACCCCTGATTTAAGAAGGGCAGTCTCTACATGGTTGTTCATGATTATGAAGACCAGGTATTATGAACAACAATATTGGCAATTCAATACTGTCTCACCGGACTATTTTATAAAGCATTTCTAGTAATCTTATTAGATTTCTTCATTAATACATCACACCTTCTTAAGCCAAAAGCGTACACAGCTTTAGACGCAATCCAAAATTAAGTAAGCTAGCGAGTAACAACAAGGTCACTCAATCATCACGGCATCCAATTCAGAGTCCTCCCCATGGAATCCTCCCAAGTCAGCGTCTGCCACTCCGTTAAATTTAGAAGTGAGCCGTATGTCGATCCCTGAATCTGACATAATTATCGCTGGGCCACCTTCTGAGTTCCGGCTGTTCGGTAATTTGCCTATTGAACTCAGACTCAAGATCTGGCGGACTTCCTTCAGACCACGGCAAGTCATGCTCTCCCCGGCTTCTTGCTATGATCCCTTTGGCTTCAAAGATATAATATACACGCAGACGTACCCAGAGACTCTCTTGGTACGTAAGGAGAGCCGTACAGAAACCCTCAAATTCTATGTCACAGTTGAATACGACCCAACCTTTACGGATGCATGGGGCAACAAATTTCGTCAGAAAATATATCTGAACCCACGGATCGACAGCGTTCTTTTCGAACTTACCAAAGCTATACCACGTTCTGAGATACATGACATCTGGCTAGCAAAAGTCGACGCGGCAATTCCGAATGGCTTGGCAATTGTACGTGAAGTAGTGTTCAACAGGCTGCGTGGGGTGAGCAGTTGGATGAAGTAGGATGTGAGGAGCATGGTGTACAGGAACGGCTCCTGGAGATTCTATCCTACTTTCCTGGCGTGAAAAGGGGTTTCCTAAGCAGGGAGGGATATTATAGCTATTCCTGGGGGGATATGGAGGACCCCAACTTAGATATAGAGCAGGACTGCGAGGAGGAACTTAGAATTCTTCTGGTTGAGCACAAAAGCCTCTTCAAGGACGGTGAAGTTCCACAACTTTGGACTTTATCGCAAGAGAATCTCTATATGTAGCGGTAGCACGTCCCACTTGCGAAACAGGTTGAAAGGACGATTGACGGGAGAGAAGGACTTTTTTACTTGGCTTTGCGGATTGGAATGAAAGCTACGGCGACAACCAGGATACCGAAGATCATGAGACTCACATAGGAGCCCCGAATCAATGATCATGATGTCTGAATACAAAGATTATTTTGAGATTCCAAGGGGTATCTATCCAAACCGGAACAAACACGATGCATTGAGCAGACAACAGAAAGACTATCTTCCATAGTAATCCACACTGCTTTATATTACTTAACTGCATAACACGATTCTTCCATTTCACAGACTCGTAGCCTTACAAAACCGTGATTGTGAATGCCATAAATGTGTGTAAGTGACCACTGCCATATTTAGAGGAGATGGTCACTGTCATGTTGTGTTGCCGTGTTTATGGGGCCGAGTGAAGTCTCCTCACTGTAGAGGTTGAAATAAAGTAAAGCTTCATGGACTAACTCTTTGGCTTGGCGGGGAGATACGTGAGGTGAATTTTTAGTGTTGACAATCAACTTTTTGATATGTGAGACCTCGCTTAAAAGGGGGGATGAGCTAAGTTGAGACTAGCCGAGATGGTGCCAGGCAAACTAGGAACTCGTGAACGCTTGTCGTAGCGTCTTATTTCATAAAATCTAAGTATACAATGAGCCACAAAATCTAATGCTGTTTGAGATGGCAAACATGGCATCTAGGAGCTTTAAATCATTCTAGAAGATAGCCTCGTAAACCTGTCGCTTCTCCTAGGTATAGATAGACAAGAGGATGAGATGACACAATGACTTCTTCATTTCATCACTGCACTTTCTGTAGTGAAAATCGCAAGTTCGAGGCATTTCTAACATAATCTTCATCTGAAAGTTACCACTCTTGCATTATGTCTAAGTCTTCTTGCGCTAGTAGACTAATATTCATTAGGTTTTGTTTAGCTTACTTTCAAGCAAAGCTTTCCAGAGGAACCTCGTATTTCGTTGCTCTGGGAAATCGTGGGTAAAACTTCAAAATTAGGCCAAAATGGAAGTAGAGCTGCATCATGGCTCTCCTCTATGTGATTTGTCTCATGGTTTTCTTCTGTACACTAAACCAAAGGTTACAAACCAAAATTTGGATCTGCCGCTTGAAAAGCATCCATAGCTGTCATCCCAATAGCTGGATATGATATCATCTTGCCGTAAATTCTAAATTTTCAGTATTTTCTCTCTAACAACTCTGCTTGGTGTTTCTTATTCTATAAAGTAGCTTCTGGCTCCAAGGTCGATTCTATTTTCGTCTTTCCCATGCTCAAGCTCGCCATAACTGGCACTCCTTGGCCAAGCTGCATTCAGTGTAGTGCTAAGAGACTGAAAAAGAGGATAATGCGTGATTCAGGTATGCCAGCGACGTTGATATGCCAGTTCGTGAGAGCAGCTGCGTCCACGAGCAAGCCATCTTCTAACGGCGTGTCCGTGCTCAGCCGGTAGCCTCGATAATCAATCGTCGTGGCAAGGCGAATTCTGTTAGGTGCACACGAATATGGAGCTCGATAATTGACAGTTTTCCATACTGATAGAATTGGTACCAGCTGTTTCATGTAAATGTATTACCAGCCGAGCGTCAGGATCTGCTTGCAAGAGCTTGAGGCTGAGTTTTGAAGTAACGTCGTGACTGACTTCGGATGGCTCGTTCAATAGAGCTTTCTCACGCTGACGGTATGAGCCATGTTGATTTTTGAGAAAATCTCTCTTATCTGCTATTCTGAATGGATGTGATATCGCTAACGATACGTCAATGACACACACGGTAACGCTTCGCTGGCTACCTGCTGCAGAAATGGCGCAGTCCATAAAATATATGCTACATCAAGAAAACAGTAGATAGTGCAGAGATCACAACTTGCATGGTAATTATATATCCAGGGGGATTAGTAGCATGTATGACGTTGTAGAATAATTCAATGGCAAATATCCAAGAACTCGAGTTAGGTCGGCTATGTGTGGAAGTAGGAGCTTCATAAAGTATGTAAATCAATGCTCCGCCGTTTGTCTATGCCTATGCAGAAAATCACCATTTAGAACTTGTATGAACGATAGAAAGCCGCTATGCAGAAATCAAACACCCACGCCATGCAACCTGCCTTCCTATGCCCCAATTTATCGCTTATGTTGTTATACAATTGAAATGAAGTAGAACCTTCACTCCTAAGCCCTTCCTCGTCAATTGATGAACCAATTTCTATGTCATAGATGGTATGATATGTCAAAGTCCAGCCATCCTAATCCTATTCATTAATCTGTTTCATTTCGGCATTATGTCCCCCGAGCACTGATGGATTTAGATTCCTCAGCTGTTCGACCTCTCAATCAGTCCTCCATCGCTTCCACTTCTCTCTCGTCCGGTACGCGGTACTACCTCACGCGTAATCCATTCAGCGACAGTCTCATAACAAAGAACGAACTGTCTAAGGCTCTGAACCATGCTAAGTCTCTGGCCTCTGAAATCTTCTACTGTGCGTTCGATAAGATCAACATCCTGGTCGAAAATCCATTCACCTTCGACGCTGTCCTTAGGCTCGATCTTACCCTTACCCATATAATCTCCACCGACTGAACTTTCTACATCCATCGGCGTGACTCCACTCTTTATCTCCCGACGTTGGCGCTTCAACATGTCGATCACCGAGTCGACCGTACAGAAGGTTCCAGTACGGCCACAGCCAGCGCTGCAATGAACGAGCATGGGTCGAGCACTTTGATCGTTTTCGGGCTCGGATGAACGAGGAGAAGAAGTGGACGAAGATGCAGCTCGTTGCATTTGGTTGCTGAGTTCAACAAGATTTAGAAGCTGGCCAGGGCTTGCGGGTGCACCGAAGTCGGGCCATGAGGCAAAGTGAATCTGCGTGATTTCCCGCATGGGGGAAAATGGATGTGCAGCATGTGCCAGAGTAAACTTTCTAACAATGACATGAGGGGTCTCGGCTACAGGAGGCGGAGCGGTTTCAATGCTGGTATTTGCTCGTCGCCGTTGGCCAGAGTCACGGCGCTCGTTAGGCGAACGATGCTTCGTTGGATCCAGAGACACCCTCTTTTCCGAGAGTGCCTTCAATCGGAGAGAGCCATAATCTCTACTCGACCAGTATGGGTGACACTTCAGCTGTCCACCTTCCTTCTCCGCAGTCAGCATCACTATAACCCGCACATCCTGGTCCCAAATCACACTCCAGAAGTCCTACAGAGTATTAGTAAGTTACTTATCAGCAAATCTCCCAGTAGCTAGCACTTACGTCAAACGTGGCAGGCAATGGCCCTTGCGAGGCAATATATCTCTTGTTACTTCGCAACGCCTTGATATGACTAGCATTAACGTAGTCACAGCTGCCTTCTGGACGACCTTGCAATTTCACTCTTGCATGCTCGTATGGCCAAATGTTGTTGTACCTATTTTTGCCACCCTTCTCTATGCCGGCAATTTGCACATCCATAGCCGCGGCTGCAGGTTGACCATAAGAAACCCCAGAAGAAAGCGCCTTGGTCATTCTCGATTGCTCGTGGAGTTCAAGTTTCAAGAATTTATCCGATACCTTCTTACCGTGATCGTCCTTGGCGGCGGCATCGTCCAACCACTTAGGAAGATAATTCTTGGAATCCATCTTGATCTCCTCTGGAAGCTTAACACTCAGTTGGCCTACTCCACCAATCAGATCTTGATTTTGGCGGATATTACTGAAGAAGGGGTTGGCGGCATTCTTCGTTGCTGGCATCACACAACCGCCTGCTACGGGTGCCACATCAGGCATTGAAGCCCCCAATGACAGGCTGATTTTTGAGGACTGCTTCTCTTGCGAAGATCGAGCATCAATTAACTGCGGATACTCTTTCAAAAATTGAGCGAAGCCGCCCCTCAAAATATAGCAATTACCTTTCCAACCTTCAGCAGAAAACTTCTTCAATGTATTGATGGACGATACTGCATCCTTCTTTTCCGAAGAGTAGGCGTCGTAAACTACTATACACCTTGACTCCCTCCATCTTGCAAATATAGCCCGCTCCCTTTCGTTTGTGAATGTCTCCTCGAGTTTTTGCAAATTGAAGGATGGTCTCTTTAGCAAAGTGGTAGGAATGCATAAATTCAAGGCATTCTTAATGCGTGACTGAGAGTATTGAGGGAACACTCGGAGATCCAACAGCAGTATTTGCGCTGTTGGAAGATTGTCAAGCATGCCTGTCAATTGAGCTGGCGAGATCAGTGCGGGACCATCTTGCAATGTCGAAGGTAAAGTGTCTGCCCGGCCATGTTGCGCTCGAGATTGAATTCGTGCGTGAGGAGAAGGTGGATCTGCTCTGTTATGAGGCAAAGAGAGCCGAGGATGCCTATCATCTATACGCGAAAGTATATTCCGTTGCACAGCAAGTGGGGATGCACCCATATTCGCTGGTGATTCTTGACGAGGTATATCAAAGAACGATGCAGAAGAGTCAGCTTCTTGGGAGGATTTGTTGGATCGTGCTGATTCGTGTGCCAGATTTCGGTCCATATCAGTATCCCTTCCTTGAGAAATCATTCTCGGGGAAACGTCCTGCGGGCTCTGCCCATTAGAATTTGACTTCCTTTCCGTTGTTGCTGTACTTGAGCCGTCCATCGTAGGGACGTTTAGACCAGGCGTAGAGGCAAAATGGGACAAATTCCCATGCCCCAGACTAAATCCATGTTGGGACTCCGTCTGGCGCCGAAAGGCTTCAAAATCCGGATTTGAGTCTATAGGGAGGTGCTTGGGTGATGCAGCGCCAAATGAGAGGATTGAAGAGGTTGGCGGACTCCAGTTTCCCTTTGGACCAGCTCTGGAATCCAATGGATCGGTGACAGGGTCAACTTTGAGGCCAAAGTAATTCGGACTCGAGGCACGGATAGACCCAGTGTTCGGGCTCTGCAACGACGGGGTAAGGTTGGGCGGGAGAGACTGGCCCACCGAGGCTGCTAATCGCGATGAGATGGCAGGACTCTGTGGTGTTGTCGATGTCTTCGTGGCAGATCGGGCGTGAGGGTGGGAATGGGAGTGAGCTGACCGCTGAGGTGTAGGCCGTGTTGTAGTCTTTGTAACCATATTGCTGATTCTTCGGGGGATACTGGCGTAAGCAATTCGTGTGGTGAAAGACTTTTTATTGCAAATTTGACATGGTGAGATGTATGTTGGATGAGTCTAGGCTATGGTCAAAGACGTGCTGTGGATGATGGAGGAGGTTGATTTGTGTGCAGGAGAGAAAGCCTTACAAGCAAACTATGACGCGGGAGGCGAAGACGGTAAAGATTGCAAGGTGTAGACGTGCTAGGGAGAATGCGATGCGTCAAGGAGTCGTGCGGTAAGGAACCAGTGTTTTTCGTTAGATTCAGGATTTAGTGGATGAAGTGACGACTAATTAACGGATTTTCAAAACGAGAGGAGTTGGTGGCCACGGCGATTATATTTTGGGAGGGAGGTATTTTTGGGGGGTTGATGAGGTTTGAGGTTGGTGGGAGGGGAGAAAGCATGGCCCTGAATCTTCTTACAAATGGGCTTTTGCCATGGCTGGGGAGCTGGACCCGACCAGTCCAGTGACCAACATCTACAAAGTCTTACCGTACTACTGAATTGCCCATCACGCCCACGCCACCAGAATGCGACCGCCGCGTGCGCGGTGGATATATATGTCAACCTGCTACAATATCACGGGAGACAAACATACATACTTGCTGGATATCGAGATGTCAATTTGCGGGTGGTGGATAGCGAGGGGACGGAACATCGACCAACTGCACAAACAAGTAATACCACAGACAGGACCGTAGGAGCGCTACAACTCCCTACTGTCCGCCCGGTACAGGCCAGCGCCAGACCGTTGGAATTTCTCGCATGTTCTCACGCGCTCTGGGACAAGTGTGGAAGCTATTAATACACTAAGCTGGCATCGGTATCACATCTCACTACAGATTCCTGTGCTCCTCATCGTCATGCTTTCAAGTCTCGCTCGTCTTGCCAGTGCTGCTCTTGAGGTCAAGTCACCTCTCTACATACATATGGCGGCCTGGAGCTGGAGAGCTGGATTATTATTGCTGGTAACTACAGGGAAGATCGGTCTGGCCGAGAGGTGGCTGCTGCTGCTGCTGCTGGTGATGGAGGGAGATGGTCGTACTGCTTGCTCCCGTGTCCATGCTGTGGCTACGCCCAGCAGCTCAGCAGCCCCCGCAGGCCAGCCCCATGCCCTGCCATGTTTGCAATTCTCAGGGTCTTCCTTTCTTCTTCTCTTCTCCCGCCTTTGATACGTCATATGAATCTTCCTGCTGACAGCGAGCCAGTCGAGGCTCTCGGTGACTGAGCGATCGACTGACTGTCGCGAGGAGGCTGATGCCGACGACACAGGAGAATCACGATCCTATTGACATACGGGCATACTATCCAGTATGGGTGCTATACTAGAGTAATATGGTGCATTGTAGTAATAATGCCACCGCGACCAACTCCAAAATAAGGCTTTCAGCCAGAACGTGCGAGCGAACCTCTCGCGTGGAGAGTCTGACAGCCATCGTCCTCGGCAATCAAAAGAACGCAACCCAGAGTTGTCGTAAATAGGCGACTACAGTACAGAATAGGACTGTAACGTCGAGCTACCGTCATGCTACCGTCGTGCTACCGCCGTCGTACTACAACAGTAGGGACCGGACTCCCGCACTGCGCCAAGATGATGATGCGTAGAGGAATTTCAATGGAGAGTTCCAATAGGAAGTCAACGGACTAGGGCGCCGTAAGAGAAGGAGACGGAGGAGTTACGGGTGCCGAGACCAGCCCTGATGTGCAAGAAAGCTTATTATTTTGTTGGTTCCCAACTACGTATCGGATTCCTGATTCACGCGGGATTTGGAGCATCATCGTCGACACCTTTACTAATCCATGTTGACTTTCTGCCTTACTCACTCCTCCTCTTGATTCTAACATGATCTCTCATCAACAGAGACACTCGACCCATACAAAACAGCTGAGGAAAGTTGCTTAGTAGCTTAATAGCCAAGAAGCGATCAAGTCACGGGTAGTTCGTGCCTACATATGTCATAGACGGCGGGCAATTGTTGAAGTATCAAGTTCAGCATACGATTTTAGAAATAGCATACACGATACTTGTTCGGCCGAGCCATCATCGTGCATCTCGACAATGAGCACATCTCAGTTTTCTAGATTTCTCTGGCTTTGGCTACACATTGAACCTTGTCGCGTCCAGCTTGCTTGGGAGCTACAATCTGCCGGAGAACCAGCCTCTCTTCCTCACATGAGGAGAGTAAACATGTCAATTGAACTAAACGTTGCCATCAATCTGAGCCTCATAATTCAACGGGTATGACCTCAACGATAAAATCCTCCGGAAAAAGCTGTTCAAAGCAAAACCAATTTCTATTATTCCAATAACGTGAGGAGCTTGCCGCTCTTATCTATACCTCTAGCTCTGACCTTAGACGGACTCCAGTTCGTATCAACTTCGACCAAGTTGACCAATAAGACCAGCTTTCATGACTCCTGTATGGCGATACATGAATAAACTCACTTACCACGCGTTGCATGCAAGCGATATCGCTAGCACTTGATACGTACTGTACAGCTCAAACCTTTAGATTATTGACTTGCGCTCCCCCGGTCGGTGTTGAAGATGTTTTCCTTGGGGGTCTTCGATCATACACGAAATAGTCCGGTCCGACCTGCTCCCCTTACGACCTGTACAGCGCGGAGAGGCCGCGGCCAAATTCACCTACCCTGCTTACCAGCAGATTTTTCTCTTTGACATGTTGACCTATCTATTCAAGTGCAAATTACCCCACCTCCAGGTAAGGCTACAGACAAGCTTGCAGTCGTGC
>Ga0247810_10000255_pt1 | contig 76510 bp, 69 predicted proteins | sample UWRJL119311C1_FD_179918 | JGI IMG/M metagenome (GOLD analysis project Ga0247810, IMG submission 179918) | Plant litter microbial communities from Arlington Agricultural Research Station in Wisconsin, United States - UWRJ-L119-311C-1 | ecosystem: Environmental > Terrestrial > Plant litter >...
TTCTACGTGATATTCAATATCAACAGTACCATCAGAAGGGTTTGGTTTAGGAATAGGATTAGTTTTTGATTCGTCGAAATTACCTAACTGGCCAATGTTACGAACAGTTCTAACCAATAGCTCTTTTGAGAATTTATCTCCAGGCTTAGTAAATACCTCACGTAATACAACCCTATCATTGGTAATTGTATTTCCTACTACAGAAATCTTATTATTGGTATACTGAGGACCTTCATAAATACGCATTTCAATATCAACGGTGTCCTTGCGGATTTTAGTTTGTACCGGATCTATATTAAATGTAAGGTAACCATCATTTAAATAAACACTAGAAACGTCATCGCCATTTGCACTTCCACGTAATTTCTTCTCTAATTTTTCTTCACTGAATAACTCTCCCTTTTCAACTCCAAAAACTTTTTCTAAGTAAGGGGTACCATATTTTGCATTACCGATCCACGTAATGTTACCAAAATAATATTTTGGCCCTTCGTATAAATCGATTTTAATCCCTACGGATTTATCATTGTATCTGTAAATGCTATCTTTTAAAATAACCGCATCTCTAAAACCTTTTTCCTGCATTTTAGCAATCAAGGTTAATTTATCTTCTTCGTACTTTTCTTTGTTGAACTTACCACTACCAAAAACTTTATAGAAGGCCTGTTGTTTGGTTTTCTTAAGATATTTCCTAAGTTTTGCTGATTTAAACTCTTTGTTCCCAGTAAAATTTACCTCATGCACCTTTACACGTTTACCTTTATTAACCAATACTTGTAAAACTACACTGTTATCTTGATTGGGATCTTTTACAGATTTAAAATCAATCTTAGTATAGAAATATCCTTTATCATATAAATATTTATTGATAATTGATCTTGTGGTATTGTATAGGTTATCATTGATAATTGTCTTACCAGATTTATCGGCAAGTTTTTCGTTCAGGTCGGTTTTTTGAGATTTGGTAACCCCAACAATATCAAATGAACTTAAGCGCGGGCGTTCCACCACTTCTATATCAAAATAAACAGTATCCACATTAATTTTGGTAACTGATAACTTGATATCATCAAACAAGCCCTGTACCCAAAGATTTTTGATTGCATTGGTAGTGGCCTCTCCTGGCAATACAACCACCTCTCCTTTAATCAATTTGGAAAGTGAAATAATTACTTCTTTATCCAAGTACTGAGTACCGGTTAAAGTTGTGCCTCCAATTACATATTCTTTAGGACTGAAATAGTCAAGGTTCAAGCCATTTACTTTTAAGCTTTGTGCAGCAGGTGCAGGTGTACGGATCTGAGCAATTGATGGCAAGCCAATCAACAACAAAAATATGAGTTGGTATATTCTTTTCATTTACAATCTAAAAAACGTTGCTAAGTTAATTTAAACACATGTTAAAAAGTGTTAAAAGTAAAATTAGTTCAATTGTTCACTAATTTTTCCGAAGCGTCGTTCGCGTTTTTGGTAATCTACAATGGCTTCAAAAAGATCTTCTCTTCTAAAGTCTGGCCATAGGGTTTCGGTAAAATATAATTCGGTATATGCCATTTGCCATAGTAGGAAATTGCTCACCCTGTGTTCACCACTTGTGCGGATCATCAATTCAGGATCAGGCATATTTCTGGTGGTCAATTGATCAGCAAATAGCTTTTCATTGATATCATCGATATTCAGTTTTTCTTCCTTGATCTGTTCAGCAATTTTTCGTGTTGCTTCAAGTATTTCCCACTTCGCACTATAACTTAGTGCCAAAGTTAACGTACATCTTTCGTTTTTTCTGGTAACTTCCATTACATTCGCTAGATCATCAATACATCTTTGAGGTAATGATTTGATATCTCCTATTGCATTTAGTCTTACATTATTTTTGTTTAATGTTTCTGCTTCCTGATTAATAGTTGAAATCAGCAATTCCATTATTGCATTTACTTCCTCAATTGGACGATGCCAATTTTCTGTTGAAAAAGCATAAACGGTTAGGTATTTAATGCCTATATCTACACATCCTTCAACAATGTCTTTCACAGAAAGCACTCCACTTTCATGACCAAACATTCGAAATTTACCTTGATTCTTTGCCCATCTACCATTTCCATCCATAATGATGGCTATGTGTTCTGGAAGGCGCTTAATATCTATTTGTTCTTTAAAACTCATTTCTGCTTTGTCGATGCCTAAAAAGTAAAACATTTTTGGCTCACAAAGGTATAAGATATCCCAATACCTACAAACATGTAATTATCTCTTTTTCTAAAATCACCCCTTTGTGTACCAGGTATTCCCAAATAAACATTTGTTGTTTCCCCAGATCGATCTGACAAAAACCGAGGTTCTTCTGGATAAACGCCGCTTACATCATCAATATAATCTGTTTGTGGTGAACGATAACCAATTTGTGAAAAAATTGTCCAATTGTTTTTCAGCTTATACTTTACACCTGCTCCATAGGGAAATGTAAGCGCATAATTCTTATATGCATGTTCTTGTCCTTCCGTTGTAAGCTCCCTTAATTTATAGGTTTCTCCATTAAAGGTAGTTCTCGGATTAAAAATTACCGTTCCAAAACCAACAAATAGATAAGGTGTAAAACGTGTACTACGGTTATACGCTGTTAAGTCGAATAGATTAAAATCTAACAAGAAACTAATTTCATGAAGGGGAGTGACAAATTTTAGATTTCGATCTCTAAATTGCTGGTAGTCAGACTTCGCATCATCAGCTTTTACGCGTCCAAAATTATAATGTACACCTACTCCCAAATGTGGGTTAAAGTTTACTTTGGCAAAAACTCCTCCAGATACACCACTAATTTTTACGGGATTATATTGATTTAGGTCTCCGAGATAAGAAGCGCCGCCCAAATTTAAACCTAGCTCTAACTGCTGTGCAAAAACAGCAAAGCCAAAAAACAGAGACATGGTTAATGTTAAGCCTATTTTAAAATACTGCATTTCAATAATTACGAGTATCTATTCCCCAAAGTAATTTATTCCTTAACGTAGTTAAATAGCTTTCATTGTTTAAACGAACGAGATTAACACTAAATTTAGCTTTGTTTATTGTTATTTTCACAGATCGATCAACAGTTTCTGTTCTTGAATCACAAGAAAGTAAGAATTTTGTACTTCTCGCTTCTATTTCAAATGTGAGCTCTACATTATCAGGTACAATGATTGGCCTCACGTTTAAATTATGTGGAGCAATTGGGGTAATCACAAAATTTTGTGCATTTGGCAATATAATGGGCCCACCGCAACTCAAGGAATATGCTGTAGAACCTGTTGGAGTAGCTATAATTAAACCATCTGCCCAATAGGAATTTACGAATTCGCCATTCATGTAGGCATGGATAATCATCATTGCCGAATTATCTCTACGGTGAATAGTGATGTCATTTAATGCAAAATTCTCATCCGTAAAAAGATTATTTTTAGAGTCTAGATTAAGGATACTCCTTTTATCCAATGAGTACTCTTTATCTACCAATGCTTTAATTGCATTCCTTATCTCACCTTTATTGATACTTGCCAAGAAACCCAAACGACCAAAGTTTATTCCGATTACAGGAATTTCAGAATCCCTAACAAGAGATATGGTATCTAATATTGTACCATCGCCACCTAAACTTAACAAAACGTCTGTTTTGCCCAATAAATCTATGTGGGTAAAGAAGGTATGGATATTTTCTGGAAGCGATACTTTGTGCTTTACAAAATTATAGAACTTCAGATATACAGCAATTTCAACATTATTAACAACTAATGCATCAAATACTTCTTGTATAAAAGGTAATACACTATCATTAAAGTCTCTTCCGTAAATGGCTATTCTCATGCAGATTTATACATTTAAATAGTTCATAAAAGAATTGAACCTATCTGCCGAACCATCATCATTTTGTGTATTGTTAAAAACCGCTTTCACTTCGTAATTATAGCGCTCAAAAGAAGCAATAATACTTGAAAGCTCCGTTTTATTAATTTTTAACGTTACTTCCAACCTTGTTGAGTCAGGGAAAGAACTCACATAAGAAGAAAGGATCTGCGCATTGTCTGCTTCAACAATTTGAGCCATGTGAGCCAAAGAGTTATTTCTATTGCTAATGGACAGTACCACAATACCACCCGGCTCCTTAACAGCATAAGTTTCTGCCGTATAAGCTAAAAGATTATTAATGGATACCACACCCAGATAGTTTTTATTGGCATCAAGTACTGGCACAAGCGACAATTGCAATTGGTTAAATAACCGAACAACGTCATAGATATGTGCATCTTCAAAAACAAATGGATTTAAGATAGATAACGACAAACTGCCCAATGGAGCTTGTTGATCTCTTACCTCTATCAATTCCTCTTCAGCCACCAGCCCTAAAAACTGAGACTCATTTACAATCGGTAAATGGTAAATCTTAAACTCACTCATTCTTTCCAACGCCTTCTGAACCGTGTCTGAAGTCATTAGCGGTGGTATAACATTTGATATGAGTTCTACAGCTAACATTATTTAAGTAAAATTCTATTTAAAAATTTATCCAGAAATTCGATAAAAACAGCGGGTCTTTCCATCATTGGAGCATGCCCACATTCATCAACCCAGTTAAGTTCAGAATTCGGTAAAAGTTCATGAAATTCAACTGCCACTTCTGGAGGTGTAATTTTATCCTGTTTCCCCCAAATCAAAGATACTGGGATTGTAATCCTGTTCAGTTCTTTAGCCATGTTATGACGGATAGCAGATTTTGCCAAAGCCAAAATACGAATTACCCTAGAACGATCATTGATTGATTTAAAAACTTCATCAACCAATTCCTTTGTAGCAGTTGCGGGATCATAGAAAGTAAATTCAACTTTTTCTCTTACGTAATCATAACTTTCTCTTCTCGGAAAAGATCCACCAAAAGCATTTTCATATAAGCCAGAACTTCCTGTAAGTACCAATGCTTTCACAAATTCTTGATGTGCAGCAGTGAATACCAAGCCAACATGACCTCCTAAGGAATTTCCAATCAACACTACTTGGCCAAGCTTCTTAAATTTCAAGAATCTGTGTATATATTTTGATAAACTTTTTACACCTAAAGTAAGAATTGGCAGTTCATAGATTGGCAAAATAGGCACGATTACGCGATAATTTGCCTGGAAATGGTCAATGGTTGCACCCCAATTGCTCAGCTCACCCATTAGCCCATGAAGTAATACCAACGGTTCTCCGCTGCCCGCTTCAATGTATTTAAACCCCTCTTCTTCGATTACTTCGTATTCCATATATTGTTTTGTGCTGTTTGGTATGTGTTACTAAGTTAGTAGAGTAAAATTAAATTATAGTAAATAATATCAATTTTTTTAGAAAATGTCGAATTATGAGGTAGAGATTTCTTGCAAAAAAAATTAATTGCCTAATTGTAGTTTTACAATTTCTCCTATTAATTTCCCATCCGCTTTACCCGCGAGCTCTTTATTTGCCAATCCCATCACTTTACCCATTTCTTTAACTGATGTTGCACCTGTTTCTGAAATGATCTTAGCAATGATTTGTTCAATTTCTCCTCTTTCTAATTGCTGAGGTAAAAATTTGGAGATTACGTCTATTTCTTCCTGTTCAACCTGAAATAGATCATCCCTACCTTGTTCTTTATAAATTGTAGCCGACTCTTTGCGTTGTTTAACTAATTTCTGAAGGATTTTAATTTCTCCATCTGTAGTTAATTCTTCTGCATGTCCTTTTTCTGTTTTTGCTAATAACAAAGCTGCTTTAATTGCTCTCAATCCCCTCAATTTAGCCTGATCTTTAGCTAACATTGCTTGTTTTATTTCTTGATCTATTGTTGTTGATATCATTTTTGATGTTGTTGGAATGTTGTAGTGTTAAAATGTTGTAAAGTTGTAATGTTGTGCCAAGGGCATCTCTTTAGAATAAAGTTAGAAGGTTTTAAAGTTATGAACTGCCTTATTAATCTCTCTTCACTATTGTTGAAGTTGCTTGTGCAGTTGGCATAATCAACATATCATTGATATTTACATGTGGTGGCCTACTTACTGCAAACCATATAGCTTCTGCGACATCTTGTGCGATTAGCGGTTCAAGTCCATCATATACCTTTTTGGCTCTTGCCTCGTCACCTTTAAAGCGTACAACTGAGAACTCTGTTTCTACCATGCCAGGATGAATTGCAGTTACCTTTATCCCGTGAGGTAAAAGATCAATCCGCATACCCTTGTTCAAAGCATCAACAGCATGTTTTGTGGCACAATAAACTGCCCCGTTGGCATAAACTTCTTTACCTGCAATTGATCCAATGTTGATAATGTGCCCTGCTTTTCTGGCAACCATCCAACCGGAAACAACTTTGCTTACGTATAATAAACCTTTAACATTGGTATCAATCATCGTATCCCAATCTTCGGTACTGCCTTTATCAATGGGATCCAAACCTTGGCTCAATCCTGCATTATTGATCAGTACATCTACGTTTTTCCAATTACTGGGTAAAGTATCCAAAACATAGTTGATGTTTTCTTTATCTCTCACATCAGCTTGGATCTTTTTTACTTCAATAGCATACTTAACAGTCAGATGATGGGCAATTTTTTCAAGCAGATTTTCACGTCTACCAATAAGGATTAGGTAATATCCCTGTTGAGCAAAAAGATGAGCACAAGCCTCGCCAATACCAGAGCTTGCACCAGTAATTAATGCAATTTTAGCCATTTTCTGTGTGGTTTTATTAACAAAGGTATAATTTTTTTGTGCAGAGCGCTATTCGAAAAATAAGCTGAAAGTAAAATGTCTCAATTTTGCACGCTCAATTGGATTTGCATACGGACTAACATCATGTTTCAAAACATCATTAAACGAATAGGATAACTTGAATTCTGGCGACATCTTGAAATATTCGAAGTAGATATCGAATCCTAATCCTGCCTCATATGAAAAAAAACCTTTTTTATTCTTGATTAATTTATCAATTGGTGCAGCATCAGCATCATTAGTTTTCTTATCGGAAGCTAAATCTGCAGCATACTTTAATCCACCTAACATATAAGCCCTAAAATTCATCAAGCGATCCGATTTAATTTTCAATCCCAAAGGAAATTCAACCATCGTAGCCTGATATTTCTTCTCAATTACAGGATTTGTAGGATTAATTGTTCCTGGTACTATATAGTCGTATTTAATAAGCCGATCGTTAAACACCAAGGTTGGCGTAAAACGCAAATCAACGTTTGAACTAATATTACCATTTACCACGAAACCTATACCAAAACCGACAGATGGTGGCGAGGAAACAGCTGCCAATGGATCGGTAACATACGTCCCTAAACCTGGGTCATAAAATGGTTGGCGCCAATCTCGCTTTTTAATGATTTTATATTCTGAAGAAACATACTGAAAGGTAAATCCGAAGTTAATTGTTTCATCGTCGATCCCTCCACCCCAATTTTGAGCTCTGGTAAAATTAACCATAGCCAAGAGAATAAAACCAATCAGGGTTAATTTTTTAATCATTTTATGCCCGTATAAATTGCACTAATACCAAACGTTAAAGATCTATGTTTGGTATTTTTATAGCCAACTTTTTCCATGAGTTGAGTAAAAGACTTTCCATCTGGAAATGCAGCAACAGACTCGGGCAAATAGGTATATGCCCTTTGATCTTTAGAAAAAAGCTTTCCAAAAAAAGGCGTTACATACTTGAAATAAAAACTATAGGTCTGTTTAATTGGGAACGCCTTTGGTTTTGAAAACTCTAAAATTACAATTTTACCTTCAGGTTTTAACACCCTCAACATATCTGCCAATCCTTTTTCCAAGTTCTCGTAATTCCTAACTCCAAAAGCCACAGTGATCGCGTCAAAGGTATTATCTTCGAAATGCAAACCTTCTGAATCCCCCAGTTGAACAGAGAATACAGCCCCAAGATTGCGTTCTTTAATCTTTTTCTTTGCCACCTCTAACATACCCTCAGAAATATCGACACCGATAATCTTGTCAGGCTTTAAGATACTGATAGATTCAAATGCAAAATCTCCGGTCCCTGTGGCCACATCCAATATGATCCTGGGTTTTATAATTGATAATTCCCTAATCGCCTTTCGTCTCCAGATGATATCTATGCCGAGAGAAAGGAAGTGATTTAAAAAATCATACGTTCCCGATATGTTGTTGAACATGGTAGCAACCTGTTCTTTTTTGCTTTCCGTACCCGAATAAGGTGTTATTTCTTGATTCATAAATTGCGTTTCAAATATAGGGTAATGTTTAAAAATAGCTATAACTAAATGTTATCTTTATGGGACCAAAGATTTGAGATTTGAGACTAAGGACTAAAGCTTAAAGACTAAAGCAAGGGGCAGCGTGTTAATTTCTCTTTCTAAAAATTATAAAGTCCGTATCAAGTCCGTCTATGCTATAGGCTCATTATTAGTTCAATTGTCATTTGTTTTGTCCCTTATCGAAAGGATCTTTGGCGCAATCATCAACATTCCGACCTTCAAACTTTCCAATATCACAGCAAATCAGGATTTAAACCGTCTCCTAAAGGCGTCTATATATCTGTTGGGACAAAAAATAAATCCCTATCTTTGACCCATGGTTATAAAATCTGCAACATTCGTAGTTAGCAATACCAAAGTTTCGGCTTTACCCGCTCCGGATATGCCCGAGTACGCTTTTATTGGTCGTTCCAATGTAGGGAAATCCTCTCTTATCAATATGTTAGTTAACCAACAAGGATTAGCAAAAACATCACAAAGACCTGGAAAAACACAATTGATCAACCACTTTTTAATAAACGAAAAATGGTATATCGTAGATTTACCCGGTTATGGTTATGCCAAAGTCTCTAAATCTAGCAGAGAGAAGTGGGAGAAGTTTATCAGAAATTACCTCACCAAAAGAGAAAGCCTGCAATGTGTATTTGTATTGATCGACAGCAGACTGGAACCCCAAAAGATCGACCTTGAATTTTGTTCGTGGTTAGGTGAATGTCAGATTCCATTTGCATTGGTTTACACTAAGGCCGACAAACAGTCTGGTCCTAAAACCGATCAGAATGTAGCTAAATTTAACAAAGCGCTACTGGGTTGGTTTGAAGAAGTCCCTCCTTTTTTCATTACTTCTGCAGAGAAAGCGCAGGGAAGGGAGAAAGTACTAGGTTTTATTGATGAAGTAAATGAGGATTTTGTAATGCCCATCATTAGTCCACAATCACCAGCCCATACGCCTGCTTACGGCACCGATCCTTCCGAATAATTATCCTGCCTTATCAATTAAAAACAAGTCTCTTTACGTTATACGTTATATAAAATGAAGAAATACTTTTCACTTGTATTATTTGCACACTCCATTTTTGCCATGCCCTTCGCCTTAATTGGCTTTTTCTTAGGCGTAACCACCACACAAAATCCATTCAATTGGTACTTGTTGGCATTGGTGGTTTTATGCATGATCTTCGCTAGAAATGCGGCAATGGCTTTTAACCGTTACCTAGATAGAAAGATTGACGCCAAAAATCCAAGAACAGTAACCAGGGATATTCCTGCTGGGAAAATTTCTGCAGCAGAAGCCTTAACTTTCGTAATCGTTAACTGCATCTTATTTGTAATCGCTACAGCTTTTATTAACCAACTTTGTTTGTTTTTATCTCCTGTTGCCCTATTTGTGGTTTTGTTTTACAGCTACACCAAGCGTTTTACCGCTTTGTGCCATCTAGTTTTAGGTCTTGGCCTATCTTTAGCCCCAATTGGTGCCTATATTGCGGTTACCGGAGTTTTTAATATCGTTCCTTTATTCTACTCTTTTGCCGTATTGTTTTGGGTAAGTGGCTTCGATATCATCTATGCATTGCAGGATGAAGGTTTTGATCGCGAAGAAAAATTACACTCTATCCCAGCAGCAATGGGCATAAAAAATGCATTACGTTTATCTGAAGTATTACATTTTTTTTCTGCATTATGTGTAGTAATGCCTCTGTTTTTCGCCGAATTTAGTTGGGTGTACCTCATCGGAATATTGTTTTTCTGTGCCATGCTCATCTATCAGCATCTGCTGGTTAAACCTAATGACATCAGTAAAGTTGACCGTGCTTTTGCTACCACAAATGGTTACGCTTCGGTTATATTTGCAGTTTGCTTTTTAGTCGATGCTTTTTTAAGAACATATCATTTAACATCATGGATAATTTAATCATAAATAAAAAACCAAGAACCTACATTCCACAAGATTTAAAAATGGAATGGGAAAGTCTATCTCCAATTTTAGATGAGCTATTGAACAGAACAATCAACAATGTTGATGAATTGGAACAATGGCTAAAAGATAAAAGTGAGCTAGAAGCAGCATTGGAAGAAAATTTTGCTTGGCGTTACATTAAAATGAGCTGTGATACGGCCAATGAAACCTTGGTAAAAGATTTCCAGTATTTTGCTACAGAAATTGAGCCTAAGATCTCACCTGTGGGAAACGAGCTCAATAAGAAATTCGCCGAAAGTCCTTTTATCGATGAATTAGATCAGGATAAATATTTCGTTTATATCCGTGCGGTAAAAAATGCTTTGGCAATTTATCGTGAAGAAAATGTTGAACTGTTCACCTTATTACAGGTAGCTCAACAAAAATACCAAGGCATTACCGGTGCTATGAGCGTTACCATTAACGATCAGGAGTATACCTTAGAACAAGCCGCTAATTTCTTAAAAGACACCAATCGCGATACCAGACAAAATGCTTGGGAAACCATTCAGCAACGTCGTTTAACAGATAAGGATGAATTAAATATCTTATTTGATGAATTGATCAGTATGCGACATAAAGTTGCCTTAAATGCTGGTTTCGAAAACTATCGTGATTACATGTTCCAAGCATTGGGCCGTTTCGATTATACACCAAAAGATTGTTACGACTTCGCCGAAGCCATTGAAAAGGAAATTGTACCAATCCTTCATGAACAGGCAGAAAAAAGAGCGGAAGCTTTAGGGCTAAGCACCCTTAGACCTTGGGACATGGAGGTAAGCACAACTGGGAAACCTGCTCTGAAACCTTTCAACAATGGCCAAGAACTCATTGATAAAAGTATTGATTGTTTCAATGCAATTGATCCTAAACTAGGCAATAAGTTGGCCAAAATGAAGGCCAACAATCTTTTTGATGTCGAAAGTAGAATGGGCAAAGCACCAGGAGGATACAATTACCCACTGGCGGAAACTGGAGCCCCATTTATTTTCATGAATTCTGCCAATTCATTAAGAGATTTAACAACTATGGTACATGAAGGTGGCCATGCCATCCATACCTTCTTAACTGCAGATTTAGCATTAAATGATTTTAAACATTGCCCTTCAGAAGTTGCTGAACTAGCATCTATGAGTATGGAATTGATTTCTATGGACAATTGGAATGTTTATTTCGGCAATGAAGAAGATTTAAATCGTGCAAAAAAAGAACAACTGGCTGATGTTTTGAAAACACTTCCCTGGGTTGCCGTAATCGATCAGTTTCAACACTGGATCTATACCAACCCTAACCACAATGCTGCCGACAGGGAAACTGCCTTTAAACAGATCTATACTCGTTTTGGCGCTGGTTTTGCTGATTGGAATGACTTTGAACAACAATTTGGCAATGTTTGGCAAAAACAACTCCACTTGTTCGAGGTTCCTTTTTATTATATCGAATATGCAATCGCACAATTGGGAGCAATAGCTGTTTGGAAAAACTATAAGGAAAATCCATCACAGGCACTAGATCAATATCTTGCTGCGCTTGCTTTAGGTTACACCAAGCCAATGAACGAAATCTATGAAACAGCAGGTATAAAATTTGATTTCAGTGCAGATTACATCAAAGAACTGGCAGATTTCGTTAAAACAGAACTTAAAAAACTAGGATAACGTTATTTTAATATAGATTTATTTGCTTGCACTCCCCTGCCCTCCCATTGGGAGGGAGCCTGGTATCGTCCGCATTTGCTACAAAGGAGCCACAGATTCTGTGTTGTTTTGCAAATGTTTTGTGGGTTCTTTCTAGGATTGCTAGGTTGGCTTTTACCACAGATGCACTTCATTGCCCCACCCCAACCCTCCCCAGATGGGAGGGAGTTGAATTCGTCTACTTATTTAAGCGCCTAATCCATAGCCACAGATGCACAGATTAATTGGTAGCCACGGATTAAGAGATTTTGGGTGCTTTAATATGCTGCTCCTTAAATGGCTCTAGTCTAATATGCAGCCAGCCTCATAACGGATAACTCATAACTTAATCAGTTAATCTGTCGCTATAAGCTAATAAACCAATGGCACAATTGAACTAATGAACTAATGATACTAATGAACCATTGCTAGACTAAAAAATCATATTTTTTTTTTAAGTTTGGACAAACTAAACCATTTTATGTTCGAGAAACTATTTAGAAAGAAGTCGATTAGCAAAATATTAGAAGATGCAGCAAAAGGTTATGGAGAACATGGAGAATCTTTACACAAGACTTTAGGTGTTAGAGACTTAACTGCTTTTGGTATTGCTGCAATTATTGGAGCTGGTATTTTCAGCACTATTGGCAAGGCAAGTGCCGATGGTGGTCCCGCAGTAATCTTCCTTTTTATTTTCACTGCGATCGCTTGTAGTTTCGCCGCTTTTGCCTATGCAGAGTTTTCATCTATGGTCCCTGTTTCAGGAAGTGCCTATACTTATTCTTATGTAGCTTTCGGAGAACTTATTGCATGGATCATCGGATGGTCACTGATTATGGAGTACTCTATCGGTAATATTACAGTAGCTATTTCCTGGTCAGATTACTTTACCGGACTACTTTCCTCTATTCGAATACCCGCATTGGGGATAGATGGTATTAACATTCCTGCTTGGGCAACGATGGATTATCTTTCCGCATACAATGGACATATGCATGCTGAAGCACTTGTAAATGCAGGAAAAGACATTGCCAACTTAGATGATATTACACGTTTTGCCAATAATGCCTGGAATACAGCTCCTCAAATTGGAAGTTTTCACTTCGTTGCCGACCTACCTGCTTTAGGGATCATCATTTTCATCACTTGGTTAGTATACCGCGGAATGAAAGAATCACGCAATGCCAGTAATGCAATGGTAGTGGTTAAATTAGCAGTAATTTTGCTCGTTCTTGCAGTAGGTGTTTTTTATGTAGATACTAAAAACTGGGATCCATTTGCACCGAATGGTGTTTCTGGAATTTTAAAAGGAGTTTCCGCAGTCTTCTTTGCATATATCGGTTTTGATGCCATTTCAACAACCGCCGAAGAATGTAAAAATCCTCAGCGTGATTTGCCTAGGGGTATGATGTGGGCCATTTTAATCTGTACAGTTTTATACGTTGCTATTGCTTTAGTACTTACCGGGATCGTTAAATCTGATACCCTAGCCGTTGGAGATCCTTTAGCCTTTGTATTTGATCAGATCGACCTTAAATTGATGAGCGGAATTATTGCGGTAAGTGCTGTTTTTGCAATGGCAAGTGTATTATTGGTATTTCAAATGGGACAGCCACGCATTTGGATGAGCATGAGCCGTGATGGTTTATTGCCGAAATCATTCTCTAAAATCCACCCAAAATATAAAACACCTTCATTCGCAACTATCGTGGTAGGTTTTGTTGTTGCCGTACCTTCCCTATTTATGAATTTAACCATCGTAACAGATCTCTGTTCTATTGGTACCTTGTTTGCATTCGTCCTGGTTTGTGCCGGAGTATTGGTCTTACAAAATAGACCTGGCGTACAAAGAGGCAAGTTTAAAATCCCTTATGTAAACTCAAAATTCATTATTCCGGTCGTCTTCTTGGCAGCCATTATCGTATCGTTCACTACCTATAAAGAAGAAGTAACCGCTTTTATTACCAACAAAACGGTTGTAAATGATCCTGTTAAATTTATCACTTCCCTAACAGATACAGAACTAGAAACAGTTAAAAGGGAAATCAGTGCCAAACCAGTAGTTCTACAAGGAAAACAGATTGATGCCGAAGCTTACCTCAATAGCCTAACCCCTGTTCAGTATGAGCAGTTCATGTCACAATCGGTAATTAGCCAAGATAAAAAGTATGAAAGTGGCTGGTCATTATTCAAACATAAAATCCCAATGTGGATCTTTTTGATCATCTGTGTATTGATTACCTATTACTGTGTAACCAAAAACCTATCACTGATCCCAGTATTGGGCCTAATCAGCTGTTTATACATGATGTGTGAACTGGGAATTTCTAATTGGATAGGATTTGGAATATGGTTAATCATTGGCTTGGTAGTTTACTTTGCGTATGGTTTCCACAACAGTAAATTAGGACAACAAACTACGGTGTAGCTGATTAAGGAGTCCGGAAGTCCGGAAGTCCGTTCCCCTCGATGGGTTACTATAGTATAAGCCTAAATTGTAAAGTTTGGGTGTAGTTATAGTCGGAAAGTCCGAAAGTCCGTTTCCCTCGCGGGGTTACTATAGGATAAGCCTAAATATTAAAGCTTGGATCTTTAAAGGGCTTTAGTAGCATTGGTGGATCTTTTGTTAGTTGGTATTAAATTGGTATATTGGGTTAATCTATTTAGAGCATCCGATCGGTTAACTCTAGTCAAAAGTATATTTCTCGATAACATTACAGCGACCTTATAGCGACCTTATAGCGATATTTCTATATTCATTCTATAACCTAGCTCCGATGTAGGTATAAATGGGCCATTAGCTCGATGGTTCATTTGTCGATATAAAAGGCTCGGGACAGATCCCGCAGGTGCGGGGAAGGCAGTTACCCTTGTACAAAAACTACAACTAACCTATTAATTTGCCAAGCTTCAATTTCCTCAGTAGGTAAATGATCGTTGCTGAGATAGAAAGGCACAGTAGGGTAACAAGGGGAATACTTATGCCTGCATTGAGCTCTGGCAAGCCAAGATTGACTTTATAGCAATAGTAAAGTACAAGGATATGTATAAAGTATATGCCGAAACTCTGCTGGTTTAAGAACTTTCTGATGGCAATAATCGGCCTGCTTGTTATGTTAATCTGTTTAACAAAAACAAAGAGACCTACGGCGGCTATGATTACGTTGGGTGCAAAGTAGGCATATAAATCAGCCCTAAAATGTACTGCTCTTTGTGAGAGATAGAATGTACCAAAAATGGTAAGCAAGACCCCTAAGCAAAAAATGCCAAAGGAAATAAGCCGAATGTGCTTAATGTTTTTAAAGTCTTTTAAGGATAAATAGGAGCCTAAAACAACATATCCGATGAAACCAGAGAAATACTGAAGGTCGAAATCTGCTGTGAATTTTGAAAACATCCTATTGCTCAGTATGGTGGCAACCAGCCATAATAACAAAAAATATAATATTTCTTTTTCAGTTGCTTTCCTTGCCCATTTGGCAATGATAGGGATAAAAAGATAAATACCTATGATCATGCTGATATACCAGAAATGATAGGTAGTGTTGGTAATGATTTTACTAGATCCAATTTTAGCAATCCCTTGGAAAGAGAGGTCAAAGCCACTTTTAGAGACGATGATTGCATGGATATAGTAAATTAATATCCAAAATAGAAAGGGAAATAAGATCCTAGTTACCCTCTTTTTAAGGTAAATGCCTAGTGGATATTCTTTGTTTAACAACAGGGCGCCTGTAATCATGACAAATACGGGTACGCTAAAGCGAACTAGGCTGTCGTACACATTTGCGGTCCACCATTGCGAATTGTTAATCTTCACATTAGGGGGCAAATATGCTGCTGCGACATGTAAAAGGACCACGCTAATGGTTGCGAGAACTCTTAAGTTATCTAACCAGGAAGTATTTTCATGTGGGTTAGTATTATCCATTAGCAATGCATTTGCAATAACATCTAGCAGTTTTGACCCATTTCATCTTTAATCCATTACAGCTAACACCATCGAGGGAAACGGACTTTCGGACTCTCGGACTTCCCGACTATTAAACCGCCAACCTATTCAGCTCAATATCATCAGGCGTAACGAAGATCAAAGGCACCTTCTCCACTTCAACATAACTTGAATCTAAGCCGAAACTGCTTACTTCAGATAAGCTCAAACGTTTTAGAACGAAATAGTAATCCATGATTGATCTTTCGTAAAGACTTAAATTCGTGAATTTAGACAAATGTTTTTCTAACAGTACAAAGCGGAAATCACCCGTAATTTTATGCTTGTTTAGCGAAGTATATTGACTTGTAATATCAACCTCTCCGTTTTTCACGAGGTCTTCAACCACTTTACGATACAATAGATTTACCCGCTGTTCAATCCTAAAGCCCAGTTTAAAGTCTATTCTGATCAACTTTCCTGGAATTAAAAATTCGACCTTATAGTCCATTGTATACGGTTCGTCCATTACATCAACGTGTACCAACCAATATACATCGGCACGTTTTGGTTCCTTTTGAATAATGGAATAGATAATCTTTGATTCAATCTCCGTTTTGAAATTGGCACTTGTTAAATAAACCAATTGCGATGAATACTTAGGAACAGATTCATCGTTACTCAGCTCATTTAAAATGGCATAATAATCTTCAATCTCAACATATTTTACAAAGCGGTTCTTGATTTTCCTAGAGTTGTACCAGGTCCACATTACACTTAATAATGCGCAACTGATCATCAATGTAACCCATCCGCCATGCATAAACTTAGCCATGTTACCAACCAAGAACGCCAATTCTATAACTGAATATACGGTCACAAAAATCACGATCAAATACATTGGAAACTTCTTCCTCAGCATAAAAACCGCAACCAGCACCGTTGTCATCAAAAACGTTAAATTGATAGCTAATCCATAGGCACCCTCCATGTCATCTGATCTTCTAAAGATCAATACAATGATGATACAGCCTACGCACAACAACCAGTTAATGGAAGGAACATAAAGTTGTCCCTTTTGTACGCTTGGGTAATTGATCCTAACTTTTGGCCAAAGATTTAGCCTTACTGCTTCAGATATCAGCGTAAACGAACCAGATATCATAGCCTGTGAAGCAATTACCGCAGCTGTTGTGGCTAAAATAACCATAGGGAGTACTAAACCCTGAGGTACGAGTTCAAAAAATGGATTTTGATCGTGGGGGTTATAACTTGTATGGTTTAGCACCCATGCTCCTTGCCCCAAGTAATTGAAAATCAGCATCAACTTAACAAACACCCAACTTACACGAATATTTTCTTTTCCGCAATGTCCCAAATCTGAGTACAGTGCTTCAGCTCCTGTAGTACATAAAAATACGCCACCCAAAATGGCAAGTGCTCCGGGATTAGAAACCAATAAATGGATAGCCCAATAAGGGTTTAACGCTTTAAAAATCCATGGATCGTGAATAACTTGTGCTAAACCAGCAACTCCTAATGCACCAAACCATAAAAACATAATGGGGCCAAATAACTTACCTACCAAATTTGTTCCAAACTGCTGAATGATAAATAACAGTGCAATAATTGCAATTACAATTGGAACCACCTGTACGGTAGGAAACTTCAGTTTCAGTCCCTCAATAGCAGAAGTTACCGTTATACTGGGTGTAATCATCCCATCGGCAAGTAGTGCTGCCCCACCGATAATGGCGGGTATGACTAGCCACTTAGCTTTTTTCCTTACTAATGAATATAAAGAGAATATACCACCCTCACCTCTGTTATCAGCCCTTAGGGTGATAATTACATACTTAATGGTAGTTTGAAGGGTAAGTGTCCATATTACACAGGACAATGCACCAAGCACCAGATCTGATGTAATGTAAGGGCCAACATGATGGGAATCGATTGCTATTGCTTTAGCCGTTTTAAATATCGCTTTGAGGGTGTACAGCGGAGAGGTACCAATATCTCCAAAAACTATTCCTAAACTGACAAGAACACCGCCTGCTGTGAGCGCGTTTACGTTTTTATGATTTGACACTGCTATGAAATTTGGATGCAAAATTAATTAAATAATTAAGATTAAGCTCATTAAAATTTTTATCTGGTTTAGCTGCAAAATATAAATGATTACGCCAGGAAAATTAATGGTGTTAAATAGTGTTAAATATTGTTTCAGTAAACAATATGTTTGATTTCTTTGTTTAATTATTTATATTTTTGTCCGAAGTAGAGATGAATATAAAGCCAAAAATAACGTTCTCATGGAGTTTGCTATGCACAATTTGCATGGTAATCTTATGTAGTTCTTCTATTTTTGCACAGCAGGCAGACAGTTCTAAAATATCATTCAGACCAAAGGCCAAGGTAGTAAGTAAGGTTCCTCAAATTAAGGCTAATATCCAACCTTATAAACCTACAACACTGGGATACAATCCTGCCAATAATGTGTTATTTCCATCCTCAACCACAAAATCAGGGAAAATACTCACCGTTTTTAAAGTTTACCCTAATCCCGTGAGCGACCAGATCAACATCAGCCTCCGCCTTGACAGGGACATTATGCTTTCTATAAAAATCACAGATTTATTGGGCAATGACGTTGTTAGATTGGCCAATGAGCGTGCACCCGCAGGAGAACAGACCAAGACCTATACCATTCCGAATAAATTAAATCCAGGAATGTACTTTCTTAGAATTGAGGCTGGTGGAGAGCCGAAAATAATGAAGATTTCTGTACTATAATTCCCATTTCTTTATATTTTTGTTTTTATGAAGATTATTGCCATCGGTCGCAATTATGCTGCGCATGCTAAGGAACTAAATAACGCGATTCCAACAAAACCCATTATTTTCTTAAAGCCAGATACCGCTGTACTTAAAGACAACAAACCTTTTTACATCCCAGATTTCTCTTCAGACATTCATTATGAGCTTGAAATTGTATTAAAAGTATGCAAAGAAGGCAAACATATTGCAGAGAAATTTGCCAGCAATTATTATGATGAAGTTGGCTTGGGGATAGATTTTACCGCAAGAGATATCCAAACTGCGCATAAAGAAAAAGGATTACCTTGGGAATTGGCAAAAGCATTTGATAACTCTGCCGCCATCAGCAACTTTATTCCTAAAGCTAAATTTCCAGACCTTTATGATTTAAGGTTTGAACTGCAAATCAATAAAGAGACCCGCCAAAACGGTCATACTGCAAATCTTCTGTTTTCATTTGAGAAAATTATCGCTTTCGTTTCTCAATATATCACGCTAAAAAAGGGCGACTTGATTTTTACTGGAACTCCGGAAGGAGTTGGACAAGTGAAACCAGGCGACCAATTAGAGGCATGGTTGGAGGGAGAACAATTAATCAATTTCAACATTAAATAATCAGAATGTTTCAAAAAGCGAGTCAAAACCTGAGAAGGTTAATGTTTATCTATGTCTTATTGTGCTCATTTGCGTACCGTACAGCTGCCCAACAAATATTTTCTAACAATAGTTACCCACTTACCGATTTCAGATCACCATTGGATATCGTTCCACCTGCATTGGCAGGGTCATTTGGTGAGTTAAGGTCAAATCACTTTCACTCAGGAATTGACTTCAGAACTAACCAGCGAACAGGTTATCCGGTTTACGCAGTAGCTGATGGATATATTTCGAGGTTAAGGGTTCAGAACAGCGGATTTGGCCTGGCTTTATATATCAACCATCCTAATGGATATACTTCTGTTTACGGGCACTTATCACGCTTCAGTCCAAAAATTGCACAGCAGGTTAAAAGCACACAATACAAAAATAAGACCTACGAAATAGACGAATTTCCTGGTGCTGATTTAATCCCGGTCCACAAAGGTGATGTTATTGCCTATTCCGGAAATACGGGAAGTTCCGGTGGTCCACATCTTCATTTCGAATTGAGGGATACTAAAACCGAAGCAACGATTAACCCTCAATTGTTAGGTATTCAAATTCCAGATAATATTCCGCCTGTAATTTATTCAATGTATGTTTATCGCCTTAATGGCAAGCCCTTTAACGAGCTTACGCCTAAGCAGTATTTTCAGGTAGCTGGAGGGTCAGGCAAATATAACCTGAATAAAGTAAGTACGATTAACCTTAGTGGCGAAGTAGGTTTTGGCATCACTGCAACTGATAGGCACAATGGTCCTTCTGGATTAAATGGAGTTTATTCCATTGAATTGTTTGTTGATGACCAACCTATTTTTACCTCCTCACTAGAGCGGTTCAAATTTGAAAACAGCAAGGCAATTAACTCACACATCGATTACGCTGCATTTTTAAACCTCAAAGTAAGCATCCAGAAAAGCTTTGTTGATCCAGGAAACCCACTACAGATCTACAGCAATTTGGTGAATGGTGGAAGGATTACATTTAGCGATGGTAAACTCCATAAGGTTAAATATCTGGTAACGGATTCAAAAGGCAATCATAGCACTTTGCAGTTTAACGTACAAGCTGATTCAAAAGCAATCATCAATACGCCAAGCCCCACAAGTGGAATTCCTTTTACCTACAATAAGGTTAATGAATATGCTACGGATGACATCAAATTAATTTTACCGAAAGGCACACTTTATAACGACCTTAACCTTGTTTACAAGAAGTTACCAAAACCCCAACAAAATTCTTTTTCTGCTATTCATCAAATTCAGAACAATCTAACACCACTTCATATTGGCTTCGAATTATGGATCAAGGCTGATAGCAGTTTGTCGAAATATCAGAACAAAGCACTAATTGTAAACTCAAACCGTACATCGCAGGGCGGATTTTATGAAAATGGATATGTGAAGGCAAACCCAAGGAATTTTGGAAGCTTTTTTATTGCGATAGATACCATTGCTCCTACTATTACGCCACTTAACATTTCAAATGGGAAGAACATGGCAGAAGCGAGTAAAATTAGTTTTAAAATAGGTGATAATCTTTCGGGGATTAAAAGTTTTAATGGTTATATTGATGGCAAGTGGGCATTAATGGAATTTGATACAAAAACAGCTAGCTTATGGCATAGTTTTGATGAGCAAACAAAAACCGGAAAGCATACTTTGGAGCTAGTTGTGGCTGACATGAAAGACAATGTAAGGAAATATCAGGTTGAGTTTTATAGGTAGTGGTTGATGGTTGATGCCAAATAGCTTAAAGACTAAAGCTTAAAGCTCAAAGCCTTAGTTTGGATTCATAAAACAATAGCCAATGGTCAATAGTCAATGGATTGGATTCATAGGCATGATGTTGAGCATCTAGGCTCGTAACTCACAACCCATAACTAATTAATATATTATAAATATGAGCACACTTAAAGCAGGGGATAAAGCCCCAGATTTCACATCGAAAGATCAGAATGGAAATACGGTATCATTAGGACAGTTCGCTGGCAAAAAGGTAGTCTTGTATTTTTATCCGAAGGATGATACTCCGGGTTGTACAGCTGAGGCCTGCGATTTTCGCGACAATTACCAAGGCTTGGTTTCGAAAGGAATTGAGGTTTTAGGCGTAAGTGTTGATGACGAGAAATCTCACCAAAAGTTTATCAATAAACACAGTTTGCCATTTACTTTATTAGCTGATACCGACAAACAAATAGTAGAAGCTTATGGGGTATGGGGAGAAAAAAACATGTATGGAAAAAAGTATATGGGTACTAACCGAACGACCTTCATTATTGATGAAAATGGCAATATTGAACATGTGATTGCTAAAGTTGATACTAAAAGTCCTACGGCACAAGTATTGGATTTAATTAAGTAGCAATTCCGTTTAGGATGATCAATTTTGAGGATAATGATATTTTCGATCAATAACCTTTAAAAATTAACATTACACCATATAAAAATTAACATCAGGCTTATAAAAATTCATGTTGGAATAGAAATACCTTAAATTTTTATAATTACCTTGCATTAATTAAAACAATAGTTCGTGGCTAATGATTAGCATTTGCGGTGATTAGGATATGATCAATTTATCGCACGGACTATTAAAGAAAAAACAATATTTAAATCAATGAAACATACAATTAGTGAATTAGAAGATATTGCCTCACAAGTTAGAAGAGATGTGCTTAGAATGGTGCATGCGGTACAATCAGGTCACCCTGGAGCTTCGTTAGGCTGTGCTGATTTTTTTACAGCACTATATTTTGAAGTTTTAAACCACAAGCCTGAATTTAATATGGATGGTGCTGGAGAAGATTTGTTCTTCCTTTCAAATGGCCATATTTCTCCGGTTTGGTATAGTGTATTAGCGAGATCGGGTTATTTCGAAATCAGCGAGTTGGCTACATTCAGAAAGTTAGATTCTAGATTACAGGGCCATCCTACTACACACGAAGGTTTACCAGGTGTGCGAATTGCATCAGGTTCTTTAGGACAAGGACTATCTGTAGCAATTGGTGCTGCATTAACCAAAAAGATTGATGGAGATAAGTCTTTAGTATACACTTTACAAGGTGACGGAGAGTTACAAGAAGGTCAGAACTGGGAAGCTTTTATGTTTGCCCCATTTCACAAGGTTGACAATTTAATTGCGAGTATTGACTATAATGGTCAACAGATAGATGGTCCTACAGAAAAAGTACTTTCACTAGAAAATCTACAGGCGAAGTTTGAGGCTTTTGGCTGGCATGTAATTACCTCAGATGGTAACGATATGGCTGAGATTACCAAAGCATTGCACTATGCAAAATCACTTACAGGTAAAGGCAAGCCAATTTTGAATTTGATGAGTACTCAAATGGGTTACGGAGTTGATTTTATGGTAGGCTCGCACAAATGGCATGGTTCTGCACCAAGTGATGCACAATTAGAAACTGCATTAAGTCAAATCAAAGAAACAGCAGGGGATTATTAACTAGATTTGAGACACTAGAAACAAGATAAGAGATACTAGACATTAGATTTGAGACACTAGATGTTAGATTTGAGATCATCAATCTAATATGTCAAATCTAACATCTCACATCTCCTATCTCATATTTAAACAAAAATGAAAAAATATACTTATACAGATAAGAAAGATACACGTTCTGGTTTTGGTGCAGGATTGCATGAGGCAGGTAAACGCAACGAAAATGTAGTTGCCCTATGTGCTGATTTGGTTGGTTCATTAAAAATGGATGCGTTTATAAAAGACTTCCCTGAACGCTTTGTACAGGTTGGTATTGCAGAAGCAAATATGATGGGTATTGCTGCTGGTATGACAATTGGAGGTAAAATCCCTTTTACAGGAACTTTTGCCAACTTTTCAACTGGAAGGGTTTACGATCAGATCCGTCAATCTATTGCTTATTCTGGTAAAAACGTGAAAATATGTGCTTCGCATGCTGGATTAACTTTGGGTGAAGATGGAGCAACACATCAAATTTTAGAAGATATAGGCCTAATGAAAATGTTGCCTGGAATGGTAGTGATTAATCCTTGCGATTATAACCAAACCAAAGCAGCGACATTGGCAATTATGGAGTATGAAGGACCAGTTTACTTGAGATTTGGCCGTCCGGTTATTCCAGTATTCACTCCTGAAGATCAAAAATTCGAAATTGGTAAAGCTTGGATGGTAAATGAAGGTACAGATGTGACGATCATTGCAACTGGCCACATGGTGTGGAGAGCTATAGAAGCTGGCGAACAATTGGCTGAATTAGGCATTGACGCAGAAATTATAAATATCCATACGATTAAACCTTTAGATGAAGAAGCTATCTTAAAGTCAGTTAAAAAGACTGGTTGTGTTGTTACCTGTGAGGAACACAATAAATTTGGTGGATTGGGAGAAAGTGTAGCACGATTATTAACTACAGCATATCTTGCACCTCAAGAATTTGTTGCGGTAAACGATAGTTTTGGGGAAAGTGCAACGCCAGATCAATTAATGACTAAATATAAACTTGATCCTTCTGATATTGTTGCTGCTGCCCAGAAGGTAATTACAAGAAAGAAATAGTATCAAGATTCATAGATGTGAGATGTAAGATGTGAGATTCGAGATATGAGAGACTAGACGTTAGATTTGAGACATGAGATAGGACATGAAGTCTAAATGAATCTCATGTCTCACATCTTGTATCTCACATCTCATGTTACATCTCTCAAATCTCTCCTCTCAAATCTCATTTCTGAAATCTCACATCTCCCATCTAAAAAAGAAATGAAGCAAGTTGAAGACGTAGAAATTTTGCAGTTATTTAGTGTAGAAAAGACACGAAATGAGGCTTTCAACTTACTTATAAATAAATATCAACAAAAAATATATTGGCATATCCGTAGGCTGGTTATCGATCATGATGATACAGACGACCTTGTTCAAGAAACATTTGTAAAGGTTTGGAAGAACTTGGCAAATTTCAGAAGTGACTCTCAACTTTATACTTGGATTTATAGGATTGCCACTAATGAGTCCATCACTTTCTTAAATAAGAAAAAATTAAAAAACAACATCTCACTTGATGATGTTAGTGGTGAATTAGCTGAAAGTTTAACAGAATCGGCTTATTTTGATGGAGACAAAATTCAAAAGAAGCTTCAGGAAGCAATTCTTACCTTACCAGAAAAACAACGTATTATATTTAACATGAAGTATTTTGACGACATGAAGTACGATGAAATCTCTGAAGTTTTGGGTACAAGTGTCGGTGCATTGAAGGCTTCTTTTCACATCGCAGTAAAAAAAATCGAAAGTATTTTACTAAATGAAGATTAGGTATTAAACCTTTTACAATAAAATCTATCAATAGTATTGTAATGAATAAAAAAGATGAAAATATGGAGTGGGAAGTAGAGGCGCCTTATTTGGCTAACCTTTCTAAAACTACGCCATATCGTGTGCCGGATCAATATTTTGATGATTTGCAAGTTCGCATTCAACAATCTATATTTTTAGAAAATTTAGGACAAAAGGAAAATCAAGGTTTTACTTTACCTACAGGTTATTTCAATGAGCTGTCTAGTCAAATAGAAAGTAGAATATATGTAGAAGAAATTAAAACTTTAGTAAAAAGCGATGGTTTTAAAACTCCGGTAAATTACTTCGAGCAATTACAAGCCAATATCATTGACAAAACAACGGCTAAGCAAGCTAAACCTCATGTTGTGAAACTTTGGCATACGGATTTAATGAAGTATGCATCAGCCGCCTGTATACTTATTCTAACAGCTTCTGGATTATATTTAAACCAGCAAAATGCAATTAAGGAATTGCGCAGTAATGAAATTGCTAAAGAACAGGTGTTGTATGATATTGATGAAAGTGTCATTATCGAGCATCTTCAAGAAAGCAGTAATGCAAGCATGAACAATGCATCGAATACAGAGATGGAAAACTATATTTTAGATAATTTTTCTTCCAATGATTTATCTAATAACCTATAAATTTTAAAGATGAAGTACCTTATTATTACATTATTCATTTCATTACCTGGTTTCGTATTAGCACAAGGCCCACGTTTTGGTGATGGAAAGATGGAATCTTATAAAGTTACCTGGTTAACTACAAAACTTGATCTTTCGGCAGAAGAGGCCAAAATATTTTGGCCAATTTATAATGATTTCACAAGAGAGCAAAGTGCATTACGTAAAGAAAGAATGCAAAAGATGATCAGTTTTAGAAAAATCAAAGAAATTGATGATTTAACCGATGCAGAAATCCAAGGCTTAATTGTTAACGACTTTGATTTCAAACAAAGAGATTTAAACATTGAGAAAAAATATTACAACAAGTTTAAAGCTAACTTACCAATTAAGCTTGTTGGCAAGTTTTACAGAGCTCAAGAAGCATTCAAAAAAGAATTGCTTAACCGTTTTAAAGATGGGCCTCCAAAACAATAAAAGTCTTATTAATTAATTTTTTTAATCCCGCAGAGAATAGCCTGTGGGATTTTTTTATATCTCATCAATCCATTAAAACTGGATCCCCGTTTTAGACTTAAAAAAAATTAAACTCATAAAATAACAATGGATTTGGTTTAATCTAGATCCATTGCATTATTTTTGTACCATGTTAACACAACGCCAGTTATTTCTAGAACATAATGCTCAAACGTCTCCTACCCCACTTTTATTAGAATTTGTAAAGGCAAAAGGACTTTACATGTATGATGAAAATGGCAGAAAATACATGGACTTAATTGCTGGAATTGGTGTAAGTAATGTTGGACACTGTCACGATTCAGTTGTAAATGCCGTTAAACAACAGGCGGAGACCTACATGCATTTAATGGTTTATGGTGAATTTGTTCAAAGCCCACAAGTTAACTTTGCAAAAGCTTTAGCATCGGTGTTGCCGGCAAAACTAAATTGCACATACTTTGTAAATTCGGGTACAGAAGCAGTTGAAGGAGCCATGAAACTAGCAAAAAGATATACCAATAGAACTGAAATTATTGCTTGTTACAACAGTTACCACGGAAGTACGCAAGGTGCCCTAAGCTTAATGGGTAACGAAGAATTTAAGCAGGCCTACCGTCCGCTTTTACCCGAAATTAAGTTCATCAATTTTAATAATCTACCAGATTTAGAGAAAATTACCACTAAAACAGCCGCGGTTTTTATCGAAACGGTACAGGGGGAAGCAGGAATTAGAGTTCCAGTTGAAAACTATTTGACCGCACTTCGTGAAAAATGTAACTCAACTGGCACATTACTTGTCTTAGATGAAATCCAATGCGGTTTTGGAAGAACAGGTAAGATGTTTGGATTTGAGCATTTTAATGTCATTCCCGACATCTTATTGCTTGCAAAAGGAATTGGTGGAGGAATGCCAATTGGTGCATTTATTTCTTCTACAGCAATAATGTCTGTGTTTACGGATAATCCAATTTTAGGACATATTACAACATTTGGTGGACACCCGGTAAGTTGTGCCGCAGGATTAGCAACACTCAAAGCAATTTTAGAGGAAGATATGATATCAGCAGTTGAAGCTAAGGGGAAATTGTTTAAGACATTGTTAGCACACCCTGCCATTAAAGAAGTTAGAGGAAAAGGATTAATGCTTGCTGCTGAATTTGATAGTTATGAAATCAATAAAAAGGTTATCGATGGCTGTATTGCCGATGGGATTATTACAGATTGGTTTCTACATTGTAGCAATGCTATGCGTATTGCTCCACCTTTAATCATTAGCGAAGCCGAAATTAAAACCGCTTGTGCTATTATATTGAAAAATGTAGCTGCTGTTTATAATTGATAACAATGCATAATATAATAGCATAATAATCAACTAAATTGATTGATATCACATTATCCCATCTTTTGTCTCTTGATCAAATATGCCTGTAATATTTGATCAAAGCCTGCATTAATATCAGCATCTACCATATCAATTTTATATTGAGCACATTTCAGCGCCAGTTGCTGGCGATACTCACCCATTTGTGCCAAGTAAGCTCCTTTAACTTTAGCAGTATGTGCTTTTAGTTCAATACCAGTTTCCATATCAATAAATTGGTATGGCCTATTCGCAAAATCAAAATCTACCTCTTTACTTTTATCAGTTACATTAAAAATAACAACTTCGTGTTTATTAAATTTTAAGTGCTGTAAAGAAGAGAACAAAGCTGAAATTCTATCATTATCATTTACCGTCTGCAATAGATCGCTAAACACCACCACTAGCGAGCGTTTATGGATCAATTCAGCAACTTGATGTAGTGCCAACGATAAATTGGTCGTTACATTCATTTTAGGCTGCTTTAAAAGTTGTTCCAATTGAGCAAACAGAAACTTCTGGTGTGTATTAGTTGATTTGGCCTGAGTATTTAAAGTCAACTGATCTGTAAATAAGCTTAGACCAAAGGCATCACGCTGCTTTTTTAATAAGTAAATAAGAGCTGCAGTACTTTGAATTGAAAATGTTAATTTATTGTAATCATCATTTGGGAAATACATCGATGAGGAGGCATCAATTACAAACTGGCAGCGTAAATTTGTTTCTTCCTCGTAACGTTTGCTAAAAAGTTTGTCGGTCTTGGCAAATAGCTTCCAATCAATATTTTTTACGGTATCACCGGTATTGTATAATCTATGTTCAGCAAATTCAACAGAGAAACCATGAAATGGGCTTTTATGCAGACCAGTAATAAAACCTTCTACAACTTGTTTAGCCAAAAATTCTAAATTGCCTAAAACTCCCTCCTGCTGATAATTGATCTGCTGCATATATTAAAACTAATAAAAGTATCCGATTATCAATAAATTACTTTTTTGTTATTTTATATAACTTACCACCATCTGTTACTGTGTATAAAGCTCCGTCTTTCCCTTCTACCAAATCTCTAAAACGCTCACCTTTATCTTCCAACAGTCTTTCTTCTCCAACTATTTTATTAGCCTTAATAACCAGTCTAATAAGATGGGATCCACTTAAAGCACCAACAAATAAATTGCCTTTCCATTCGGCAATGTGATTACTGTTATAAAAAGCTATGCTACCTGGCGAGATGCTAGGATTCCAATAATAGATTGGCTGTTCCATCCCTGCTTTTTGTTGAATACCATCTCCTACTTTTGCTCCACTATATTCTGTGCCATAAGTGATTATTGGCCAGCCATAATTTTTACCTGGTTTAATGATATTGATTTCATCTCCACCCCTTGGTCCGAATTCAGCTTCCCATAAATCACCCGTTTGAGGATGAATTGCCAAACCATCTGGGTTACGTAGTCCATATGCATAAATTTCAGGCCTAGCGTCTGCTTGATTTGCAAAAGGTCCATTTGGGACTGCTTTTCCGCCGGTTGTTAGGTGCAGGATTTTACCCAATGAGGAATTCAAATATTGTGCTTGGATTCTAATATCTGATCCCGATCGTTCACCAGTACTTACAAACAAGTTTCCTTTTTTATCAAAAACAATTCTGGATCCATACTGAAGCTTTCCATCATATACTGGATTAGCACGATAAATAATAACCTGATTTTCAATGACAGTTTCATTATCAGCTAACCTTCCTTTTGCTATTGCCAATAAAGCGCCTTTATTTTGAGGTTCTGAATATGCCCAATAAACCATTCTATTTTTGGCAAAGTCGGGTGCAAGCGTTACGTCTAAAAGCCCTCCCTGCCCTGAATCGTCTACCTTTGGAAGCCCAGTTATCTTTTTTACTAAATTCCCATCAGCAGATAGAATAACCATTGTACCTTCTTTTTGGGTAATTAAAAACCTGCCATCAGGCATTACACTAATTGCCCACGGTCTTTCCAATTTATTATTGATAACAGCTATATTTAATGGTGTAGTTGTTTTTACGGCATTAATTCTTGTTTGTCCAACGAAGGCTGGTTGAAAATTTGCTGTCGCTTTTTGTTTTTCAACTGAGTTTTGAGCAAATAAATTGATATGGCTCAATAAAAATACTGCCGTCAGGAATTTGAATGTATAACCTTTAAATCTGTTCATAAAATATAATTTGTTGGGTTAAATTAAGAAATTTTGGTTACAGTTTGTTATATCTATCTTAAACCTTACAAATTGTTCTAACCTATAATTTGTTCTCTAATCATAAGATTACATCGTTATAAATTATGCCTTTGAAAGTAAATGATGATCGATTTTAGGTCGAAAAATATATGTTATATTTAACAAATCAAGTAAGATAAAAATCAATTCTTTTTTTTATGTTAGCGGCTTAAATCAAAAACACAAATGAAGAAAACCTCTCTTAAACTATTATCAGCTGGCCTAATCGCCGCTACCTTATTTTCAACTGGTTGCGCTACCATTTTTGGAAGATCAAATTACAAAGTAGTCATCAACAGTAATCCAACTGGTGCAAACCTATCCATCACTGACAAGGCTGGAAAAGAAGTGTTTAAAGGCTCAACCCCTGCTACTGTTAGCTTAAAATCAAGTGCTGGTTATTTTTCTAAAGCAGAATACCAACTAAAATTTGACCTAGCTAACCATGATCAGAAGATTGTGCCGTTAACTAGTAAATTAAATGGCTGGTATTTTGGAAACATTTTAATCGGCGGTATCATTGGTATGTTAATTATCGATCCAGCGAGTGGAGCGATGTATAAATTGCCAGATACAACAATTAATGAAACTCTGAACAAGAAAAGTATTACTCAGGTAAGTGAATTGAAAATTATTGACATCAATTCATTGTCACAGGCTGAAGTTGCCACACTTCAAAAAATTAAATAACCTGTGTATTTATCCAAAGGGAGATTAACGGTCTTTTAGATAACAACAAAAAGATTAAACAAGTCAAAAAAAAATCCGAACTCATTAAAATGAATTCGGATTTTTTATATGATTAATCTACGATTTACATCTAGCCGCAAGGCTAAATCGACCGTACTAATTGTTATGATTACAATTGTTTATCTAACTTACCAGCTAAAACAGATTTTGGAACTGCACCAACTTGTTTGTCAACTACTTCACCATTTTTGAAAAACAATAAAGCGGGAATATTACGGATCCCAAATTGAGTTGAGATTTGAGGGTTATTATCTACGTTCACTTTCCCAACTAAAGCTTTTCCTTCATATTCTTTTGAAATCTCGTCTACCACTGGACCAACCATACGACAAGGGCCACACCATTCTGCCCAAAAATCTACTAACACTGGTTTATCTGATTTTAATACAACTTCCTCGAAGTTTGCATCTGTTATTTCTAAAGCCATAACTTATTTTTTAATTTATATACAAATATATTATCAATTGTAGTGCCATCAATGGGTCGCTGTCAATTTGACAATTGTATGCTAAAACAGAATGTCCAGCAAAACAACAACTCAAATTAAGCTTTCATCTCAAGCTTGGATTTTCTAGCTCAAAACACTAGTTCAGCCTATAGTTTACAACATTCAATTTTGTCAATTGTTCTAAGAATTCGTTGTTTGGATTTATCTTAAGGGATTTAGAGGGCAATTCTAGCTTTAAATTTTCCTCTCGATCATAAACCTCGAAATTAAGTTTACAATTGTGACGCTCACTATTTTCCTTATTAACCTGCAAAATCTGATCAATTTTCTGCATCAGCTCTTCATTAACCTCTTCAATTGGAACTTGAATAGTAATACATTTCGTCAGTTTATCCCGCAGTTCTGACAGTAAATCAATCGATGTAACCTTGAACTCCCAATCCCCTTCTTTTTTAAAACGTTCACCAACACGTCCACGGATCTGCAAAAAATAACCTTCAGTTAAATATTGTTTAAACTTCAGGAAATCATCACCAAATAATGCGATCTCACAACTGTCATCATAATCTTCAAAGACAAAAATACCAAATGGTTTACCTGTTTTTGTAATCCGTTGAGATGCGACTACAACTAATCCACCGACCACTAGATCTCTATTTTTGATACCTTCAAATTCACCTAAGATTTCTTCATTCGTATCTCCACTTCGTATCTTATTTACTACACTTAAATGTCTTACTGTATGCTGACAGAAATTCTTTAGTTCAAAACGGTAATCATCTAATGGGTGTCCTGATAAGAAAATCCCAATAGCATCCTTTTCATATTTAAGTCGATCAAACAATCCCCATTCTGGGGACACCGGAAAGCTTGGTTCTAATATCAAATCTGCCTTTGAGCCACCAAAAAGAGAGGCTTGTGAAGAGTTTTCGTTGTTCTGAAAATCATTTGCATATTTGATCAACTTCTCAATTCCATTCATTTTATCATTGGCACCAATATAAAAATATTGTGCCCTATGATATCCAAAAGCATCAAAAGCACCACTATACACAAAACTTTCGTATGCTTTTTTGTTCACAATACGGGTATTCGACCGTTTTGAAAACTCGAAAACAGTTGAATAAGGGCCATTTTCTATGCGTTCTTCAATGATGCTTTCTACTGCTTTCTCTCCAACGCCTTTAACCGCTGACATTCCGAAACGGACTTCTCCCTTTGCATTTACAGAGAATTTAAGGTCAGATTCGTTTACGTCTGGACCTAGAACCGTTACTCCCATTTGCCTACACTCTTCCATAAAAAACGCTACTTGTTTAATATCGCTCATATTATTGGAAAGTACTGCCGCCATATATTCTGCTGGATAATTAGCTTTTAAATATGCCGTTTGGTAAGCAATCCAAGCGTAACATGTAGAGTGTGATTTGTTGAAAGCGTATTCGGCAAAAGCCTCCCAATCTTTCCAGATTTTCTCCAAGATAGCTGCATCATGGCCTTTTTCCGCAGCTTGCTTGATAAACTTAGGCTTCATTTTATCGAGTACATCACGCTGTTTTTTACCCATTGCTTTACGCAAAACGTCGGCCTCACCTTTAGTAAAGTCGGCAAGTTTTTGCGACAAAAGCATTACCTGTTCTTGATAAACCGTAATTCCGTAGGTTTCTTTTAACAGCTCTTCACAAGCTTCCAAATCATATTTAATTTCTTCTTCGCCGTTTTTACGTTTTACGAAACTTGGAATATAAGCAATTGGTCCAGGACGATACAAAGCATTCATGGCAATTAAATCTCCAAAAACAGTAGGTTTTAGTTCCTTCATGTATTTCTGCATACCAGCACTCTCATACTGGAAAATACCTACGGTTTCACCACGCTGGAAAAGCTCGTATGTTTTCAGATCATCAATAGGAAAGCTATCTGGATCTAACTCAATACCATGTCTTTTCTTTACCAGTTTAACAGTGTCTTTAATCAGGGTTAATGTTTTTAACCCTAAAAAGTCCATCTTCAATAAACCTGCGCTTTCAACAACAGAGTTATCAAATTGGGTAACGTATAAATCCGAATCCTTAGCTGTTGCTACAGGAACAAAATTTGTAATATCATCTGGCGTAATAATTACCCCACACGCATGAATTCCGGTATTTCTTAATGAACCTTCTAATATAATAGCCTGTTCAATGGTCTCTGCACTTAAATTTTTGGCTGTAGCCAGCGCCTTTAGCTCAATAACCCGCTCATATTCATCTGGTCGCATAGCTGCTTTTAAAGCCTTTTCTTCCAGATTAAATATTTTGGCCAATTTCATATTTGGAATCAGCTTAGCAATTTTATCAGCTTCGAACAATGGTAAATCTAAAACCCTTGCGGTATCACGGATGGAAGACTTGGCTGCCATTGTACCATAAGTAATGATTTGTGCAACCTGACTAGACCCATATTTGTTAATTACATAATCCATTACCCTTCCACGTCCCTCGTCATCAAAGTCAATATCAATATCGGGCATTGATACACGGTCAGGGTTTAGGAAACGCTCAAAAAGGAGATCGTATTTTAAGGGATCAATATTCGTAATCCATAAGCAATATGCAACTACAGAACCTGCTGCCGAACCACGGCCTGGACCAACAGATACGTCTCTTCTTCGTGCTTCTGCAATAAAATCCTGAACAATAAGGAAATAACCAGGGTATCCAGTTTTTTCAATGGTAGACAATTCAAAATCCAGACGTTCGATAATTACGTCTGTTAAAACACCATATCTTTTCTTTGCACCTTCATAAGTAAGGTGCCTTAAAAATTTATTCTCTCCCCGCTTACCACCATCTGCATTATCTTCTTCAACCAAAAATTCATCTGGAATACCAAATTTGGGTAAAAGCACCTCACGTGCCAACTCATAAGCTTCAATTTTATCCGCAATCTCTTGCGTACTTAAAATAGCTTGTGGTAAATCAGCAAAAAGAGCTTTCATTTCATCTGCAGACTTGAAATAATATTCTTGATTGGGCAAACCATATCGATAACCACGACCACGACCAATTGGTGTAGCCTGTTTTTCGGCATCTTTTACACAAAGTAAGATATCATGTGCGTTGGCATCTTTTTTATTGATGTAATAAGTATTATTTGTAGCCACCAATTTTACCTGGTGTTTATTAGCCAGGGCGATTAAATCTGTATTTACACGATCTTCATTTTCTTGGTCGTGACGCATTAGCTCTATGTAGAAATCATCTCCAAATTGTTCTTTCCACCAAATTAATGCTTCCTCTGCTTGTTTTTCACCTAGGTTTAAAAGCTTGCTCGGAACTTCCCCATACAGGTTTCCAGAGAGCACAATAATGTCGTTTTTATATTGTTCAATTACTTTTCTATCTATCCTAGGCACGTAATAAAACCCTTTGGTATAGGCAATGGATGACATTTTAGCCAAATTGTGGTAGCCTTTTTTATTTTTCGCCAAGAGCACAATCTGATAACCATCATCTTTTCGAGTTTTATCAGTATGATTGTCGCACACAAAAAACTCTACACCTACAATTGGCTTCAGAACTTGCGCTACTGGAGCCTCACCTTTAGCTAAAGCCTCTTCATTTTTCGCTTTAGCATCTTTATTATGCTTTATAACATTGCCAACAAAATGGAATGCACCCATCATATTTGCATGATCAGTGATTGCAACGGCTGGCATTTTTCTTGCTACTGCAGCCTTAACCAAATCAGGCACACTTATGGTAGATTGTAAAACTGAAAACTGCGAATGATTATGTAGATGTATAAAATTAGCAGTGGCCAGTTCCTGTTTATTCCCAGCTAAAGTTTGCTTAGAAATGCCTCCTGTTTCCTTGCTTTGTTGGCGCTTTCTAATTTCATCAGAAGCAGTTTTAAGATTGACGTGTTTTATGCCAACCGGAGCTATTGGAATTGGGTTTGCTTCCTTAAACCGAAGAAAATAATCGGTATCAACTAATAATTCTTCTCTTTTAAAAACCTCTTTCTTAATGAGCTCTAAAAAACACCGTGTAGTTGCTTCCACATCTGCCGTTGCATTGTGGGCTTCTGAAAATGGAACACCAAAAAGATACTGGTGAAGTTCTGTTAAAGTTGGGAGTTTAAACCTTCCTCCCCTACCACCAGGGATTTTCAATAAATCAGCGGTAATTTCTGTACAAGTATCTAATACAGGCATACTGGCCATAGGACTTTCAACGCCTAAACGGTGAAACTCACAACCCATGATATTCACATCGAAGCCAACATTTTGTCCAACTACAAATTTAGCTTTGCCTAATGCAACATTAAATTTTTCTAGAACCTCTGATAAACCAATTCCTTGTTCAATAGCTAAATCAGTAGAAATACCATGAATTCGCTCTGCATCATAAGGAATATTAAATCCTTCTGGTTTGACTAAATAATCCTGATTTTCAATCAAATTACCTAGTTCATCATGTAACTGCCAAGCGATTTGAATACAACGTGGCCAATTATCCGTATCGGTAATAGGCGCATTATAATTACGGGGCAAGCCTGTAGTTTCGGTATCAAAAATCAAATACATATATAGGGAAATGATGGACTTCAAAAATAGGCAAATTACAGCGTTGAGTTGTCAGTAAATTATCAACAAAAAAGGAGTGAGAGATTGATGGAAGATGTAGGATGGAAGATGTATTATGGAAGATTGTAATACACGATGTCAACCATTGAACTAATGACCAGTGAACCTATGAACAGATAATAAACCTTATATTTGAGGAGTATAACAAACCAAACATGAAATTCAAATTCCACACCAGTCATTTTTTGATGATTTTAGCGTCAACAATTATGCTGTATGGGGTATTATGTGCTTTTATCATTCCGTTGATTTATTCGATTACAAACAATCAAATACATAAAGATGCCAATAGTGAAACACAGCCAATCTATCTATTTCTCAGCCAATGGCTAGCGCTAATTCTCGTAATGGTTTTTCTGACAATTGGTTTTTTTAAAAACAGAGATCAGCATTCAAAAAATGTCTCTTATTTGTTAACTGGAATCTTGATTATATTTTTATATGCTTTAAAAGGGCCTATTTTCTATTCGATATTCTTGTAGTTTTTACATGTCATAGGTAAATGGTAGGTATATGGTAGGTAAATGGAAGATGTATGATGGAAGATGTATAATGGAAGGTTGATTGCACCAAAAAAGCATGATCAGTAAGCCCCCTTGTTTTGTCAATTTAGTTTTAACGCCCTATCCAATTAAACAAATGACCAATAAACCATTGAACTATCGCTCCTAGTGTTCCTGGCTTACCAAGCTTCCTGTATCATACCCCATCTGCCTGCATCTTTCAATAATATCTTTTAATAAGATAGGATCCATCTGTGGTTCTCTAGCCATAATAAAGAGGTATTTTTTATCAGGATGGCCAACCACGACGTAACTATAATCATCTGCCAATTCAATTACCCAATATCCGGCTTTAAATGGCCAGATAAATTGTGCTTTCATATCACCATCTGGTTTATGCTCATCAAAAAATAGCTTGGACCTGACTGAACTTTCTTCCGGTTTACCATTTTTATGATAGGTGGTTAGCACATTAAAATGTTCATCATCAACCAAAGTATAAATTTCGACGGTCTGTTTCCAGTTTTTATCAAATAAAGTTGGGATAGAGTATAGCGAGTACCATTTACCCGCATATGCGGCATAATCAATGATGTTTACAGGTAGATTTTCCATTGTTAATGATTTTTATAAAAACCGATAAGCGTGTATAATGTTTTTAAAAAGTTCCCTCTCTTCTGTAAAGTAGATCTAGGGCTGAGGTTTTTATACAAGATCTAGGATAAACATTCAAGAATTATAAAAAAACACTGCAATTACAAAAACTACTTTTTTAAACTGAAGCAATTCTATAACTTAGGCAAAAACATAATATGGAGCTAAAATTTGAAGTATTTAATGGCTGGAGTCCGCAGAAAGACCTTGCTGAATTCGTAAATGCAAACCGTATTAAAAAAGAAAATATATTGATTATTACACAAGATAATAGTGGTTATACATTGTTTTATTATGTTTGAAAAATAATCATCCAAATAAATTATTGAATAAGACAATCATGATTTTTAATATCATAGACGAGAGCCGTGATTGTTTCATCAACTTTAAAACCAAAATATAAGATGAAAATAACCGTTGTAGGAGCTGGCGCAGTAGGTGCTACTTGCGCAGATAATATTGCCAGAAAAGAATTGGCCGAAGAGCTGATCTTGTTAGACATCAAAGAAGGTTTTGCGGAAGGCAAGGCAATTGATATGATGCAAACTGCCACTTTATTGGGATTTGATACCAAAATAAAAGGTGTAACAAATGATTATAGCCAAACGGCAGGTTCTGCGGTTGCAGTAATCACTTCGGGCTTACCCCGCAAACCTGGAATGACACGCGAAGAATTGATCGGCATTAATGCTGGAATTGTAAAAGGTGTAGCAGAAAACATCTTAAAATATTCTCCAGAAGCCATTATTATCGTCATCAGTAATCCGATGGACACCATGACCTACCTTGCCTTGAAATCATTGGGGTTACCAAAAAACAGGATTATTGGCATGGGTGGAACTTTAGACAGTTCACGCTTCAAATACTATTTAAGTGTTGCCCTAAACTGCAATTCTAACGACCTACAAGGTTTTGTAATTGGCGGACATGGCGATACTACAATGATCCCTCTAACACGTTACGCCACTTACCAAAGTTTGCCTGTTAGCGAATTATTAGATGAAAGCACTTTGGCTAAAGTAGCCGCTGACACCATGGTTGGAGGAGCAACCCTAACTGGATTATTGGGAACTTCTGCATGGTACGCTCCAGGTGCCGCCGGTGCTGCATTGGTAGAAGCAATTGTTCGTGATGAGAAAAAACTATTCACCTGCTGTGTTGCTTTAGAAGGCGAATACGGACAAGAAGACATCTGTTTAGGTGTTCCTGTAATTATTGGTCGTAGTGGATGGGAAAAAATTATCGATTATAAGCTAAATGAAGAGGAACAAGCTGCCTTTAATAAAAGTGCGGATGCTGTAAGGAACATGAATGGCGTATTGGCAGAAATGAAGTTAATTTAATTTCATTCGGAGCCCAGGCCAAGTATGAGAACAATCACTGTTCCACTTATATTAATTAACCTACAAGACGACGGTTTCCATCTTTTGGTGGAAATTGTCGTTTTCGGCGAGAAGCTATTTGCCGTTGTAGATACCGGTGCATCAAGGTCTGTGTTTGACAAAGGCCTAATGGAAAAGTACATCCAAGAACTTACTGTAAATGATGAAGCACAGGCAGCTACAATATTCAGTACGACTACAACCTTGGCAGGAGTTATTCCAAAACTTAAAATTGGTAACCTAGTTTTAAAAAATTACCATACCGTTGCATTAGATCTACAAAGTGTAACCGATACCTACCTATCACTAGGACACCCCTCAATAGCAGCAATTATAGGAGGAGACATTTTAATGCAGTTTGAAGCAAAAATAGATTATAAGAAAAAATTAATGAGGTTTTATAAATGAAGCGACCAAATTCCGCTATACGCTCATTAGTAAATAGGTATATTTTAAAATTAGCAGTTGGTATTAGTATTCTAAACAGACAATTTTCGAGTGTTATTTTACTATTACTTTTTATCCTTTCAGCTGATCTAAGCTTTGCCCAAAACGTTAAGATAATTGATAAACCAATTATTTTTGATGCTACAAGAACCCAGCTCTCCATTGACTATCTGAAAAGAAGGCATAATCTTGTTCAAAAAACAGCAACCATCACACCTACAATGATCGTGTTACATTGGACGGCATCACGTTCTCTGATGGGTACCTACAATGCCTTCAACAGATCAATATTACCCAATGGTCGAAAAGCACTCTCTGGAGCAAGTAGTTTAAATGTTTCCTCACATTATTTGGTAGACCGGGACGGGACAATCTATCAATTGTTACCAGACACTACTTTTGCACGCCATGTAATAGGCTTAAACTATTGTGCAATTGGGATAGAAAACGTAGGAAGTGATAATTATCCGCTCACCAAGGCTCAACTTGTAGCCAATGAGAAACTGGTAAGGCTTCTATGCGAAAAATATAAAATACAATACCTGATTGGGCATTACGAACATACCCTCTTCAAAAACACCACATTATGGAGGGAGACTAATCCTTATTATCATTCAGATAAAATAGACCCAGGAAAAAGCTTCATGAAAACTATTCGTGGAGCACTTCAAGATCTGGCACTAAAAGGACCACCAACAAGAAGTAAATAGGAAATGACTTAATATTTTAATACACTGTACAAGTAAATCGTACTGCGATCATCAATGCTCCTGATAGTGTTATTTATAAGAATATAGCAGACTTTAATGAATTCTTAAAGTGGAATCCTTGGTCTAAAATGGAACCAAGTGCCAAAACCTTTTGAGAGTATTGCAGATACCCGCTTCGATATTGTACCAGAAAGAACTGGCTATAATGTAACTTGGACTATGAGCGGTGAAAGTACTGGTACTTTTAGCAAATGGATGTCTTTGACCATGGATAACATGATTGGAAAGACTTTGAAGATGGATTGAAATTTCTAAAGGAAAAATCAGAAAAGCGAGAATAACTGATTTTTATAATTATTTGAAAAGACCACATAAAGGTTGTTTATATCTCCGCTTTAGTCTTTAATCTTTGAGTTTCATATTGTCTTCAAAAAGTTAAAAAGACACAAAACCTATATTTTTTAATCCATCTGATTTGGTAATTCGTATATTTTTAGATTATTTGCCATAGATGAATTTATTACTAGTAGAAGATGAGCCTAATGTAGTTGCGGTCATTTCAAGAGGTTTAGTTGATGAAGGTTTTAAAGTAAGTGTTGCTCCAGATGGTACAATAGGTGCGCAAATGGCAGAACAGAACCAATTTGACCTCATTATTCTGGACATCATGCTACCTGGAATAAATGGATTGGAACTTTGTAAAATCATAAAAAACAAAACACCAAATGTTCCTATTATCATGCTTACCGCTTTAGGGACTACGGAAAACGTTGTTAATGGACTGGATAATGGTGCAGATGATTATCTCATCAAACCATTTAAATTCGCAGAACTCTTTGCCCGTATCAGGATGCTATTAAGAAGGTATAGTGGTGCTGTATCCAATGATCAGCTTATCAATATCGCAGATTTACAAATTAACCTCAGTGCCAAAACTGTTGTGAGGAATAATTTAGACATTACGTTAACAGCTACAGAATACAGACTGCTAGAGTTCATGGCAAAAAACAAGTCCAAAATACTTTCTCGAATAGATATTTTAGAAAACGTTTGGGATATCGATTTCAATCTGGGCACGAATGTAGTAGATGTATATGTAAACTATCTTCGAAAAAAAATAGATAAACAGGCCGATCAAAAATTAATTCATACTGCTGTAGGATTGGGTTACGTGCTAAAAGATAAATAGATGGAAATTGCAAAAAAGATTACTTTATTATTTGCAATACTTTCTGCGATTATCATCTCACTATTGAGTGGTTTTGTTTGGTATTTCTCTAACGATTTTGCGTTTGAAGATTTTTACAAAAGATTGGAGGCAAGGGTAAATATTGCTTCGCAGATTAGCTTCAATGAAGATAAACAAAATAATGTTTATGCTGAAGTCAGAAATCAGTATTTAGAACGATTACCTTCAGAAAAACAGTACATCATAGAACAGGATCAAAGTGGCAACTATGCCCAGGCAATTAACCTTGGTCTACAAAAAAGTTTCTATGACAATCTAAAGTCAGGAAAAATTGCACGCTTTCGTAAAGAAAATCAGTTCTATGCTGGTAAAATCTTTGAAATTAAAAAGAAAAAATATCTCATCATTGTTACTGCAAGCGATCCTTTTGGCTTTAGAGAGTTAAGAGACCTTCAGAAAACCCTAATCATCGGTTTTTTCCTCTCTGTTATCTTCTCTTTTATTGTGGGATGGAAGTTCTCCAATTATATGCTCAATCCACTAAGGAAAATCATCAAAAGTGTAAAAAAGATAAAGGCAGAAAATCTCCATCTCCGTCTGGATGTAAAAAAGGGAAGTGATGAAATGTCACAATTGGCTGAGACGTTCAATAACATGCTCAATAGGTTGGAAACTGCTTTTGAGACCCAAAATAATTTCATCAGCAACGCATCACACGAGCTTAGAACACCGTTAACCATTATCAGTGGCGAAGTAGAGCTGGCCATTAAAGACGATCCAGATCCCAATAGACAAACAAAAGCACTTCTTAAAATTAAAGATGAAGCAGATAGATTAGAACACATCTTGACCAGTTTATTAGGCTTGGCACAATCTGGATTTAATGGACAGAACCAACCTCGGGAAGAAGTAAGAATAGATGAATTGTTATGGGAAATCAAAGAATCCGTACACCAAGTACATCCAGAAAGCAAAATTGAAATTGATTTTAGCAAGCTTCCAGACGATGAAGAAAACCTAAAATTAAAAGCAAATAAAAATCTGCTCAAATTAGCCATTGCGAATATTGTAGGTAATGCCTGCAAATATTCAAACTATAAACCTGTTATTGTTGGATTAGAAGCAAATAGAAATATTTTATCCATCTCTATTACAGATAAGGGAATAGGAATTCCTCAAGATGATATCCAGCATATCTTTGAGCCCTTCTACAGAGCGTCAAACACTAGTAATTTTAAAGGATATGGCGTTGGTTTACCACTTTCTTTAAACATTATTCGCCTACATCGCGGAAGCATTGGAATAAAATCACAAGAGAAAATAGGCACAGAGATTAAGATCGTATTGCCTATAAATTAAGATTGGTTAATAGTTAACGGATCATAGCTGATAGCTTAGGTGTTTAAACAACCTTCATCTATTGATAAACTCATTGCTCATTTAAGGCGATATTTTATACATCAGTGCTCTAAAACCATTCATCATCGCAAACTCAATCTAAATTAATACAAATTCTAATCTCATTCTAATCTCCTTCTTAGACGCTTATAATTTCAGCGCACTAAACTTGTATAAATAATTAATTCATTTACAAAAACGTTTAGTCATGAAAACAGTATTAATACCAACAGATTTTAACCTTGAGAGTCTAAAAATGATTGATGCTTTGGTTTTGACCAATCAAGCTGAAACATTCAAAATTGTTTTTATACATGCATTTAAACTTTCGGACTCTATTACCGACATGCTAATGCTCAGTCGTAGAAGCAGAGATTATGAATATATCAGTGACGAGTTCTACGAACAGATGAACTTGTATAAACAAAAATTTGCAGATCAAATCCAGATGATCGGAGTAGAATATTTTTATGGAAGTACAGCGGTGGCCTTTAGAAACTTTACCGAGAACCTTGCTGTTAATTGTATCGCTTATCCGGTAGACTATAATTTCAACCCGATAAATAAATATAGCATTGATCCTAAAAATTTGATTGAACGTGCAAAATGTGAGGTACTGCACTTGAACATTAATAACATCCCTTCTGCCGAAAACTTGTACGAAACCAAAATACCTGAAAAAACATTCAAAATACTAAGCGTTTAAACATTAACCTTTTTTAATCCATTACTATGCTGTTACGAAATAATATCCCGCTCTCCTATACCTTTGGAAAAATCAAAAAGGAACTGATTTTTGTAGTTGCCTATTCATTGGGTATCGTTATCCTATATCAAAATTTCCATGTCACCCGCATTTCAATTCCTGTGGCTGTACCTGCGTTATTAGGTACAATTATATCTCTTTTGTTGGCTTTTAGATCTAATCAGGCCTATGACAGGTGGTGGGAAGCAAGAATAATCTGGGGTGCTATTGTTAACGATTCTAGGACACTTTCTCGTCAGATCCTCTCTTTTGTTGAGAACCCTTATGACCTACCAGAAGTTGTTCAATTCAAACATCGTTTCATAAAACGTCAAATTGGATGGTGTTACGCCTTAAGCCAGGGGTTAAGAGGATTTAGTCCTTCGAATGGACTGGAAAACTATCTTGATAAAAATGAACTGCAGTTCATCAAAAAACAAAGGAATGTAACCGTGGCTATCCTAGAACTCCATGCCATGGACCTTAAAAAGGCACTAAACGAAGGCTGGATCAACAAATACCAACAAATAGAACTGGACAAAACCATTACTGCTCTGTGCAACCATATGGGTGGCTCTGAGCGTATTAAAAATACTATATTTCCTGTTACTTACAGTAAATATATTAATATGTCAATTCATCTATTTATCGTTTTGTTACCTTTCGGATTGATTGAATATTTCGGCTACATGGAAGTTCCTTTGGTAATTGCAATCGCAGCATTTTTCTTATTGGTAGAAAAAATGGCAGTTCATTTACAAGATCCTTTTGAAAATAAACCAACTGATACCCCAACAACAACGATTTGCAGAAATATCGAAAAAGACCTCTGCCAAATGCTTGATGACCATAAATTATACGAAGACAAACCACAAACAGAGTTGGCTTCTATTGGATCATACTATATTCTCTAATACTCATCAGTTTGAAATCGGGATGTTCATCCATAATTGACAAATAATAGTTCTTAGCGTTTGCACATGTCAATTATCATCCCGATCCCAAACTGAAACTAGGTAGGCAATTCTCAAGCGTTTAATGCATAGCCACTTATCCCTTTAAATTTTCATTTTTAATACTCACCCCTTGTAGGCACACAGTGCCTGCAAGGGAAAAATGACTTAAAAGCATCGATATAGTGGCTTGTCATTCTGCCATTGTTGTCCTTAGACTTGTTGAAGTATTTGGCTATTGGGTTTGTCCTTTCTGATATTTGTCGTTGCGAAGGAAGAATCTTTCAAGTAAAATCCCTTCCAGCAGATGGTTCATCCGTTCTGCATGACGAACTCACTAACCATCATTTCCATTCACATTTTAGTTGAAGGAATCCTTTCCTGCACGTGCGAAAGAATCTATTGATTTGACAAAAGCTGGTATTTATCTAATAATAGCTTACTTTCTTTAATTCCGACCAGTGCTATTTTAACTGCAGAAATAACATATAATACGAAAACAACCAATACTATTGCCCCAAAAAGGAAATTCCGGTTTACTCCAAAAATTACTGCCTCCGATGTTTTGTTTACCAATAGATTGAAAATCTGGAGGAATAAACTAATAAACGTCACATAAGAAACTGATGTTCTGTATACCAATAATTTATTGTAAGCTTTATATTTTAAACCAAGAACAGCTATGATAGCCACTAACGTAATGGTTACGAGTAGAAAAATAGTTAACAGATTTTGGTAGTCACCCATCAATACCTCCAGCTTATAAGTTAAAAAACCAGTTAACAACACCAGCAAGATATATTTTGGCCCAAAAAAAGATATTAATTGTTTCCAGAACATCAAACTGTACTTTTTCACTAGTCCGTTAACTATAGCATCCTCCATGCCACCAAAACCAAAAATACCGAAAGAAGAATGTGTTTGTTTTAAGGCAGTTTCAAATTGAAGATTTGGGTCTGCGACCATTTTTTCTTCAATAGAAGATGCCACATGATCGATGATTTCCATTTGCACATCGATATACTTAATCCCTTTTCTACTAATGAAATTTTTTATTGCTGTAATGTGATCTTCACTAAGGCTCATGATAAGGTTAGGATTTTAAATTTCTGATTGTAAAACTTAATAAATGCCCTGACATAGATGCTGCAAAAAAAGAACAGCGACAAGGTTGTAATTATTTTTGTGTGATTGGATACGGTAAATAGATTAACGTTCATCACAAGTTGCATTACGGCGTTCGTCATTATTAAACCAAACGCACATGAATAAGCAAGAAAGTTATCTAATAGTGAATATTTAGCGTGCTTTAATCTATTTTTCACAATCATTGAAAAACCAAATACTGCAATTGATAAACAACATATTAAACTCGCAAAAAATATAGGCTTAGTATTGAACACTGTCCTTTCAGTAGTAGTATACAAAATTAGGCAGAGGCTGAAGATAATAAGGTTATTCAAAATCTCTGGCCACTTAAAAGTATTCAATAGCTGACGTCTAAATATAACGTTGTATTTTTTCCCCAGCTCCTTTTGATATTTCTTTTCTTGTTGTACAATTTCGCTAAAACCTCCAAAGTCATTGTTGATTATTTTTGCTATTTCATCGGTACTAAAAGTTGCATCACACTCGGCAAGTGCATTTAAGATATGATCAAATAATTCATTGTATGTTTCCCTATATTTTGGCACGGCAATAATATAATTCCGTACCTCTTCTATTTGTTCTTCACTCAATTTCATAGCTAATTAAAATACCTTTAAGCGTTTGCGATACAAAATAATGAAGGATCTGGCATAGCTAATTACCAATAAAAAGAAACTAATAGTGATTAAATTTTTAACTTGTATTGACAATCCAAATAAGTTGTGCTCTGCTAAAAACACAGTAAATAACATCGGTGCCAAGCTAAACGGAAAAAGAAGCAGCCAGCCAATTATTTCGCCTTTCATTGTTAATTTTTCTCTTAAATTGAATAGTATATATCTATTGTTAAATAACCAAACGCTAACTAGCACAAAAGAGAAACCCATTAACCATAGGTAAACTGATGTTAAGCTATATGCATTTTTAGTTGCAAACTGATGAGCTAAGCCACCTAATACTAAGACCAGGATGGTATATGCAATATTAGTGATCCGGAACAAACCTGTTATTTCAAGCGCTAAAAGTTTAAAATAGCTGTATTTCGTTCTTGTAAGATATCGATGCTCATGTTTTTTGATTTCCTTAAAGCTCCCGAAATGTTGCCTAACGATCTTCCCTACCAATTCAATATCATAAGGCAATGCCAAGTCGGCCATCTCGTTCATCACGTGATCATAGATTTCATGATAGGTCTCCCTATACTGGGTAGCCGCAGCTACATACTTACTAACTTCTACAGTTTGCAATTCTGTCAATCTCATGAAAAATTAGGTTTTAGGTTTAACAACAGCTGTAATTGCGTGATGAAGTCTTTTGCTTCCTGCAATTTGTTAACTACTTCCTTATCTCCATCTTCTGATAAAGCATAGTATTTGCGCACACGATTATCAACAACCTCAGTAGTGGTCTGCAAAAGCCCCTCAGCTTCTAATTTATGGAGAGCGGGATACAATGCTCCTTCTTTCAATAATAATTCTCCCTGAGTAATAATTTTAACCTTCTGCGTAATTTCATAACCGTACATCCTGCCATTCTCCGATAAAAGTTTAAGAATAATGGTTTGGAGCGTCCCCTTGAACAGTTCGTTGTTTGTTGCCATAAATCAAATATATAATATTTTATATACATAAGAAAATTATGTATAACATTTTTTATGCATTAGAAGAAGAGAAAATAAACAAACATTCTTCAATTGGCAAAATGAACCTTCCAACCTTCAAACAAATGAACGATTGAACGAATTAACCAACAAACCACCCCATAAAAAAACCTCTTCAAAATTTAATTTGAAGAGGTTTAAAGGTAGTAGATTCCTTTAAATATACCTATGCATCAATTTTTGCATATTTTGCATTGCGCTCAATAAACTCTCTACGTGGTGCAACTTCATCTCCCATCAACATAGAAAAAGTATGATCACATTCTGCTGCATTTTCTATAGTTGCTTTTAATAAAGTACGATTAGCGGGATTTAAAGTAGTGTCCCATAACTGTTCTGCATTCATCTCTCCCAGACCTTTATAACGTTGGATATGAACACTCTCCTCTTTACCAGCACCTTTTAAACGTTGCACCGCTTGATCACGTTGCACATCATTCCAGCAATATTCAAACTCTTTACCTTTTTTAACTTGGTAAAGCGGTGGAGCAGCAATATATACATAACCTGCCTCAATTAAGCTCTTCATATACCTGAAGAAGAAAGTCAAAATCAATGTTGTAATGTGGGATCCATCAATATCAGCATCCGTCATGATCACAATCTTATGGTAACGCAGTTTGGTTATATTTAAAGCTTTATCATCTTCTGGAGTACCAATACTTACACCAAGTGCAGTAAACATATTTTTGATCTCGTCGTTCTCATAGATTTTATGCTCCATCGCCTTTTCTACGTTCAAGATCTTTCCTTTTAATGGAAGGATAGCTTGAAAGTTACGATCGCGACCTTGTTTAGCAGTACCACCCGCAGAATCTCCCTCTACCAAATAAAGCTCGCATTTTTCTGGATCACTATCAGAGCAATCGGCTAACTTACCAGGCAATCCTGAACCACCCATTACACTTTTCCGTTGCACCATTTCACGTGCTTTACGTGCAGCAGCCCTAGCTGTAGCCGCTAAAATAACCTTGTTAACGATCATTCTAGACTCCTTAGGATTTTCTTCAAGATAAATACCTAAAGCTTCACCAACAGCAATATCGACAGCACCCATCACCTCAGAGTTACCTAATTTGGTTTTGGTCTGCCCCTCAAATTGAGGTTCTTGAACTTTAACAGAAACTACAGCCGTTAAACCTTCCCTAAAATCGTCTCCGGTAATCTCGAATTTTACGTTCTTCAATAAACCAGATTTCTCTGCATAAGCTTTTAAAGTACGGGTTAATCCACGTCTAAATCCAGCAATGTGCGTACCGCCTTCATGTGTATTGATATTGTTCACATAAGAGTGAACATTTTCAGAATAACTATCATTATACTGCATCGCCAGCTCTACAGGAATTCCATTTTTAATCCCTTCTACATAGATAGGCTCGGGAATCAATGATGGACGTGTACCATCCAAGAACTGAACAAACTCCTTCAGACCGCCTTCAGATTTGAATACCTCTGATAAAAATGTTCCATCTTCATTTAACTCACGCTCATCAGTTAAAGTTAAACTAATACCTTTATTCAAAAAGGATAGCTCACGCAAACGAGAAGCTAAAGTATCATAACGATATTCCGTAGTTTGTGTAAAAATTGTTGGATCTGGACTAAAAGTTACTATAGTACCACGCTTCTCAGTTACACCAACTTCTTTTACTTCATACAAAGGCTTACCAATGTTATACTCCTGCATCCAAATCTTACCCTCACGGTGTACCTCAGCCTTTAGGTGGGTTGAAAGCGCATTCACGCAACTCACACCCACACCGTGCAAACCACCAGAAACCTTATAGGTATCTTTATCAAATTTACCACCAGCGTGTAAAACCGTCATTACGATCTCTAATGCTGACTTATTTTCTTTTGTATTGATCCCAGTCGGAATACCACGACCATTATCTTCAACCCGGATAGAATTACCCTCTAAAATATTTACATAAATAGTATCGGCATGACCAGCCAACGCCTCATCTATAGAGTTATCTACAACTTCATAAACCAAATGGTGCAAGCCTTTGACTCCAGTATCGCCGATATACATAGAAGGACGCTTGCGAACCGCTTCTAAACCCTCTAATACCTGTATATTATCTGCCGAATAATTTGACTTTGAATCTTTTTCTTCGCTCATAATTTTAATTAATACTTAAAGAATCAAAAATAACCATTTTTTAGCTAATAAGACACATTGTGGATAACTATTTGAGTGTTCAAATCTTGAAAAACACATTAATTTTACAATACTTTGAATGGTATCATAACTACTTTTAGAGCCACTTTCCTCATCATAATTCCAGCTCCAATTGAATTGGTCTTTTATATAACAGCAAGGCAGAATCTGTCCACCTGCGGCCATAATTTAGTTTAAGCAGAATCACCCCAAATTCAAAAAAAATAATCTGTGGCGAAGAGAGTCCGAAAGTCGGGAAGTCCGTTCCCCTCGGTGGTGTTATAGCGGAAAGCTTAAAGACCGGATGCATAGTATGTGGTCAAAATGCTAAGCAACCAAAATCCCTTGATCCGCAGCTATCTAATTTAACCTGAGCTTAATCAAACAAAAAACACCTATTTTTAGGATACTCGGTTTTGATTTTTATATTTGCTAAAATTTATTAAACAGAATGAAATTAACTACATTAAAAGTAAGCAGTATAGCTACTGCGATAGCAATAGTCTCAATACTAACTGCTTGTGGAAATAAGGAAGGCAAAACAGAAACAGCAGCAACTAAAACTACGCCTGTAGCTGTAGCCGATAATGAAAAAATCGTTTTCGTGAATTCAGACTCTCTGCTCACCAAATATGAATACTTTAAAGCATTAAAGGTTAAGATGGAAGCCAAAACTAAAGCCGCTGAAAGCGATTATGCTGCTAAACAACAGGCTTTCCAACGTGAAGTACAACAATATCAAGCTCAACAAAACACCCTCCCAGCCGATCAAAGAGCTGCTACCGAGCAAAGATTACAACGTAAAGGACAAGAACTACAGGCTTACCAACAAAATGCCGGTGCCGCATTACAAAATGAGAGCGCAAAAGAAAACGAAGTTCTTTATAATAAAGTTGCCGAATACCTAAAGGGATACGCTAAAACAAAAGGTTATAAAATGGTATTGACCTACTCTAAAGGTAATTCAGCTATTCTTTATGCTGATGATAGCCTTGATGTTACCAGCGATGTGATTACCGGATTAAACGAAGCTTACACAAAAGATAAGAAATAATAAAGCTTAAAGACTAAAGCTTTAAAGATGCTCCGAAAAATCGGGGCATTTTTTTTGTACTTGAATAGATATGGAACAAGAACAACATGAAAAATACATGCGCATGGCCATCAGCCTATCTGAACAAAATGTGCTAAAAAATCTGGGCGGACCATTTGGAGCCGTTGTAGTAAAAGATGGAAAAGTAATCGCAAAAAGCGGAAATAAAGTAACCACCAATAATGACCCAACCGCACATGCAGAAGTTTCCGCAATTAGATTAGCCTGTAAAAAATTGAAAACGTTCGATTTAAGTGGGGCTGTAATCTACACAAGTTGTGAGCCTTGCCCTATGTGCTTAGGCGCCATTTATTGGTCCAGAATTGAAACTATCTATTATGGGAACACCAAAGCAGATGCCGCAGCCATTAATTTCGATGATAAATTTATCTACGATGAACTTGAACAACCCATGAACAAAAGACAACTCCCGATCAAACAAATGTTAAGAGACGAAGCACAACAAGCCTTTAAACTTTGGGAAAAATCGCCCATGAAAATGGAATATTAGTAGGGAGAGAGTCCGAAAGTCTGGAAGTCCGAGAGTCCGTTCCCCTCATATTTTTATAAACAGACTAGAAGAACCTGTGACTTTTGGTAGATTCCTCCTTCGTCGGAAGGACAAAAAAACTGTTAAAAAGCCTTATTATTTGGTCAATAGCTGATGGTCAATGGCTAATGGGCTGGGTTTACTGAGTGGTTCATGGTTCATAGTTCATGGTCTGGATGTTTATAGCGATGGGTTGAAATGTATGGAAGAGGATTGATCCCTATAGATTTCTCCTAGCGTCGAAATGACAAAAAAACTGTTAAAAAGCCTTATTATTGGTCAATAGCTGATGGTCAATGGCTAATGGGCTGGGTTTACTGAGTGGTTAATGGTTCATAGTTCATAGTCTGGATGTTTATAGCGATGGGTTGAAATGTATGGAAGAGGATTGATACCTATAGATTTCTCCTAGCGTCGGAAGGACAAAAACTAACGTCAAAAATCCAATAGAAAAGCCATTTGACAAAATCAAATGGCTTCTTATTTATATTGATTAGTGAATTAACTTATTTACTAGCAGGTTTACTTGCACTTTTTGCTAGATCAATCATCATATCCAGTTCCTTAACAGTTCCATCTGCAGACCCTGAAAATCCAACTTTTTTAAACCTGATATTTCCATTTCCATCTACAATAAATTTAGTCGGAATACCGTCAACTTTGTATTTTTCAATCACATCAAACTTACTTTGATCATCTTTATTTTTGGTGTCCAACAGAACATTAAATGAATATGTTGTTGTCGCCAACCAATCCTTAACTACTTTTTCTCTGTTTTCTTCTGTTTGCCAAGTATTGATAAATAAGAAAACTACATTCGGATCATTTTTATATTTGTCAACCGCTTTCTGCATTCCAGGGAAAGAAGCAATACATGGACCGCACCATGTTGCCCAGTAATCAACAATTACAACCTTACCCTTTAATGCTGCAAGATCTACTTTTTCACCTTTTAAGTTCATTAGAGCAAATTTAGGCGCAGGCAAATTGATCATTTCTTTGCTAAATTTAGCCCTCTCTTTATCCATTGCATCTTTTTCTAAAGCAGCATAATATACATCGAAAGTAGTTGAACCTTTATAAGCACCTTTTAAATCAGCTTTCATTTGTTCTGTACCTTGGCCCTCTTTTATAAATCGCTCAGCAAAAGTAACCACCTTATCGTTTTTACCATTTTTAGCTAAGAAATTAACATACCTGCCATTCATTTCAGCACTGCTGAAGTTATTCTTTGTTACCGCAGCTTCCTGAAAAGCCAATGCTTCTTCTTTTTTACCCATTAAATCCAATAACGCAGCATAAGTATCAGCATACGAAGCATAAGATCCATCCAAACCTTTAATGTATTCTTCTTTCGTAGCATAATAATCAGGAACGGGATCTTTCTTAGATTCCTCTATTAGATCTAAAGATTTTTTAGAAATCTTAGCCGCAAATTCCATATTTTCTTTGGCCTCGAAACTTGCCCAAGCATAAGAATTATAGGCAGATGCACGTGAAGATTTAGACTCGATTTTATCACTGTAATACTCAAATTTTTCATTATTCTTTGCTGCTGCATAAGCTGAAGCTAAGGCAGGATAAAACATAGAAACCTTGGCCAAATCTGTCTTTTTTGTTAAGTCTAAGTTAAAATCAGTAGCCAAAGCTTTAAACTTTTCTTCCTTTTTAGTTAAATCTTTTTCAGCATACATTGCATTTGCAGCTTGACCAAATGCATAGGTTCCTTTAGGGTATTTTGCAGCAACCAATTTGAAAACAGAATCTGCCGAAGCTTTCTTTTTGACAATATTGTATAAATAACCTACTTTCAACATGTTATCTTCAGTAGGCTCTTTTTTAGCATAAGTAGCAATATATTCGGCAACCATATTACCACCTTTTTCTTTATCCAAGGCATATTGAGCAACTAGATAATTATTCAGATAGTTTTCCTTTAATTTCGGATCAGCTTCAAATGCTTTATCATACGCCGTTACAGTTTTAGCTTTATCAGCTTTTACGCCAGCATATGCAGGACCATATAAACTCCAATACTGAGCTTCCCAATAGTAGGCCATTGCAGTAGGTTTTCCTTTTTCATAAAACTGTGCGTAATATCCATTAGGATTTTCATCCTTAGTCCCATCGGCATTAAAAAGAAACATAACTAAAGCCGTACTATCTGCAGGTGTAAATGTCCCTTTATAAACTGGACCTTCCTTAGTCAAAGGAATGGTTATATTTTTTACCTTTTTGTTTACAAAGGTATAAGCCATACATTTTACGTTAGCCAACTGAGCTAATTTCCCACCAACGGGATCATAAGTAAACGACAATGGTTTTCCAGCTTCTGGCGTAGCCGTCGAAAACGTCACAGTTTGCGCATACGATTGACCAATGGCCATCAACGTAAACATAAATAGAAATAGTTTTTTCATAATATTGGGGTTTAGTGAAGGAGTAACTAAATATATAGTTTGATTTTGAGAATTCCAAATCATTTTTCCTTAAATTTAGTTTTTAAATTGCTGGACCTGATCATATTAATCACAAAAACCGTTACTTAGTTACTAAAGTAATCAACAGATCTAATTCTTTCAATATTTCTTCTGCCGAATCTGAAGAACCTACAACTTTGAACCTAATGTTCCCATTGCCGTCAATAATAAATTTAGCAGGAATACCACTGACTTTATACAAGTCTCTCACTTTAAACTTATCGAGGTTTTGTTTGCTATTCTCATCCAGTAACACATTAAAGGTATAAGTTGTAGACGCCATATAATCTTTAACCACCTTCATTCTTTCCTCTTCCCTCTGACTGGTATTAATAAACAAGAAAACCACATTTGGATTATCTTTATATTTATCTACTGCCTTCTGCATCCCAGGAAATGCAGCCAAACAAGGCACACACCAAGTTGCCCAATAGTCTAAAACAACCACCTTCCCCTTCAGCTTAGCCAAGTTCACGGTTTCTCCTTTTAAGTTAACTAGGGAAAAATCAGGCGCAGGAATATTGATCATATTTTTCAGCCACTCCTTACGCTCTTTCTCAACGGCCATATGATTTAAATTGTCGACATAAGTCTCATAACTTCCCTCTTTTTTTAAAACTGTGTACAAGTTCTTAAAATCAGCTTTCAAAGCCGCTGTTGCTTTCCCTGATTTCATTATCTTTTCTGCGGTAGAAAAGGCCTTTTCATTTTGTCCATCTTTCATTAAATAACTAACATAACTGATCTCTTCTTCTAACGACGGAGCTAATTGCAATGCCTTTTCCTTAGTTTCCAATGCTTCTTTATATTTTCCTTGCAGGTAAAGCAGCTTAGCATAGGTATGTGAATAGGAACCATAAGTTTGATCCAAACTCTTTATGTATTCTTCCTTAGTGGCAAAATTAATCGGCAAACCACCATCCTTTGCTGCCGCGATCATTTCCAGTGATTTTTTAGAAATTCGAGCAGCAGAGTCTATGTTATCATTCTTTTCTGCCCAAAAGGCTCCATATCCATTGTAAAAGCTCGCCGCACCAACTTTATTTTTCATCTTACTGCCATAGAAATCAAACCGCTCTGAATTTTTAGTTTTACCGTACAAATAAGTTAGGTAAACAAGCATAGAATTAAGTCGATTGATATTTTCCTTTTTTTCGAGATCAAGATTAAACTTTGCAATAATCCGCTTAAAATCTGCCTCCACCTCTTCAGCAGGTTTATTTCTAGGAATTGCATTTGTTTCAGTAGTATAGGCAAAATCACCTAAAGGATATTTTTTTAATAAAAGCGCCTTAACAGCATCTGCTTTCGCTTTGTCTTTCAGCAAGCTGTATAACTTAAACGTTAAAATCAGATCCTGCTCATTCCCATTCGTCGTTTTTAAAATAGCAGTTATATTTTCATTGATCAATTTTGTACCTGACACAACATCAGCCTTATAGGCAAGTTCTAGATAATCATAAGTATATTTTTGTTTCAACATAGGCTTAATGTCTAAAGCCTGTTTATAATAACCTGCTGCTTTGCCAGCATCTACTGTCAAACCAAGAAGAGATGTGCCGTTCCTAGTAAATAAAAACGCCTTATTAAGATAGGTTTCAGCTGGTATTTTACCGTCTGCATGGGTAAATTCTAATAAATAACCATTTCTCGTTTCATCCATTTGTTCTCCAACATAAAAAGCCAATCCCACCAACGTGACGCTATCTCGGGTATTAAATTCTCCCTTATAGCTATCCCCATCCCTAATTAAATTAACTTGAATATTTTGATAACGAAGGGTAGAATGGAAAACATAAGCAAGACATTTGATCTCACTCAAACCCTGTAGCTTTGTACCCTTTGGTTGATAGCTAAATTTGATCTTGTCTCCCGCATGCGGCTTTTCAATTTCAAATTTTACACCTTGGCCCTTAACAGCAATCGCAGAAACCAATAAAATCAATAGTAGTCTAAATGTTTTCATATCTATAAAGATTAACAACTAAATATATAGTTATTAATTCTATATCTCCAACCTATTTTTTTATTTGTCGTTAATGCTGAACAAAAATCATAATCAAACTATGAGCGGTAGGACTTTACGAAGGTTATGGTTTGTTCAGCCATTTACCTTGCTATCATCACATAGCGTAATTATATTCAAGTTGTAATTTAGGGCTTATCATCTTACGTCCATCCTTCGTTCATCTTACGTTCATCCTTCGTTCATCCTACGTCTTTACTGTATGGGATGCCTACAAAATATATGGCTGAGAGGAACATGATTCAAATTATTAACCTTCAATCTTTTCACAAAAGGATGGCTTTGGGAAACATTGAACCTGTAATAATCTTCAAATTTCTAGTCTAACCAATGTAGGAACAGTTTTTGAGTAAGCTCAAAGAATGATTATGAGATCTGCTGCAACTGCCGAGGGGAACAACGTTCCAATGTTGCAATCTTCAACCTTCAACTTATCTAACCATGGAAAAATACGAGGAACAAGTCAACTACGAACTCCAATTTTGGGAAATGGAACTCATGAAAAAGCCATCATTCCTTGGGAATTTGGCTACCAATTTTCAAACCAAAATAAACAGTTATATCCCAACCAAAGTACATAAAGCAATTACAGCCACCATTAAACAGATGGTTAAAGCAGTATTATTTGGCTCTACTTATACAACATCTGCACTGCCGGATGAGAGAATGAGCTTATTGCACAGGGAAGCATTAGTTAAATCAAAAATTGAGAATTATAGTAAAACCGGGGCCGCTGAAGGTGGAATTACTGGAGCTGGCGGATTTTTAATGAGCATGGCAGATTTCCCTATCCTAATCGGGATAAAGATCAAAATGCTCTTTGAAATTGCATCACTTTATGGTTTTGATGTAAAAGATTATCGGGAAAGATTGTATATCCTCCACATTTTCCAACTCGCCTTTTCAAGTACTATCGGCACACAGAATATCTACAAACAAATGCAGAATTGGGACCAAAAACTAATCGTTTTACCTGAAAGCGCCGATCAGTTCGATTGGCAAACCTTTCAGCAAGAATATAGAGATTATATAGATTTGGCAAAAATGGCTCAGCTACTTCCTGTAGTCGGAGCTGCTGTTGGAGCAGTAGCAAACTACCAATTGATCCAAAAACTGGGCAAAACTGCAATGATGGCTTACCGGTTAAGGATAATTAGTCGTGCGGTTTGAATTCATGGGTTAATGGGGAAGAGAGTCCGAAAGTCCGTTCCCCTCATTGTTAAGCTGAGAGCCGAAAGACTAAAGCTGAAAGCTATGATGCATCTGTAGTAAATATCATTTTGTCCTTTAGAAATCAGGTTTGTCCTTCAGGGCGTAGCGAAAAGAGTCTGCTCAAGGTGGTTCTTACAGTTAGATTTCTCATAACGTCGGAAGGACAAAAATGTTTGTAAATCAGCACAGAATCTTTGGCTAACAAATGAACTAGCGAAATGAGGAACAACTACTCTTCGAACATCCCGTCAATAAGATCATCAGTTTCCCTCCTATCCTTCTTTGTAGGCCTTCCACTTCCACGATCTCTTTTTAATGTTGGTGCATGAAACATGGATTTAAAAGCATGTGTTTCTTCTACAGGTGTGCGATCCTTATATTTCGTTACCGCAATCTTTGCCTCAACCCTATTGTGTAAAAGCTCTACAACTTCAATTACTTTTTTCTCTATGCCTTTAGAAACCTGATAAACCTCTCCGACCTTCACAATAGCTGAAGGCTTTAAGTTCTGACCATTTAATTTGATGCGTCCCGCTTTACAGGCATCAGTAGCCAAACTCCTTGTTTTGAACAATCGAATTGCCCACAGGTACTTATCTATTCTTAATTTTTCCTTCTCCATTGCAAAAGACAAATTTACATAAACAAATATTAATAGCCCAAATTTTTAAGAAGAACCAACATTTTTCAATAATCACCTACATAAGCGAACAGGACAAAACAAAATATAAACTGATGAAAACAACGTTCAATACATAAAATTGATTTATTTTGTAAAAAATTTAAAAGAAACAATGATTGGAGACTTAAAAAAGTTAATAGAAGCCGCTTGGGAAGATAGATCTCTTTTGGCATATAGCAACTATTGCGAGGCGATAGAAGAAGTAATCGCAAGATTAGATAAAGGAGAATTGCGCGTAGCCGAACCTATTTTGAATACCTGGGGAATTAACGAATGGATTAAAAAAGCCGTAATCTTATATTTCCCTATCAAAGAAATGAAGGAAATTAAAGTAGGCCCATTTGTTTACCATGACAAAATGGAATTAAAAACCGATTATAAAGCCACTGGTGTTCGTGTAGTACCAATGGCAAGCGCCAGATATGGTTCATTTTTAGCTAAAGGTGTAATCATGATGCCCTCTTATGTAAATATCGGAGCCTATGTTGATGAAGGCACAATGGTAGATACCTGGGCAACCGTAGGTTCATGTGCACAAATTGGTAAACGTGTTCACTTAAGTGGTGGTGTTGGCATTGGCGGCGTACTAGAACCAGTACAGGCTGCTCCAGTAATTATTGAAGATGATTGCTTCTTAGGCTCAAGAGCCATCGTTGTAGAAGGGGTTAAAGTAGAAAAAGAAGCTGTTTTAGGTGCAAATGTAGTATTAACTGCTTCAACTAAAATAATAGACGTAACTGGCGAAAAACCGGTAGAATACAAAGGAATTGTACCTTCAAGATCTGTGGTTATCCCAGGTTCATACACTAAAAAATTCCCTGCCGGAGAATTTCAAGTGCCATGTGCATTAATTATTGGTAAAAGAAAAGAATCTACAGATAAAAAAACCTCTCTTAATGATGCATTGAGAGAAAATAATGTAGCTGTTTAATAAGCGCTAAGCTAAAAGACTAAAGCTAAAAGCTTTTGCTAAAGCCGAAAGTACTGAACTCATTAATCGAGCTTAGGCTTTCGGCTTTAAAATTTACGATATGAAAGACGAAAATTTAATTCAATCTTTGAAATTGAGAAGGCTAAATTCCAACAATCATGTTTCAGCCTTTGAGCTTTAAGCTTAACTTAATAAATGAAAGACGAAAATCTAAAATCAATCACCGAAGTTGAAAACTCTGAACTCAAACATTCAGGCTTTGGTCTTTCGGCTTTAAGCTTTAAGCTAGGCTATGACGGGAAACGTGCTGCAAATAACCTAACAGGATTAGGCAATTATAGTAGATCTTTAATCGAACAACTAGCAAATCAATTTCCAGTTCACCAATATTTCATCTATACACCAAAAGTCAAGGAAAAAATTCTTGAGCTCCCTCTATTTTCCAAAAAGAACATTAAAATAGTTCTTCCCCAAAAAGGCAGCCGACTTCTTTGGAGAAGTTTCGGAATAAAAAAACAACTCCTCAATGATGAGATTGATATTTTTCATGGCTTAAGCCACGAAATTCCCTTCGGCATTCAAAACACAAAAATCAAAAGCATTGTTACCATGCACGATTTGATTTTTCTTCGCAAACCTGAGTACTACCAGTTTATTGATAGGACTATTTACCGGTTAAAAAGTGAATATGCCTGTAAACATGCAGATCGCATCATCGCCATCAGTGAACAGACAAAAAAGGATATCATTGATTTATATCATACCAATCCTGAAAAAATAGATGTCATTTACCAAAGCTGTGATGATAGTTTCAAAACCTTATTACCTCATGAAGTAAAAGAAAAAACCAGGGAGAAATACCAATTGCCGACAAAATATCTACTCTACGTTGGTACAATTGAGGCCCGGAAAAATCTATTGGTATTGATAAAAGCCTTACCCAAAGTAAATAATGACGTTAAGCTCGTGGTCATTGGCAAAGAAACAAATTATACAAAACTGGTAAAACAAGAAATTGAAAAACTAAGATTACAAAACAGGGTTATCTTCTTAACAGGTTTACCTTTTGCAGACCTACCATCAATTTACCAAATGGCAAATATGTTTATTCTACCGTCTTATTATGAAGGATTCGGCATCCCAATTATAGAAGCTTTATATGGTAATGTACCGGTAATAGCAGCAAAAGGCTCTTGCCTCGAAGAAGCTGGTGGTCCAGATAGCTTATATTTTTCACCCGAGACCATCATGAACTCGCTACCAAAATCAACACAGTTTTAGCAGATAAACAGTTGCAAGAAACCATGAAACAAAAAGGACTAATGTATGTGCAACGTTTCAATAGTGAAATTGTTAACCAACAGTTGATGGATTGTTACCTTAAAACGCAAACATTATGAAAAGTTGTATAGTCATTTTCCCTTTACATAAAGCGCCCAATAAATTAGAACTAGCCTTTTTAGAACGCGGGCTAAATTTGACCAATGGCTACAAACAAGTCATTGCAGCACCAGAAGGCTTAATCGTTGATGAGTCATTCGGACAACTCGAAAAATTAGAGGTCAAACGTTTTGCCAAACACTATTTTGAAAATATCATTGGCTACAATCAACTGTTATTGTCTAAAGGTTTTTATACAGCTTTCGCGCTATTTGATTATATGCTAATTCACCAAGCCGACGTCTATCTTTTTAAAAACGAGTTAAATTTCTGGTGTGAAAAAGATTACGATTATATCGGTGCACCTTGGTTCAGACCTGATCAGTTAAACCCAAGTAAGCCAATTAAAATATGGCAAAAAATAAAGCTCTATTTTAAAAAAGAAAAGCTTTACGCCAGTCGCCATAATAAAGTGGGCAACGGAGGTTTCACATTAAGAAAGATAAATTCGGCATTAAAGGTATTGGAAAAAGCTGCGCCTGCCCTATTAAAAAAATATACTCACTCCGATGGCGCAGCTTTTAATGAAGATATATTCTGGTCATTGGAAGCCCCACAAATCATTGACTTTAAGATACCAGAATGGGAAGAAGCTATGCATTTCGCTATAGAATTCAATCCAGAGGTCGCTTATAAATACCTAAATGAAAAACTACCTTTTGGTTGCCATGCCCCTTTAAAACATAGCCCATCATTTTGGAGCAACCATATTCCTGAACTTAAAAACTGATTACGAAAACTGCAAGTGCCGACTAAATGGAATATGAATACTTTATTTAGCTCCAACAGCACTTAAAGAATATTGAGATAGTATTTCCATTACCCCTTTTTGAAGTCTTTCTTCTCTTTTACGATAGTCATCTAAATTAAATCCATATCCTCTACCATGCCATACTAGAATTTTCTTCGCCGGATCAAGAAAATCAATATCAATAATTCCTTCTGAATATCTATCTACATAGTTAGAACCGCCCCAATAAGGTGAACGCCAACCCATTCCCCAGCCCCAGCCTCCATAAAAAGCCGGATAACTTGGATAAACCTCAGTACGTTCTTTCGAAACAACAATAATATTTACCAAAATATCTGGCTTATCTGCTTTTACAAATCCTTTTGAATTCATATTCTGCTCAACAGCAGCCATCAATCTCCGTTTATCAAGGTTATTTACCTTAAGTCGCTCCAATCCCTTTTCGTAAAAATTATAAGTTTTGTATCCACTAAAATCTGCGCTCCTATCATAGTCTGAAACTGTTTGCAAACTTGAGCAGCTTGCTAGTACCATCACAATCGAGGACAATACAAAGATTCTTTTTAATGTTTTCATTGCGTGAGTTTTATTCTAAATTTAACATAATAATTACCTAACTTACTGATAAAACGTATTTTAAAGCTACTTAGTTTCGAGCTAAATGTTAAATTCCTTTATATTACGAAAATTTAACATTTGAGATAATTCACTAACTTTACTGAATGTTAAAGGAACAAGTAAACAAGGCTTTAGAAGTATTAAAGAATGGTGGAATAATCCTCTATCCGACCGATACAATTTGGGGCCTGGGCTGTGACGCGACCAATGAAACTGCCGTAGCAAAAATAAACCAGATCAAAGGTAGAGCCGCCGAAAAAAGCCTCATCATCCTACTAGATAACGATAATAAATTGCAGAGCTATGTTACAGAAATACCTGATGTAGCATATGAGTTAATTGAATATGCAGAAAATCCATTAACAATTGTTTTCTCTGGGGCAAAAAACTTAGCAAAAAATGTAATCAATCAAGATGGAAGTATTGGCATCCGAATAGTGAAACATGACTTCTGTGAACAGCTTTTACAACGTTTTAGAAAACCTATAGTTTCCACTTCCGCAAATCTAGGCGGACAGCCGTCACCAAAATTCTTCGACGAGATTAGTGAAGAAATAAAAACTGCTGTAGATTATATCGTTGATTTAGAACAAGAAGATCATACACCTAAAAAACCTTCAACAATTATTAAATTGGGTCCATCTGGACAATTCGAATTTCTTCGTAAATAATTTTCGAGCCACAAATTATCAAAAGAGAACAAAGCATCAAATTACTTGTTTAATTGGTGTTTATGGTTTATTTATTTCGAAGCCGATAGTTTTTATTAATTTCGCCTTGCTTTGTTATTCTGAGGCATATAGATTTGATGCAACAACATTTACAAAATCCCATTTTTAAAGTTCTAGCTAGCACTGCTAACCATACGCAAACAGAAGCTTATGTAATTGGCGGATTTGTTCGTGATCTTTTCCTCAATAGGCCTTCGAAAGATATTGATATTGTCATTTTAGGAAATGGAATTGAATTTGCAGAAAGTGTTGGCGAAAAGCTAAAAACAAAAGTTGCCGTTTTTAAGAACTTCGGTACTGCAATGCTCAAATATAAAGATCTGGAAATTGAGTTTGTTGGCGCGCGAAAGGAATCCTATCGATTAGATTCCCGTAAACCAATAGTAGAAAACGGAACATTAGAAGATGATCAATTACGAAGAGATTTTACCATCAATGCGCTGGCAATTTCTCTTAATAAAGCAAATTACGGCAGTTTAATCGACCCATTCAATGGTGTACTAGATCTGGAGCAAAAAATAATTCGAACGCCCCTAGACCCTTTAATTACGTTTTCTGACGACCCGCTCAGAATGATGAGGGCTATTCGCTTTGCAACACAGTTAAATTTTAGCATCGATGAAACTGCAATTGAAGCAATTAAAAAGCAGAAAGAACGGATCAGCATTGTTTCTAAAGAAAGAATTACTGACGAACTCAACAAAATCATACTCTCAAAGGTTCCTTCAATAGGTTTTAAATACCTTTTTGATACAGGATTATTGCATCTCATATTCCCTCAGATGGCAGCTTTATATGGAGTTGAATTCATAAAAGGCAAAGGTCATAAAGATAATTTTTACCACACATTACAGGTACTGGATAATATATGTAAAAACACTGATGACCTTTGGCTTCGTTGGGCAGCTATTTTACATGACATTGCCAAGCCCCCAACAAAGCGATTTGAAGAAGGCCATGGCTGGACTTTCCATGGCCATGAGGATAAAGGGGCGAGAATGGTACCCCAAATTTTTGCACAGCTAAAACTTCCGTTAAACGACAAGATGAAGTTTGTACAAAAACTGGTACAGCTCCACTTACGTCCAATCGTTTTAGCGCAAGAACAGGTAACAGATTCGGCAGTAAGACGACTTTTATTCGATGCAGGTGAAGAAATTGAAAGTCTAATGATCCTCTGTAATGCAGATATTACCACTAAAAACGAGTATAAAGTAAAAAAATACCGCAACAACTTTGAGCTGGTTAAACAAAAACTTAAGGATGTTGAGGAGAGGGATCAGCTTCGTAAATGGCAACCTCCAATATCGGGCAACGATATTATGGAAACCTTTGGATTAGCGGCAGGGAAAGAAGTTGGTCTATTAAAAAATGCAATTAGAGAAGCCATCTTAGAGGGAGAAATAACAAATAGTTATGATGATGCGTTTACATTTATGCTCAATAAAGCTAAAGAATTAGGTTTAACTAGAGTGAATAACTAACTGCAATCCATACACAAAAAGCTTTGGTTTCTACCCAAGACCTCCTCAGCAGATTACTTGATGAAGCCAAATTCGGGGAAGATGAACAACACACTTTCTGGAAAACTTCCATTAACCGATTTTACCTTTCCTTTGAGTTCTGGATAAAAATCTCCTGTGTAGTAGGTAATCTCCGCATTGCCCACGGCTTTCAACTTGCCTTTAATTTCTGGATAGAAGTCTCCTGTATAATAAGCCACTTCGGTTTGACCTATTGATTTTATCTTGCCCTTAATTTCTGGATAGAAATCTCCTGTATAATAAGTCACTTCGGTTTGACCTAATGATTTTATCTTTCCTTTAAGTTCCGGATAAAAATCTCCTGTGTAGTAGGTAATATCAGTTTTGCCGATAGATTTTATCCTACCTTTAATTTCTGGATAAAAGTCTCCCGTGTAATAGGTAATATCGGTAGTCCCAATTGATTTTACTTTGCCCTTGATTTCTGGATAAAAATCTCCTGTAAAATAGGTAATCTCGGTAGTGCCGATAGCTTTTATCTTGCCTTTAATTTCAGGGTAAAAGTCTCCCGTATAATAGGTGATATCGGTATTGCCAACAGTACTTATTCTCCCATTATGTATAGATGAAATAATGTTGTAATACTCCAGTTCGTTCCGTTCTTGCGAAAATTGTGCATTTGCCGGCAATAACCAGCTAGTCAATACTAAGATCATCATAGGCCTTAAATAAGGCATCAGAAAATGTCTTTTCTTTAATTGTAAATGTTTCATTTGTATGTTGTTTTTGTGTGTAATCAATAGTAAATATTATTTTACAGGAAAACAAGCAAAATATTGGTTGGGCATGCATGCATCATATCATGATGCCTATTTAAGCTAAAAAGTCAATATTAATCTATTTAACCCCATTAAGGTAGAACTACACTCTTAAAATTATTTTTTATTTCTTAATTTTACAGACAGAAACAGTACAAGCGCGCAATGGCAATTTATAGATTTAAAATTTCTTTTGAAGATTTCGACGACATAGTAAGAGAGATTGATATCAAAACCACTCAAACATTTGAAGATTTACACAGAGCAATTCATCGCTCAACAGGCTACAATCCAGATAAATCTTCTTCTTTTTACGTAAGTACGGACAATTGGATCAAAGGAGATGAAATTGCACTTCTACCTAATGAACGTAAAATAAACAACGGGGTAACCTTAATGGAAAAGGCCAAATTGAGCAATTTCATTGAAGACCCACACCAGAAATTCTATTATATCTATAATTTCGAACGTCCCTTTGATTTTCATGTAGAATTGATCAAGATCATTCTTGAGAATGATCCTAATATCGAATATCCATTTTTAGTGAAAAGTACTGGTGAGGCTCCTAAAATTATTGAGAAAAATAATGCTGGTGGTTTTGCTGTATCCAGTAGTGCGGCATCAAATGATTTCGATTTTTTAAATGAAATGGACTTTGTTCCAGAAGATACCGAAGAACTTGAAGCAATGGGTGGAAGAGGAATCAATGCCGAAGAGGTAGATGATGAAGCAGAAGATGAAGATGAGAAAGACGATTTTGCTGATGCAGATGATTTCGAAGATGAAGAATTCGGCACTACAGGTAAAGATGAAGATTATTAGTAGATCATCGCCTGTTTGATAAATTAGAAATATGACAGGTTAAATCTACAGATCAAAATAATTACACGCTCCAAAAAATATAGTTTCACTGAACATAAGCTTATTTTTTGGAGCTTTTCTTTTGCAGAAAGGATTGATCTGCTCAGTAAAAATCTTAACAGCTAAAAGAAGTTAAATGAGTACTCCCAACCCTTCGAAAAAAACATTGATTGTAGTAGTCGGACCTACAGCAATTGGAAAAACTGCCCTAGCCATTGACTTGGCAAAGCATCTTAAAACTGAGATCATCTCTGCTGACTCACGCCAGTTTTTTAAGGAGATGCATATCGGAACGGCTAAACCTTCTAGCGAAGAATTGGCTGAAGCTCCACATCATTTTATAGATTCCCACAGCATCAGTACACTTTTTAGTACCGGCGATTTTGAAGTAGAGGCACTACAGTTGATGGACTTACTTTTCAAAAAACTTGATACGTTAATTATGGTTGGTGGGTCAGGCTTGTATATCGATGCCATCTGCAAAGGACTTGATGAATTACCTGAAATAGACCTTAAAATCCGTGAGCAGTTAAATGAACAATTAGCAACTGAAGGAATTGAAAAGATAAGAATGCGGCTTCAAGAGCTCGATCCAGAATATTTCTTAAAAGTAGATCAATCCAACCCACAAAGAATGATTAGAGGGCTAGAAGTTGTGCTTTCGAGCGGAAAGAAACTCAGCTCCTTTTTAACTTCGAATACAAAGAAAAGGCCATTTAATATCATCAAAATTGGATTAAATACAGATCGTGCAATTCTTTACGAACGCATTAACCAACGTGTTGACATTATGATGGAAGCGGGTCTATTATCAGAGGTAGAGTCATTAGTTCCATACCGCAAATACAATGCATTAAATACGGTAGGCTACTCAGAACTATTTGACTATTTGGATGGTACAACTGATTTACAATCGGCAGTTGCCATGATCAAACAAAACACACGCCGTTTTGCTAAAAGGCAACTCACCTGGTTTAGAAGAGATGCCGAAACAGCATGGTTTGAGCCTAATCAAACTGAAGAAATTATTGATTATATCCAAAACAAGTTAGAGGCTTAAACATCTAGCCCCTCAACTCTTAACCCTTAACTCTTATGCCTGCGCTGTTGGACCACCAAAATTCATTGGGAAACCTGGAGGCTCTTCTTGGGTTTTAATCCTACCATTTGCTGCTTCATACTTATCAATATTATCTTGGAAAGCATGTAAAAGTCTTTTAGCATGTTCAGGTGTTAGTATAATTCTTGACTTCACTTTTGCCTTTGGTACACCGGGCATTATCCTAATGAAATCTAATACAAATTCAGTATTTGAATGTGTTATTATTGCCAAGTTGGAAAAAATTCCCTCTGCAATTTCTTCTGATAATTCTATGTTGAGTTGGTTTTCGTTTTGTTGCTCTTCCATAAAACAAAACTAGCACTTTAACTTAAAAAACACTAGCCATTTTTAAACATCTTATTAGGGCTATTGATTGTAGTAGAATTTTGTACCCTCATTACCACCATCACTTAAAGTCAAATCTAGTGCATAACCAGATGGATGATAAGCATAAACTCTTTTTTGAAGGTAAACATACCCTGTATAACTGGTAGTTACGAGTTCTGTAAAGTTATTTTTCGATAAAGGAAACCCGTTTAAGATTGCAGTAATACCTTGTGCTAAATTATATGGATTTAATTTGTTATCATATGATGAATAACGACTTACAAAGCTTGTAGAAGAATCACTCCCTACATTATTGGTTGTAGTGCTACCTTCCAAATTCTCGCCTTTCCAGGTGTAATCCACAGTTGATGTATTTCCAGTAGCTGCTGATAAAGTTGTCATATTAACGAGCTTACCTGATGCGTTATAACTAAATGTTCTGGTATAACCAGAGTCACTCGGATTCATGAAAACATATACAAGCTTAACCAGTTGTCCAACATTATTATAAGTAAGCGTATAGTTAACATTACCACCCTTTTCATTAAGGCCATTCGCAGCAGTAATTTTTCCTGAAGAGTTATAAATGGGTATTAATACTACCCGATTATGAGTAATTGATTTCAACCGCCCATTAGTCTCATACATGAACTCTGTATTTGTTGTTTCCTTACCTGTTACAGAATTCCACGAAGCAATCTTGACCAACTGCAATTCGGTACCCACGTCAGCATTAGCTGCATTATCTACTTCGTCCTTTTTACAGGAAGTTAAGAAAACTAAAAAGATTAAAATGAGCGACTTTAGAAATTTCATGTTTATATCTCGAAAGATATCAACTAAATATGACATTTTAAATTGATTTTAAAAAAATGATTTATGCTTTATATTAAAATAATAATAAGAAATATTTTAATCGATACTGCATATTAATCTACTAAAAAATCCCTAGCGAATTAACACTAGGGATTTATTTACAGTTTTTTCAATGAAGTTATGATTAATTATGCTTCAACTTCTTCTTGTTTAGAAGCTAATAATTTATCGTATTCTTCTTGAGAACCAACAATGATACGCTCATATCCACGAACACCAGTACCTGAAGGGATCAAGTGACCAACAATTACGTTTTCTTTTAAGCCTAACATATTGTCACGTTTACCTGCAATAGCTGCTTCATTCAGTACTTTTGTAGTTTCCTGGAATGATGCTGCAGAGATGAACGATTTAGTTCCCAATGATGCACGGGTAATACCCTGTAAAATTGAACTTGCTGTTGCAGGTTGTGCATCACGAACTTCAATCTGTTTCAAATCTTTACGTTTCAATTGAGAATTTTCGTCTCTTAATTTACGCAATGAAAGAATCTGACCTGGTTTCACCATTGTTGAATCTCCAGCATCTACAACTACTTTTTTATCATAAATTTCGTCATTTTCAACTTGGAAATCCCAACGATCTACAGAATCATTTTCTAAGAAGCGGGTATCTCCTGGATCTTCGATATGTACTTTCTGCATCATCTGGTGTACAATTACTTCAAAGTGTTTATCGTTAATTTTCACACCTTGTAAACGATAAACCTCTTGGATACCATTTACTAAGTATTCTTGTACAGCCGCAGGGCCTTTAATAGCTAAAATATCTGCAGGAGAAATCGATCCATCTGATAATGGCATACCAGCTTTCACAAAGTCATTATCTTGAACCAAAATGTGTTTAGACAATGGAACTAGATATTTTTTAACTTCTCCATCTTTAGATTCGATAGTCATCTCGCGGTTACCACGTTTAACACCACCTAAAGTTACCACACCATCAATTTCAGTTACTACAGCTGGGTTAGATGGATTACGTGCTTCGAACAATTCAGTTACACGTGGCAAACCACCTGTAATATCTCGAGTTTTACCTGTTGCACGAGGTATTTTAACTAAAATCTGTCCTGTTTGAATTGAATCACCTTCATCAATAGCAATGTGTGCACCAACTGGAATATTGTATCCTCTGATTAGCTCACCTTTTCTATCAACTACTCTGATTGATGGATTTTTAGTTTTATCACGTGTATCGATAATTACTTTTTCACGGTGACCAGTTTGCTCATCTGATTCTTCACGGAAGGTAACACCTTCAACGATGGCATCAAATTCAATCTTACCTGCAAATTCTGAGATAATAACCGCATTATATGGATCCCATGAACAGATCTTATCGCCTTTAGAGATTTTATCTCCTTCTTTAACGAATAAAAATGCACCGTAAGGGATGTTATTGGTTACGATGATTTTACCAGTACTTGGTTCGGTAATTTTAAACTCACCTGAACGACCTAATACGATATCAACTTTACCATCTTCTGTTTGAGTTTCTACAGTACGTAGGTTTTCAAATTCGATTACGCCATCAAACTTAGCATTGATTTGAGATTCTGCAGCAATGTTTGATGCAGTACCACCCACGTGGAAGGTACGTAACGTTAACTGTGTACCTGGCTCACCGATAGACTGTGCTGCAATTACACCAACAGCCTCTCCACGTTGAACACGTTTTCCAGACGCCAAGTTACGGCCATAACAAAGTGAGCAAACTCCTCTTTTATTTTCGCAAGTTAATACAGAACGGATTTCAACACCTTCTAAAGGAGATTCTTCAATCGCTTTTGCAATATCTTCATCAATATCTAGACCAGCACCAACTAATAATTTACCATCTAATGGATTAAATACATCGTGAAGCGAAATACGACCTAAAATCCTGTCATATAATGGTTCAACGATATCTTCATTATCTTTCAATGCAGTAGTATACATACCTCTTAATGTACCACAATCAACCGCATTAACGATCATATCTTGTGCCACATCATGTAAACGACGTGTTAAGTAACCAGCATCAGCAGTTTTTAACGCTGTATCCGCCAAACCTTTACGCGCACCGTGAGTAGAAATGAAGTATTCTAATACCGATAATCCTTCCTTAAAGTTAGATAAAATCGGGTTTTCGATAATTTCACCACCAGAACCTGATTTTTGAGGCTTAGCCATCAAACCACGCATACCTGCTAACTGACGAATTTGCTCTTTAGAACCACGGGCTCCAGAGTCAAGCATCATATAAACAGAGTTGAAACCTTGGTTATCGCTAGACAGCTGATTCATTACAAACGTAGTTAAACGGTTGTTGATACGTGTCCAGATATCGATAATTTGGTTATAACGCTCGTTGTTGGTAATGAAACCCATGTTATAGTTGTTTCTTACCTCATCAACTTCAGCAGCTGCTTGTTCAAGTAAAGTATGTTTCTCTACAGGAATATTAACATCTTGTAAGTTAAACGATAATCCTCCTTGGAATGCCATTCTGAAACCAAGTTCTTTGATATCATCTAAGAATCTTGCAGAACGAGCCATACCAGTCATTTTTACTACTTCACCAATGATATCTCTTAAAGATTTTTTGGTTAATAGTTCATTGATATAACCCACTTCTTCAGGCACCATTTGGTTAAATAATACTCTACCTACAGTGGTTTCAGTTAGTTTATTTACAATCGAGCCATCCTCTTGTTTTACATTAACTTTTACTTTAATAAAAGCATGTAAGTCAATTTTCTTCTCGTTGTAAGCAATGATTACTTCTTCTGGAGAATAGAATGATTGATCTTGTCCTTTAACTACACGACCAGCATCAGTTCTACGGCCTTTAGTAATATAATAAAGACCCAAAACCATATCCTGTGAAGGTACTGTAATAGGTGTACCATTTGCAGGGTTTAGAATGTTATGCGCTGCAAGCATTAATACTTGAGCTTCTAAAATTGCTGCATGACCTAATGGTAAATGCACTGCCATCTGGTCACCATCAAAATCCGCGTTAAATGCGGTACATACTAATGGGTGTAACTGAATTGCTTTTCCTTCTACCAATTTAGGTTGGAAAGATTGGATACCTAATCTGTGCAAAGTAGGCGCACGGTTAAGCAATACTGGGTGTCCTTTTAATACGTTTTCAAGGATATCCCATACCAATGGATCTTTTCTATCTACTATTTTCTTGGCAGATTTAACTGTTTTTACAATTCCACGTTCAATCATCTTACGAATAATAAACGGTTTGAAAAGCTCAGCAGCCATATCTTTTGGTAAACCACATTCGTGTAATTTAAGGTTTGGACCTACAACAATTACCGAACGAGCTGAATAATCAACACGTTTACCTAATAAGTTTTGACGGAAACGACCTTGTTTACCTTTCAAAATATCTGAAAGTGATTTCAAGGCGCGGTTACCTTCAGTTTTAACAGCATTTACTTTACGTGAGTTATCGAATAACGAATCCACAGCTTCCTGTAACATACGTTTCTCGTTACGTAAAATAACTTCTGGTGCTTTAATCTCGATCAAACGTTTTAAACGGTTGTTACGGATAATTACACGACGATATAAATCGTTCAAATCTGAAGTAGCAAAACGACCACCTTCTAAAGGCACTAACGGACGTAATTCTGGTGGAATAACTGGAACGATTTTGATGATCATCCACTCTGGGTTATTCTCAATACGTGTTTTAGCACCACGGAAAGCTTCTACAACTTGAAGACGTTTTAAAGCCTCATTTTTACGTTGTTGAGAAGTTTCATTCGCAGCTTGGTGACGTAAATTGTATGATAAAGTATCTAAATCAATACGTTTCAATAGATCTTCTAATGCCTCCGCTCCCATTTTGGCAACGAATTTATTAGGATCTTTATCATCTAAATATTGGTTTTCTTTTGGTAATTTATCCAAGATATCCAAGTACTCTTCTTCCGTTAAGAAATCCATGTAATTGATACCTTGCTCTGCCATTAAACCAGACTGGATTACTACATAACGTTCGTAGTAAATGATCAAGTCTAATCTTTTGGTAGGTAAACCTAAAAGGTAACCGATTTTGTTAGGCAATGAGCGGAAATACCAGATATGCGCAACAGGAACCACTAAATTAATGTGACCCATACGCTCTCTACGCACTTTTTTCTCAGTTACCTCAACACCACAGCGGTCGCAAACAATACCTTTATAACGGATACGTTTGTATTTACCGCAATGACATTCGTAATCTTTTACCGGACCAAAAATACGCTCACAGAACAAACCATCACGTTCAGGTTTGTAAGTACGGTAATTGATAGTCTCAGGTTTTAACACCTCACCACTTGAACGCTCCAAGATATTCTCAGGCGATGCCAAGCTAATGGTAATCGAGGTGAAATTGCTTTTTAATTTATTATCCTTTTTGTAAGACATACTAATGTGTTTAAATGTTGGAAGGTTTAAAAAGTTGGAATGTTCAAGGCTAACCTTTCAACATTCCAACCTTACAACTTTTCAACGTTAGTCTAACGTAATATCTAAACCTAAACCACGTAACTCATGTACCAATACATTAAATGATTCTGGTACACCTGGAGTTGGTAGGTTTTCGCCTTTAACGATGGCTTCGTAAGTTTTGGCTCTTCCAATTACATCATCAGATTTAACTGTCAAGATTTCTTGTAAGATATTGGCCGCACCAAATGCTTCTAATGCCCAAACCTCCATCTCACCAAAACGCTGACCACCGAATTGAGCTTTACCACCCAAAGGTTGTTGTGTAATTAATGAGTATGGTCCGATAGAACGAGCGTGCATCTTATCATCAACCATGTGTCCTAATTTCAGCATATAAATAATACCTACTGTAGTTGGCTGATCAAACTTCTCACCTGTTAAACCATTGTGTAGATAAGTTCTTCCTGAAGCTGGTACACCTGCTTTAGCGATCCACTCTTCAACCTCATCATGCTTAGCACCATCAAAAATCGGAGTTGCAAATTTAACACCCAATTCTTTTCCAGCCCATGCCAATACGGTTTCATAGATCTGACCCAAGTTCATACGTGAAGGTACACCTAGTGGGTTCAACACAATATCAACCGGCGTTCCATCTTCCAAGAAAGGCATATCTTCATCACGTACAATACGGGCAACAATACCCTTATTACCGTGACGACCAGCCATCTTATCACCTACTTTTAATTTACGTTTTTTAGCTACATAAACTTTTGCCATTTGAACAATTCCTGATGGCAACTCATCACCAACACTAATTGCAAATTTATCACGTTTATAAGCACCTAATTCTTCGTTTACACGGATACCATAGTTATGCAACAACAACTTGATCTGATCGTTTTTATCATCATCAGTTGTCCATTTGTATGGATTGATATGTGCATATTCTAGATCTGCCAATATCTTCTGTGTAAATTTAGCGCCTTTAGCGATCAACATTTCTTTGTAAACATTGAATACACCCTGAGATGTTTTACCGTTTACAATTTGGAAAAGTTTATCAACTAATTCGTTTTTAAGGTTCTCAGTAGCTAAATTATATCTCTTATCTAATTTCTCAATTGCCGATTTTTCTTCTGCTTTTGTAGTTTTCTTAGCTCTAGAGAACAATTTAGTATCAATTACCACACCTTTAATAGAAGGTGGAGTTTTCAATGAAGCATCTTTAACATCACCAGCTTTATCACCGAAAATGGCACGAAGTAATTTCTCTTCTGGTGAAGGATCAGACTCTCCTTTTGGTGTAATTTTACCAATTAGAATATCGCCTTCTTTTACTTCAGCACCGATACGAATGATACCGTTTTCATCTAAATCTTTAGTAGCTTCTTCAGAAACGTTAGGGATATCTGGTGTTAACTCCTCTTCTCCACGTTTGGTATCGCGTACTTCTAATTCAAACTCTTCGATGTGTAAAGAGGTAAAAATATCTTCTCTAACAATACGCTCGTTAATTACGATCGCATCCTCAAAGTTATATCCTTGCCAAGGCATGAAAGCAACTTTTAAGTTTCTTCCTAATGCCAACTCTCCATTTTCAGTCGCATAACCTTCACAAAGTACTTGACCTTTAACAACTTTCTGACCTTTCTTAACGATTGGTTTTAAGTTGATACAAGTATTCTGGTTGGTTTTTTTGAACTTGATTAATTTATAAGTTTTGCTATCACCTTCAAATGAAACCAAACGATCTGTTTCGTTTCTAACATATTTAATAGTGATTTCGTTAGCATCTACATATTCAACAACACCATCACCTTCTGCGTTGATCAAAGTTCTTGAATCACGTGCAACGCGACCTTCCAAACCTGTACCTACAATTGGTGCTTCAGGACGTAACAATGGTACGGCCTGACGTTGCATGTTTGATCCCATCAACGCCCTGTTTGCATCATCATGCTCTAAGAAAGGGATCAAAGAAGCAGCGATTGATGTAATCTGATTTGGCGCAATATCCATTAAGTCTAATTTCTCAGGCTCAATAATCGGGAAGTCACCCTCATAACGTGCTTTTACACGATCAGTGGTAAAGTTACCTTTGTCATCATAAGCAGCATTTGCCTGAGCGATAGTTTTACCATCCTCATCTTCAGCTGATAAATAGATTACATCTTTATCCATTGCAACGATACCATTCTCAACAATTTTATATGGCGTTTCGATGAAGCCTAAATTGTTGATTTTAGCGTGTACACAAAGTGATGAAATCAAACCGATGTTTGGTCCCTCTGGTGTTTCAATGGTACATAAACGACCATAGTGAGTATAGTGAACGTCACGTACCTCGAAACCAGCGCGCTCACGTGATAAACCACCTGGGCCTAAGGCTGACAAACGACGTTTGTGTGTAATCTCTGCCAAAGGATTGGTTTGATCCATGAACTGAGACAATTGGTTTGTACCAAAGAACGAGTTAATAACCGACGATAAAGTACGGGCATTGATCAAATCAGTTGGTGTAAATACCTCATTGTCACGAATGTTCATACGCTCACGAATTGTTCTAGCCATACGTGCTAAACCTACACCGAACTGAGCATATAACTGCTCACCTACGGTACGTACACGACGATTAGACAAGTGATCGATATCATCCACTTCTTCTTTAGAGTTGATCAATTTGATTAAATATTTAACAATTGCGATAATATCAGCTTTTGTTAAAACTTTCACATGATCAGGAGTATCCATTTTTAACTTACGGTTAATGCGGTATCTACCTACATCCCCTAAGTCATAACGTTTATCTGAAAAGAACAAACGTTCAATGATACCTCTTGCAGTTTCCTCATCAGGTGGTTCTGCATTACGCAAAGCACGATAGATGTTTTCAACAGCCTCTTTCTCAGAGTTTGAAGTATCCTTTTGTAAAGTATTGTATATAATTGTATAATCAGCTTGAGATGCACCATCATCTTTAGATAAGATAATAGTTTTTACACCTGCATCGATGATCATATCGATATGGTCGTCTTCTAGAACGGTATCCCTATCTAAGATCACTTCGTTACGATCTATAGAAACTACTTCACCTGTATCCTCATCTACAAAATCTTCAACCCATTTTCTTAAAACTCTTGCAGCTAATTTACGGCCGATATATTTCTTTAAACCAGATTTGCTAACTTTTACTTCATCAGCAAGATCGAATAGCTCAAGGATATCTTTATCAGAATCGTAACCGATTGCACGCAATAAAGTGGTTACCGGGAATTTTTTCTTACGGTCGATATAAGCATACATTACGTTATTAACGTCTGTAGCGAACTCGATCCAAGAACCTTTGAAAGGAATTACACGAGCAGAGTACAATTTGGTTCCGTTAGTGTGACGGCTTTGACCGAAAAACACCCCTGGAGACCTGTGTAATTGAGAGACAATTACGCGCTCTGCACCGTTAATCACAAAAGTACCTTTAGGAGTCATATAAGGTATGGTTCCTAAGTATACATCTTGGATGATGGTTTCAAAATCCTCATGTTCTGCATCGTTACAAGAAAGCTTTAACTTTGCTTTTAACGGAACACTGTAAGTTAACCCACGATCAATACATTCTGGAATGTCATAACGAGGTGGGTCAATAAAATAATCTAAAAATTCTAAAACAAAGATGTTTCTAGAATCAGTGATTGGGAAGTTTTCAGCAAATACCTTAAACAAGCCTTCTGTATGACGGTTATCTGAAGTGGTTTCTATCTGAAAAAATTCTCTAAATGATTGCAACTGCACATCCAAAAAATCTGGATAATCTATGATGTGCTTACTACGTGCAAAATTTACTCTTTGGTCGACTTTATTTGCCAAGGGACTAAATTTAATTTAGTTTAAGAATAAACTATTAGTTTGGTTTGCCTGAAAACAAATCACCAACCAAACAAGATGAAATGTTTATAAACGGGAATAGACTCCGACTTAACAGTCGGAGTCTTAATACCTTGCTATTACTTTGACAATCTTTGGAAGATTGTCAAAGTTGAGAGATTACTTAACCTCAACTACAGCTCCAGCTTCTTCTAATTGTTTTTTCAAAGCTTCTGCTTCGTCTTTAGAAACACCAGCTTTTAATTCTTTAGGTGCACCGTCAACTAAGTCTTTAGCTTCTTTCAAACCTAAGCCAGTAAGGTCTTTTACTAATTTAACTACTGCTAATTTAGCACCACCAGCTTCTTTCAAAATTACATCGAAAGTAGTTTTTTCTTCAGCTGCAGGAGCAGCTTCAGCAGCAGGACCTGCAACAGCAACTGCAGCAGCAGCTGGTTCGATACCATACTCGTCTTTTAAGATTTGAGCTAATTCATTAACTTCTTTAACTGTTAAGTTTACCAATTGCTCAGCAAACGCTTTTAAATCTGCCATTTTATTAAGATTTTAAAAATTTACGTAATAATAATTTTGTTTATTGCGAACTTTAGGTGTTCGTTAACCTTCTCTTTCTTGTAGTGTTTTAACAATACCTGCAATTTTCGAACCGCCTGATTGTAATGCCGATAGTACATTTTTAGCTGGTGATTGTAATAGACCAACGATTTCTCCAATAAGTTCTTCTCTTGATTTAAGACTTACTAATGAATCTAGGTGATTATCACCAACAAATATAGCTGTATCGATATAGGCTGCTTTAAGCACTGGTTTATCGTTACCTTTTCCTTTTCTTAGCGATTTGATCAGCTTAGCTGGACCATTACCTACTTTAGAAAATAAGATAGCTGATTGACCTTTTAGTGCTGTGAAGATCTCAGATGAGTCGCCTTCTAAACCTTCGATCGCAATTTTGATCAAACTGTTTTTAGCAACTTTCATTTCGATTTCACTTTCGAAACATTTACGACGGATGTTATTTACTTTCTCAACAGATAAGCCTGAGGTATCAGCAATATAAAAATTGCCATACTCTTGCATTTTCTCTTGAAGAGCTAAAACTACTTCTTGTTTTTCTTCTCTGTTCATAATTAGATCCCCGCTACTGATTTAGTTTCGATTGCAATTCCAGGACTCATTGTAGAAGACACGTGAATGCTTTTAAAATAAGTTCCTTTTGCAGCAGAAGGTTTTAATTTTGAAATCGTTTGAAGAACTTCCAACGCATTTTCATATATTTTCTCTGCTGAGAATGATACTTTTCCTATTGAAGCATGGATGATACCAGTCTTGTCAACTTTAAAATCAATCTTACCGCCTTTTACGTCAGTTACAGCTTTACCAACTTCGTTAGTTACTGTACCTGATTTTGGGTTTGGCATAAGGTTTCTTGGTCCTAAAACACGGCCCAATTTACCTACTTTTGCCATACAAGCAGGAGTAGTGATAATAATGTCAACATCTGTCCAACCACCTTCAATCTTAGACACATACTCGTCTAAACCTACGAAATCTGCTCCAGCCGCTTTAGCTTCTTCTTCCTTGTCAGGAGTACAAAGAACTAAAACGCGAACAGTTTTACCGGTTCCGTGAGGTAAAGTAGCAATACCACGTACCATTTGATTGGCTTTACGTGGATCAACACCTAAACTTACATCAATATCAACTGATGCGTCAAATTTAGTAGTTGTGATTTCTTTTACCAAAGCAGCCGCATCTTGTAAAGAATACGATTTACCGATTTCTAGTTTAGCGTGTGCCTGTTTTTGATTTTTTGTTAATTTAGCCACTGTTGTAAACTGTTTTTTGTTAATTAATTTGTCCAGGGTGCATCACCACTAACGGTGATTCCCATACTGCGTGCTGTACCTGCTACCATTTTCATAGCAGATTCGATAGTGAAAGCATTTAAATCAGTCATCTTATCTTCAGCAATTGACTTAACTTGATCCCAAGTCACCGAACCAACTTTTTTACGGTTGGGCTCAGCAGAACCACTCTTTAATGAAGTAGCAT
>Ga0247810_10000256_pt1 | contig 76113 bp, 66 predicted proteins | sample UWRJL119311C1_FD_179918 | JGI IMG/M metagenome (GOLD analysis project Ga0247810, IMG submission 179918) | Plant litter microbial communities from Arlington Agricultural Research Station in Wisconsin, United States - UWRJ-L119-311C-1 | ecosystem: Environmental > Terrestrial > Plant litter >...
GCAGCTTGGTCTTTGATGGGTCAGGATTAATTGCTTGCCCAAATAGCATTGATGGCGCCTGGAGTATCTGGGCATCGGCCGGTATTGCCAACCCAGCCGGAAACTCGGAGTGTGTCAGCATTGGTGCCAGAGTTATTGAAGACGCCGAACCAGTTGGCTGCCGCTATACTGAATAGGTTGAGAGCGGAAATTAGGGCAGAGGAAAGGTGCCTACATCATGAGCGTGTTCAGAGTCCACCTTTCCTCTCTGCACTGTAAAACATTCTTGTAACTTAGCGATTTAATTTCAAAAGACCTGAATTTCTATAGCATATTCTCAGGCAATGCAGAAAAATTTAAAGAATTTGCGGTGAATCTTTCAGTGCTTTGATATTACATGAATGGCAAAACTTAATTGAGATTTTGTGTCCAGTTTGAAGATACCAATCTGTACCCCACCTACCACCTCCCGCGAATAAACTCTTAGTATTTAATAGAGTCAGATGCATCTAAAACCATAATTTAAGGATGGGATACGTCTTCCAACAGTTTAATATATAATATGGACTCTCCACCTTGTTCCAGAGAGCGCACGTGAGCCTGAAGCCCATATGACCTCATGCAAAGGATATTCTATCGATGATAATTTATTCCAACTAAAACCAGTGTCTACGCTGAAACATTTTGCTTTTGAAAAAAGCTGCAGAAGATGACTGATCTATGTAGGTATGAATTAGTGAACTAGCATGTAGAAAACAGAAGACATCGTGGTAAGTCTCGCTTCGTATCATAGCGCTTTCATTTTCCTTAGAATGCCAACCTGGCGTACAACGATCTTTAAGTTCTTCTCTGACAATTATATTGTACAATTCCAGGACTAGTCCACTTTCATGTGCTGTAGACTTTGATAATAGGAGCTAGTTCAAATGATTCACCAGAAAAGATTACAGCGTAGTCTACTTCATAAGGTTAGTCAGCATCAAGCGGCTAGCATACTATGTGTAAACTGCAATAACCAACAATCAGGTACCATACGTCAAAATGAACAATCTCACAAATCAATTCAACTAATTCTCCTAACCCCTCATAAAGCAACTAAAGGCTGTCTTCTCACAGTCCGTAAATGATATAACCTGACCGTACGCGGATAAACGCGGGCTGGGAAAATCATCTCATGTTAAATCACAAATCAGCCCACAAACCAGGCGAAGTTGAGAAAATGGCCACAGCCGATGGAGGATATAACTGGGTTCCGAATTTTGTACCGTTGAGCTCCTATTACTGTAGCTTAATGACACTTCAATCTTTCATCCGCACTCACTTCACCTTGCATTTTCTTTTCACAAAACGCTACCATACAAATAGACTGGACTAAAACATGGAATTACCCAAAATGAAAACCCGCCCTACTCAGCCCATTAAACACATAGATCGTGATGAATTATTCATAAACCTCGAGTCTCGAATTAAGTATCTCCACAGCTTCCTAGACTTTAACAGCAGTACGGTTATTCACTCACACTTCTTCTACTCGCCCTAGTTTCTAATACTAACTGATGACAGATGACATCGCAGCATTGGCTAGTGGGGCCAAATACGTTAAAGCTCTGACCCCCGCTGTCGTCAACATCGTGTACAAGAAACTTCTTGAATTCGATATCACAGCCCGGGCTTTCACAACTCGGAGCACCAGCTTTCAGGGGCCGGTAGACGAGACCCCTGACGAAGATAGTCCGCAAATTGTGCACCGAAAGATGTTCTTGCAGGCGTACCTGAACAAGATCTGTTCTGACCCCTCCAAAATGGAGTTCTGGGAATACCTTGATAAGGTTGGGTACGTCCTATTTTTACTCTTTCCCTTTTTCCCTGCTCTTCCCATTCATGTGTCTGTTTTTGGGACACCCAACTGATCAAATTAAAGCATGATGCATGTAGGTCTCGGTCGTGCACATCCACTACATATTGAATACATGCACCTGGGCATATGTCTATCATTCATTCAAGATATCCTGACCGAAGCGATATTTTCCCACCCCACGCTTTCCTCTAAGAGGAAACTAGCCCTGATTAAGGCCTTAGGCAAGGTCATCTGGATCCAGAATGACTTGTTTGCAAAGTGGCAGGTGAAAAATGGAGTAGAGTGTGCCATTGATGATGATGACTTTGTTGTTGAGGAAGAGGGAGTGTTGCATGGTAAAAAGGTTTTGGAGACCGATGGGGATGAAGTAGAAGGGGAAAATATCATGGAATCTAAGTGTTTCATGTCATCTAAAGTAGAAAATTGAAATCCAATATTGAAATACTACTTCATTATTCGTGAGCAAGCGGTGCGTAGTCGACAGAAGCACTTGACAAGCATATTGCCTTAACCTAGGAATGCACATGACAGAATATGATTACGCGTCTCGGGGGCGTTTTTAATCTTGTGCATCTTCTCACTTAAATGGTGAAAGTATATTTCCGCTCTTTTTCAACATGTATTTCCAGAGTTTCAAATACTGACCGTTATATCCTCTAGATAGAGTTGTTTGAAGAAGATTATTTTATGATCAAAGATACCGTTCACCTGCGCACCATAAGTGAGTGCTATGATTTTCATTTGCTACTGGAAAATTCTGTCTTGTGACTACTAGGAGTCTTGTCACGGCTTTTCGGTCTTCTCCAAGCATCGGCCATACTTATAGCATATAATCTCTAACTCATGTTTGTACAATATAATCGTCGATTTTAAAGTCCTCTCCTGTTATCTCTTCTCCAGCTACAGCCAGAGTGTCGTTCAAGCTCTTATTCCAATCCTGGTTCAACTCTGTTCCCACCATAAACTCTTCCCAATCTTCAAGCAATTCCCGAGATTCGGTGACCTCCCATGATCCTCCATCTAGCGAGAAATGACCATGGATCTCATAACCTCCACTCATATAAGTTCCGCTAGAGTCTGGCATGTCAACCATATCATGACTGTTGTTACTATTCACCGCATCATCTTCAAACCCCATTAGCAAACCAATATTTTGGTCGGCATTTTGACCGATAAACTGCCGAGAGCTGGGCTCAACCATGATTGCGCCGAAGTAGGGGATGAATAATGTAATTTTCCTTGACCTTCGATTGACCTCCTCAGTATTGGGGATCGGTTGTAAGAATTCACTAAGGATGTCTAGAACTCTAAGACCTTGCCTCGCAATTGAGCCGTTCTGTTCTGTTACCGCACCCCGAAAGACCTCTTTGACCTGTCCAATCAATGCAATGTCGGACTGGAACTCTGAATCGGAGGCCAAACCTTGTAAAAGGCCAGCTAAAATCACGATTGTGCTGATAAGACCCTGAAAATCATCTAATCGACAGAGCAAAGTCTGAAAAGAGGTATTCGTTCTCAACACAATCCAGATACGTATCAGATTTCGACTAGCATCTAAACATATCGTTCTTTTTGGTAAGAATGTCGAATCGGATGGCGACTGCAGCATATATGGCAAATTAAGGTATGACTGCGTTTGGAAAAACCAAAACTGCGCATTCAAAGCTTCGTAAGCTGTCTCAGTGAGATTGTCGCTGTCCTTCCACAACTCCCACCACTCTGTTGACATGGCTGCTTGCGCAGTGTCAAGCGTGTTCTGGATTTCTTCTGTTTTTTCTAGCGCATGAATTTTAGGGCCTGTGTTGCGACCATTGACTTCCCCTGCGGCAACTGCAGCAATTTTTCTTACCGCTCGTAATCTAGAAATAATGTCCTCTCCAGCCAATGAGAAAGATGGAATTTTAGGTTCGTCATCCTTCTTACATGGCATGCCTAGGAACATGCTGAAGAATAGATCTGTCTCTGAAATACTACTAACTAGCTCTGCCCAAGCTTCATCGTCTTCATTGATTGGACAACCAACCTTCTCCGCTACAAGGACTGCCCTTCGAATACACAACCATGCTTTTTGAAGTTGATTACTCTCGGCATAATGCTTTCCTCTCAGTAACAGTAAAACAATACCCTCAGCAGAACTGATCTGCTCATCGTCTCGAAGAACGACCTGATCTACAGATGCAGTGATTTTGTTCATGAGTTCCCCAGAGGGAATTGAAAGATATAAATTCGCATCATCAACGCCTGGCCGTATGGTTTGAAGGGATGTAGCGATACACAATAGAGCAACTGCTATACATGTTGTATTCCCAGAAGAGATGTACTTGGATACGAAATCAACCAAGGAGTAATTAACGTCTAGACTCTTCAATCTAGAGTAGTGAGCTTGAAAGGGTAGCCACCACTTATGTGAGATGCTGAGAACAGAGAGAATTTCTGTTTCCTGTGAGATTATCCACAAGAGTTTTTCTCGAGGTGAATCATGGCTTGACGGGAACGATATGCTATGGGTGACGGCGGATGGGAGAGTGAAATTCTCTGGTGCTGATAACTGGGTTTATTAGCATGTTTCAGTCTGCTCCTGATGGGTAGCACCTACAACTTCACTTTGGAATAACGAGTAAATAGGAAGGATTGGTTCAATTTTAGGCTCTAGATATTCGATAGTTTTGCTAGTACTATTATCCAAAATTGATTTTTGCCTCTCTGGATGTGTCGAAGGGGGGGGAATCGTACTCGGATTTTGGAATAGTCCTCGAAAGTCTTTCGACAACAGATTCCAACCGCATGACCCTCACGTTTAGTCTTGTAGGCCCAGTATGCTTGGTTATCCCTCCCGCTGACCTTGAAGTATCAGAAACACTCTGGACTATACATATCCGCTGATATTCCGCACAGCTATGACATATTGACACGAATTCATCTTCATATGTACATTTTATTTTCCTTCGTCGACCTGAGAGAGTCAGCACGTGATGTAGTCAAAGTCTTGATCGCAAGAGACAAACACTCTTGACAAGCCCGCGTTCCTTTCCTCATTCTATTCATAACGAGTCAATTTTGTGATTATGGATTGTAATATGTGGCATTTTTGATTGATGAAGCATTGTAGAAGGTGATAGGAACAGAACGCTTGTAATCTCGACAAGTCGGAGAAGACTTAGTGCAGCTTTTGCTTACGTCATGATCAAGCCCTATTTTGACACTCATTAATTATGCGTTTGTAACAACTTGTATAATACATGTAATAGCATTTTTGTTTATCTACATCTCAGATCTCATATCCCACTCTTCTATCGCTTTTCTGTATTTTTGAACTTGCTTTCTACCCTCAACCACTTTTCAAAGGTCAATAATTCAGGGACTTTCTGTATAAACTCCTTTGGATCGGCACCAAATCCCACGACCACAAACCATTTGAACATAATACCAAGCTGTTCATGGAGCAAGAGCTTGATCATGCTCCCAATCCAGCCATACGTTAATGGAAGCTCGGTTCCTACAACTCTTTTGAAGATCTGATTTGCTTCTTTCCAGCTCAACTCATCGGTCGCGAACGATATCGATTTCCTGAAGTAGTCTTCTGGAGAACGAAGTATCATGGCGGCAAGCTTTCCAACATCGGCAGATGATACGAGTTGCAGTTTCTTGTCCTCGCCCATCTGCTTCCACATGGTTGAAAACGCTTTTCCGATGAAGTCCGGGGTTAAATTTTCCATAAATGCTACGGGTCGGATGGTTGTCCACCCCATGCCTTTGATTGCACTCACTTCATCTAAGTGTTTCTCTATATTGAACTTCGAAGCAAAATGAGGAACAACTGAGGGATCTCGATCAGACAGTCCAGGACCTCCTCTATCAGCCGAAGTAAACACGAAATGTTTGACTCCGTGCGAAGCAGCAGCATCTATGAGATCTTTTCCTTGTTGTTCTTCCAGTTTGGCAGACTTGATAGGTGTCGTGACCGAGAACACCGCATGGAGAGGGGTTTTGATCTTCGAGAAAATGGCTGGACAGTCATCTAGATTTCCTTCGAGGATGGTGATGTTTGGTCTGGCCGCAAGGTGTCTTGAGCTCGCAGAGTTGGCATCCCGAGTGAGAGCTGTGATGTGGAATTGTTGCAGATCAGGTGTCGCGAGTAGGGAAGTAATGAGGGCACCACCTTGTTTTCCTGTTGCGCCCACAACGAGGATCGACTTGAGAATAGACATGGTGAACGTAATTTAGGGGAGAACGTAATTTCGTGAATGAATAACAGCTATCTGGGAATAGGTCGAAATTAGATCATAAGAAATTTCTTGGGAATCGAAATAAAGCAGTGCAGCGCCTATATTTATATGTAAATTGTTATGTGATTGAAGATGTTAAAACCTATATTGGTGCGGACAACGAACGGACAAGTTACGGACGAGTTACGGACGGACGAACCAACGGACAAAAGTCTTGGCAACCAAAATTCAAGTCCTTGACACAAAATAGATTTCCTCCCTTAATAATATGGGATTAGCAGAAGTGTATTCCCGACCGTCATTGAAAGATAAGCCATCGTTATTCCAAATCACTTTATAGTCTAAAATGTAAGCAAGTATTGACGCTACCACAATGCCTGTGTTTTGGGAATTCATATTATCAGTGTTTTTCATCCCATACAAAAGATAGTGAAATACTCCTGGAAGGGGATGCGGCCAGCCTTAATAAAAGTGTGCTTGAACCTTTCGAGCATTCGAATCGCATTTCTGCGGATGTAGGAATATCTTTTGCATCTATGAGATGATCGGTTTTACCACATAGATTAGAGATATCTTTTACGATAGACAGACTTCCTGACGCTACCTGAACAAATTCCAACGATATAAACAGCTCATCTAGCTGCAAGTGCAACGATGGCGTTGTAAGCACAATCCTCTGCGAGTACGGAAGATCCTCAAGGCCAACAAATACTTTGGATGTGACAACTAGAGATGATGGGCTATCGGGCTTACGAATTTCAGAAGTGTCAGCTTTCACTATGTTACTCTTAGCCCTAATTTCGTCCTGGCTAATAAGACCAGAAATCAATGATTCGGAGGGAGGTGTCAATGGTAAGTCGGGGTATAAGACGTCAACCTTTGGAGACTCTTTTGGAGTAAGAGGGCAAATTGGATGAATTGTGGATACAGAACCACGGGGCGAAGGTTTTATTGGCCTAGAGAGCGCCGAAGATGATGGCCAATGGGCGAGGGGATGGAGGACACTCTCATTTGGATGGGAGTATGAACGCTTTGTTGACTTGGAAGCATTTTTAATTCTGATCTCTAGAGTCGATTTCAGCCTAGTCAAGACTGTACACAGTTTTTGACGGCGATCCTTAGGTACATCTATCCAGTCCGGGAGAATCCATTTCTCATAGAGTCTGCCATGCGTTCGAGGTATTAGGAAGCCACCATGAAGGTCAAAGAAGAGATTACACAGATAACATGCGCTCTTACTCGAGCATATAGTTCTTGGTAGAAGTCGGTCTCGATTAATCTCGTAAAAGAATAAAAGTTGGATTTCGGCATGTATCTTCAGGTGCCGCAGATGTATCGATGAAGGTATCGGAATCTGGAACGGTTCGATCTTGACATTCCGGAAAATTGGACAAGTCTTATCCCTTGCAGCACAAACTAGCTCGGAAGCAGCAGAATAATATCGTCCCAGCTTTTTGAGTGCTTCAATCAAGTGTGACTTTAGACAAGGATCGGTCCGCGACCTTTCAAGAGCAGCACCAAGGTTCGTGTATAGCGTGATTTCGTGAGCCTGGATCACAATCTGCCTCAATAAATCACAGGCCTCGCTCTGATTTAGACTCAAGCCTGGGAGTTTCTCAAGCTTTTCGAAAAGATCGACTAGTGTTTCCACCCGGGATTTCAAAGTTTTCGACTTTTCTTTGGCTAATTTTGTAGACGTTTTTGCAGAACTTTTATTCAAAGCTTGGTCTAATTGGACAATAAGAGCTGGTTTGTCCGCCGTCTTCAACGTTCTGGCAGCGTGGCGTGAACGTAGCCTCGAAAGTATTCGGAACAGATCTAAGGCAACCACATGATAGAAAAGTTTGTCTACGTTCTCACTTTTCGAAGCAACTTTGGCATCGTTAGGGTACAACTAAACACGAACGGTACCTAGACTGACCTCGAGACGCTGCTTCTTGCAAAAGCTTAGCAAGCACTGTAAATCCACTAGAAACTGTCGCAAGGTTCCCAGTATTGGAGGCGAGCCGAACGGTAACTCCATTCCCATTCAGATCTTCCTCAACACATACCGCCATTACTCCAAGATGATTGTCTGATATAACTGATAAGAATGCCAAGTTACAAGTGATTTCAATCTCTCTCTCAACAGTCAGTCGGTGAGGTGAACTCGTTGTAGGCCCCAATCTGTTTTCTTTTGGCTTCTCAGGAATGCTGTTAAGTTCTCGAAGGCGCTTTATGGAGGTATGCAATTGCTCTTGGGTGATTGTGCTGCCCCACATCTTGACCTCCATGTTTAAAATTGTCGCCAACAGACTCACTGTCAATTGATTGAACTAAGACCACGACATCAAGATAGAAGAAATGCAAGAAGCAGAGCAAAACTCACAATAAAGTAATTCTTGAAGATTGAATATTCGAAAAGTGTGGAAGTACAACAATGAACATGTCACAGAGAGGGGTTGATACGCAATCGTCGAGTACATGAGGTTCGGCCAAAGGAGTGGGAGTACATATGAATTCGCGAATGAGATGCAGGTCTGCTTCTTTGCTTCTTCTCGAAGGCCATTCCTTTGATTGACCCCGCACTCAAAAACCGGGTTGTACCATATTTCTTTTATCACCACTCTGATGAATAATTGTTAAACGAACTACTTATCGTAACTCTAGTCTTCCTATGCTATGGAAGGTGATCTTTACAACCACGTTTGAGGAAAACAGAGAAAATCATGCAGAATTCTTGAGGGAGTAATCTATTGGTTTGATACACGAATCGCCAATTGAACATCGACAAATAGCTTTCGCTTGCTCTTGAGTATGTCCAGAATGTGATGTTTGTAGTGCAGAAGGACTCGCCCAAATCATTCGATTGACTATGTTTAAGTCAATCTAGCTTGCGGAGAGTCTCTAACCCTTCTAAGAGAGACCGGGAGGGATTCTTACAGCCTGTAGACCGTATTCATATTACCTTATTAGGATATTAAAATTGCATTTGAGGCAGAGTCTATGGTATCAACCTTCCGGTAAGCGCGCGCTCGAGCAAAATCTACCGTTAACTGTAGCCTTATCTCTTCTACCTTGGTGGCCAGGCAGCGAGCTTTGTGCTATCTCATGCAGCCCCAGTCGTCGATGATACAAATCACCTTCCTCCTGCCTCACACTTTATGCAAGTAATTCAGCCATCATGATGGTTTCATTTGCAGGAAGCCTATCGACATGCCTATCCTCGTGATCCAAAATCTGCATGTAATTTAAATCCGTTCTGAACCGAAATGTTTTAAGCAGCACTTTATAGATAGACAATTTCAGAGGTATGATAGAACACCTATAATCCGTATATTTGAAGGAGGCTTTCCATCTCAACAACCTGCATTGTACCTCTCAGATGACCAAAAGAATTATCGTAACCCTATCACGGTATTGAAGGAAGCAAAATTGATGAAATACTTTACCCTCTCGCTGTGAAGTGCCTTTGATTCATCAAATATTAACTTTATATGATAGTTGCACCGTTTCAGGGAAGATTCATCTGTCGAGTCTTTTCCTATAGTTTGCAATTCAATTGATTTTGATGGTTAGAGAAGCAGACGTTTGAATAAACCAAGGTTGCGCTATTATTCGCCGTACTTTGTACATGTGTATTTCCTAGTAGGTTGAACCCATACTTTGACAATATATTAATCAGGTTATAAGCTCGCACAAATAAAGTTGGGTGAGGTCTGGGGTCACGAAAGCCTATCACCGTATAGTAGCAATGGTAGGCAGATATATGAGACATTTTAAACCTGCTTTTGGGCCCAATTCATATAATCCAAATAGTCATATAGTATCTTGCATCATGTCGTGTATCCATTACCCAGCTAGCAAAGTCAGATTGGAGAACGTGGTTGAGGCTGTGCAAGAATAATACAGCCGAGCAGTATGCCTTTCCCTTATGCATTTACTCATCTATTAGTGTAACGCTGTATTATGTGTTGAACTCAGGAATTTTAACTCTCTGTCGCGAAAATCGCTTACTCGGTTCCTTTGTCTACTTTTGTATTATAAGATTGCCTTACAATTGATGAGACAATCTGCAATGTCTTGCTTCCGTGATTTTAGAACTAATTAGCAAGCCTGTAACTCGACGAAACATCTTGTTTTGTTGACCCATTCAGAGTTAGTTTTAGAAACCAAGTGGGATCTGCCAGTGCCAGCTATTTGCATGATCTAGTTCCTAGAAGCTGTGACTAGCAATGGATCCCTTGTCGATCGCGGCCAGTATCGCTGGACTTTTGACACTCACAGGAACAATCATTTCGAAGGGCTATGCGTTTGCATCCCGTGTGAAAAACGTGGGAGACATCGATGCTATGTTAAATCAAATCGCAGGTTTTTCCGGCATTCTTAGTGGCATGAAAGCTCAGTATGCTGCAAATGATGAATTGTTACTTCCCAAGGATTGGCTGCCTGAAGGTCAGGAGAAAATTTGGCACGACAGCATCACGGAATGTACAACAACATTGGAGGAATTAGACAGTATCTTGAGCTCTCTTTCATCTGCGAATACTCTCCGCTTAATGGTTAAAGGCGAGTCGATGTCCGCAAGATTTGAAAAATTGGTGTCGAAGATCGAGCGGTTCAAGAGCTTTTTTGTTTTGTGTCTCCAATTACAAAGCAAGTAAGTGACATACTTCTTTTAAAGTTGATATTCTAAATATTAATAAATATAAAAGTGTAGACTCGAAGAACATGGGTCGACTTACCAGCGAAGTTCTTAGTACCCTAGGGAATTTAGTAGATAGCCAAGAATCTTTCAAGAACCAGAATGACGCAAGGGAGGAGAGTATGTCTAGTCTTCCCGTGATACAACACTAGCTTATTCTAGTATTCTAATAACCGATAGGCAAGAAACGGAAGAAGATTGTAGAGTGGCTAGGCCCAACTAGCGAAGCTGTACAAGAAGATATCTCAAGAGTCAGGAATGCACAATCATCACAATGGCTTCTTGAACAGCCTGATTACCTGTCGTGGCTTAAATCAGATGGTGCCGCGACTTTTTGGTTGTGTGGGATGCGTAAGTATCTCAAACTCTATAATCATTCAAATTCACTAAGGTTGTTGTGATTACAGAGGGATCTGGAAAGACAGTCATTGTGTACGCTATCCTATTGCTATAGCTGCCTTATAGTTACTTATTTCATTGACAGGTCGAAAGTCATCGAGTCAATTCAAACGCAACATCTTAAGGAAGGTGACGTCTTAGTATATCATTACTGTCGATTTTCAGATCGAGCGACTTTAACATCTGAAAGGCTGTTAGGGGCCTTGATAGCGCAGCTTCTGAACCAGACCATTGGTAGCAATCCTATTCCAGAATCATTAGATAAACTTTTCACGCGATATCGGTCATCACTTTATCCGACTCTCAAAGAGCTACAACAGTCCTTCCATGATCTCTGTAAAAATAACTCTCGGGTGTTTGTTATTGTTGACGGGTTGGACGAGATAATAGTCAGGAAAGGACTTTTAGAGTTCTTCAGTAACGCTGCATTCGCTTATGGAAACTTCAGGGTTTTTGTAGCCAGCAGATCAGAGCTTGACCTTGAAGAAAAATTCAAATCATTCCTGACGGTTGCGATCACACCCTCTGATATCCAATTGGATATGGAGATATACGTACAGCAGTCTTTGGAAAAGCTACAGATTGACAGTGACGAGGAGACGGACCAGCTTGGAATCGCACGCGAGCTTGTGGAACGTGCGCAAGGAATGTAGGTTGATGTATAGTTTCCTATAACAATGCGTTTGTCTCACAGTAATGTTAGGTTTCTTTGGGCTGTATGCCAAATTGACCACATATCTCGTATCCGGACCGGTATTACAGCAGATACTTTTACAACGCTTCCTAAAAGCCTTGAGAAGACCTTTGAAGGCGTACTTATGAGGCTTGAGAATGATGACCAGCTTCTAGCTCTGAAGATCCTCAGAGTCATAATGTTTTCCCAGCGTCCACTGGACCTTTCAGAGGTAGTTGAAGCTGTTGCAGTGACTTCTACGACACGAAATTTAAAGGAATTGCGAAAAACAAAGTTGCGACGATCATCCGATGTTTTTCAACTTTGCGGGAGCCTTGTTCATCAATCTAAATCTACGAGAAAAATATCTCTTGCTCATTACTCAGTCCAGGAGTTTCTTACCCGACCATGCTTGGAGAAAGATCGTAAAAACCCATTTTTTCTCGAGAGGATGGAATCCACGCAGATACAATTTGAAACATGTATAGCATACCTTAGGTTGGAAGACTTCGCTTTGGAGGCTTTCCAAGAAAGATCAGGGGCTGCCCAAGGCGTGTCCCCGATCAATCTGAACCTAGACGCGACGATCGGAGAGGCTGTTTTTCTAGATTATGCGTCAAATAATTGGGCAACACACTTGAATAATCTTGGGCCTGAAGGCATGCAACTCACAGGCCAGCCGCTGCTTGAAAGTTTTCTTTTTGGTGATGAAGGTCACTTTGAGGTTTGGGCCCTCGTTTCCCAATACATTCATGGGGACTACAAGTTTCCAAACGGTACTAAACCAATCCACGCTGCTATTACTTATGGTCTCGAGAATTTAGTCCTGGAGCTTTTAAGGAATTATCCTTTATGCATAAACCTCCAAACCTCAGATGGACGCTCACCGCTACATATCGCACTTGAGATCGAGAGAGAAGTGATTATAGATCTTTTGATACAGAAAGGGGCTTCATTGATGTTAAAAGATGAGAGAGGCCGAACGCCTTTACATGCGGCTATAGAATCTGGAAGTGAACTCGCAGTTGCTCAACTTGTCGCTGCTGGAGCGAACGTCAATGCCGTCCAGTCAGACGGGCGATCTCCGCTATTTGTTGCAATTGAAAACAGGTGGGATATTCTAGCCAAATTCTTGTCGCCAATGATTGACCCAAAGATACTACTTCCCGACAGACGAAATCTACTACATGTTGCAGCCCATTCCGGCAGCTTCGTCTGGACCAAGACCCTACTAGAACTTCATAAGAAGGAACTTCTAGACGCCAAGGACAGTAAAGGTTGGACCCCATTGCACTACGCAGTGGACCAAGGCCATACCAATATTGCCAAGGAACTGATTTTGTCTAAGTGCCTGATATCTACTTTCAATCAGATAGGCTGTTCTCCTCTGCATACGGCGATTTGTCGCCGCAAACTTGAATGCGCCTCATTGATACTCGATGCAGAATGGCCTGATGAAACGCTTCGCCAAGAAAGCTCAGCAAGCTCGACTGAGTCTTCTCGCTCAGCAAGTGTGACTAGGTTTTCTCGACCAGTAAGTTTGACTGAGTTTGCTGGACCAGCGACTTGTGAGATTGCATCTCGCGGGAGACTTTTTCGTTCGTGGTTAGAAGATGGGAAATCATCTGATTACCCAAACCTTGATGGAGTAGCATCTGTACATGGTGCGGTTGAGGAGGAGGAGATGATCAGCGGTACGCGTAGAACGACCCGTCAGCGTTCAACCCGTCAGCGTTCAACCCATCAGCGTTTAACCCGTCGTCAGCTTTCATCGATAAGCGTATGCACCCCACGACTGTACAAGCCAAAATTGACTTGTCTTCGAAAAGCAGTGGAAGACTCGTATATCGATGGGGTGGAGCTACTTTCTAAATTCCCCGCAAAGCACATTCTCCTAGGCGTGGATGATAAAGAAAAGATCGAGTGTCTCACGATCGCAATTGATTTGGCCAATACTAGAATCTCGCTAATCTTGCAAAAGATGATCAGCAAGCAGTCTCTGATAAGAATGCTCCATGAAGTTGATTTAATGTGGTTATTTCATCGTTCGAAGGCTGTCTTAGAATGGATGGCGGAAAACATTACGATTGATCAAGCGTATTCCATTCTTATCCCGCGAGCTATGAGATCAAATCAAGAACAACTATTTCCAATAATCCTCCGAACCTGGCCAGATGCACCTTCGTCTTTCATTCACAAAACCCTATGCTACTTCCCAAGTATCACATTCGGATATAGCGAAACTTATCAGAAATTGGTTAAAATATTTCTTGAGAATGGCGTTCCTGCATCCAAGCTCTTCGCGGAGCAACGTGAGAAGCTTCTCTTGCACAGTATGATTGAAGCGCAAGATCTGGACTTCGTAAAGTTCCTTATAAACAATGGAGCTAATGTAAAATGTGTAAACGAGCAAGGCGAGACACCACTTCTAATCTTGGCTAGTTTGAGGCAGTCAAAACCAGATGACTGTTTTCCACAGACACAACTTGATTTGGCCCAATTATTGGTCTCACATGGCGCCTATGCTCAAGCTTTCGACAGAAAGGGGCGAGGTTTCTGCCACAGAGCTGCGGCGGCAGGTAATAAAAAGCTATTAGAATATGCTCTATGTACCCTCAGCCTTAAAGCTAGTTTCAAAGACGAACAGTCAAGAACGCCACTGAGTCTAGCAGTTGAAAGTGGCTCCTGGGAAGTAGTAGATCAGATTCTGGAGCATTTTGCCATGGTGGAAAGAACCAAGTTTACTGGGGATGCAGAGCGCATTGTTGATGCTATGGAATATGCAAACCTGCGAAGTTCACCTTTGTTACTTTCCATAGTTGAAAGTGAGAAAAGAGAGCACAAAATTATGGTATCACTTGTCGAAGCTGACGAGAAAGCGTATGGAAAGCTTAGTCGAGGTAGGCAAATTGACTTGGAAGACCTGAGAAACAGTTTCTACTATGAGGCGCTCTGCTGGACCATTCGATGCAACTTTTTTGATGGTTTCACTTTCCTACTACCCAGGATTCCAAAACCGGCCCTGTTTTCTTGTGCGAACTTCGACGGGGATAATGTTTTCCACTCCGCGGCCGCAGTAGGAGAAGCAAACTATTTGAAAACACTTATACAGAGACTCAATGAACAGAGTAATATGAATAAAATCATACAAACCCTCAATACCAAAGGGAAATCGCCTTTAGATATTGCTATTGAGGTCGGATCCCACGAGAACTCTGCAATTTTGCTACGCTCTGGTGCCAAACTGACACCGCTCCAGGCTCAGATGAGAAAGGAGAAAGGTGAAGATCTGTGATGAAATTCATACCTTACTACGTCAATATTGTTGGAGAAAATCTTCAGAACTGGTCGCACAGCATAATACTGCAGTGTCAAGGGTCTATTATAAGTTTTATTGTTATGTCAAGTGACGACAAGGTTGAGAATTGCTGCCAAAAGTTTTTTTATACTAAAGCTTAGCTACTTAGCAATAAGTAAGTAGGCATATGCGAAAGTTGGAGCGTCACATGTTTAGCACAGCAGCACTGCTTTCATTACGGGTAATTTGAGCCTTTTCACTTCGATTCCTTACTTATGAGATTAAACAAGGACGTCTTGAAATATTTCAGTCAGGCAAAGGATAGTGTTAATTTGGGTTTTGTTACGCTTGAAGGTTAGCTAATTTGAATGAATACTGCTGCTTTGACATTGAAATTGAGCGAGTCATGTATATTAATGATCTTCAAATGCTTTTGAACAAGACATAATTCAGAGACTGACCCGATAACGCGTGCGAGGAAACAATCCCAAGGCCCTAATGTACAGGTGATCTGACAAAAACTCCTCTATTAAGGTAAAGAAGTGTAAGCTCAACTGTTCTGATCTCGAACAGATGTCAGAGTACAAATAACGTCTAGTGAAAGACGGCGGAGGAGCTCCTTGCCTCCTTTTACTGTTATGTCCGTCGTCTTTGATTGTAAACAAAAAGTTACGAGATACCCTACGGGCCTGCAGAACCAATGACATCTACAATATGTAAATATTACGCCCTTTTAAAGGAGGCTGCAGGCAATTTTAATTTGCAGTATACCTAAAGTCTCCAATCAGCGTTATCACCAAGCACTGCACCAGACGACCCCTATGTCATCCAACACAACCTCACCATTATCCACATCCTTGACGTGATATGAAATTGATTCGGACAATGCATATGTGTAATAAATATTCTAAAATTGGTTTGTCTTTTCAACATACTGTACAACGTGTTTGAATGTGTCTTTATTGTTATGAAACAAATACAGTTTTTCTTTATTAAGACGATTCTAACATTCATGATTAGGTAATTAAACGAGAATATAGTAACGAAAACTGTCATAATATAGAAGAGGGATATACACGACGGGCGTATCACCTGATTCGAGAGATGAATAAATATGATATACCTAAGTATACAGTGGATCCATCCTATCTAGCTGCAATAATCATAAATCCAAAGAAGTAAAGGATTCCACCAGACAAGGGACTTGGTGTGAAGCAAGTCTCAGTATCCGTTTGGAATCAACCATGCACGTAAAGGTCTTGGTCAACATATCTAGAGCTGATGCATGTTTTTCAAGCAACTTGAGGTGTTTTGCACTTTTTCACGAACGGTCAAGCTTGGGACCGCTGTGCACCTAACTACGTGAGTTTACGTTTGCTCTGAAGTGTAGAGCAACCCAAAGCTTTTGGAAACTGGCCATTTCACTGTGAAAGATTGCAATCTAGGATAAGGATACTTTCTGCCGTGCCGGCGAATTTTCTATTATTAGGATTAAGCTACAGGTTCAATAATGTACAGTTGAAATTTGCCGAAGTCGGCTGTCATCTCTTCCATGCTATTAACCAATATGCCATGGACAGTCTGACTCTTTGTCTCCAATGGTTTTGATCTCTTGTAAGCCTGATATGCCTCTCTATTGTACAATTTAATGCGTTGACATCTAAAAGACGTACTGCCATATCCATTAGCTTCCTAGTTGGCCAGGTATGATTGGAAGAAGAAACTTACGGGAATGAAAAGATATGGAACTGCCTCCTTATACTCATCCCAGCTCTTGCCATACTTCTTTGCACATCTCTGTCCATCCCTCCACGTGCGATGCATAATCATGGCGAAGAAAAATACAGGATAAAACCATGGGAACGGGCTGTTGAAACCAGTGACAAAACCCCAGCTCAAGGCAAAGAACAGATCACAGGTATAGTGAATCTTTCGGGCATATCCATACCATCCATCCACTAAGATAGAGTCACCGGTGGCAGTTTTGATAATGCGAGGATTCTTAACGGTGCCCCATGGGAGCTGGGGAAAGGTTTTGCGAATGACAATTTTACCGCGTTCTTCAGAGCGGAAACGGTTCTTTTGAGAATTAGTGGTGTCCCAGATCCAGTAAAAGAACAGGTAAGCAACGAAAAGCGGAACCATAACAAACTTGCTGTGGGCGTAGACGGATGGAGGATGGTTGGCAAGGTAGAGGGTGCTGTGGCAGTACGAAAGGGGAACACCAGCAAGGTTCCAGAAGATTAACATGAAACCCCACTTCTCGTAGTACATGTCCCTGTTGATTATTAGAGGATACTTATTGAGAACGGTGTTTTTAGGAGGGAGGAAGCATACCATGTGGTGGTAATCAGTTCTTCACCCTTGGCACAGGCGTTGGCATAGAGAAAATGCGCGAGAAGCATTAACCAAACTTCTGCAGAGACGTATCCATAATTCTCCTGTTGTCTGGCTGCAGTGGCGGAAGTGAGGATAAATAGAATGAACCATGGCAAGCGGACCTCGAAGAACATTTTGAAATCCAGAATTCCGAACATGCGTGGATTAAGCTCAGCGCCCATAAAGAAGTCGTAGAAGAAGTAACCGGTCATACGATGTTGAGCGCCGCGATAGATGGCGGATACATAAGCACCAATCGAAATGATGAAACTGGAAATGATGGCGACGGACATGATGGGTCCAAACTCGTCAATGACTGTATAGAGTGGGAAGATGCCACTAAAATGCAAAGCTCCTGCGATAAGGATGGTTGCATACCATGACCACATACCAGAGCAGTAATATTTGAGCTGTTTACCACCTTCATGGGCGAGAGGTTTGCCATACGTGTAGACACCAGGCATCAAACAGTAAAAGGCGCCCTCACCGAGGAAAAAGATCCAGTAAAGCTTCCAGGCATAGAAAGATGGGTACGCAAACTCGTAAACCAGATTCCCCATATGTTTTACCCACTCGACGAATGTTTGTCCCTCAGTCGGTCGTGGGAGTCCTCCGTCATAGAAAGTCGCGCCAATCCACATATAGTACATAAGCAATGGGAAACAAATCATCATGGTACTCACGCCCCATGAGCCACCAAAGTCGAAGTGAGGAGACACGTCAATCTTAGGATCCTTGCCGACTTCCCACCCATCAATGATTTTGCGTTGCTCATTGTCAAGTTTCTTGACAGCCTCATTATGACCATCGACGCCATTGAGTGCGGAATAATTCGTTAGACTTTTTAGGTCCTGTTTCGTCTCTGAGAACCCCTTCATTGCAATCCCATTGTATTCGGAGTCGTGCGAAGTAGATTTGCCATTGGTGTGACCATTCGTCGTAGCTTGCTCTACCATGCTGACCTTCCGCGAGTTCGATGGTCTCTTGGTGGGCTTCATTGAATCAGTGGCAGATGATGAGTCTTCAGCTGAGTCTTCTGGAAATTGAGATTTGCCTTCAATGGAATTATAGTTAGTTAAATTGCACACGGCCATTTTAATAAATTAATGCGAGCAAGCTATCGTGAGACAAGATACGTACGACGATTAGGACCTCGGGCTCGTGGAGTCTCAACAAAGCCTTCATGTGCGACCTTTCTGTAGTGGAATCAGTAAATATGTACGCTGCCGTCGTATTGTTGAAAGGAGTATAAAGTACGTACTTGGGCGTCTGCCGCAAAGAGTAACGCGTCGACATTCTGGACAAGCAAAAAGGAAAGCCAAATAAAGAATAGAAATAAAAGATACTAGAGTTGAGGTTGGCGTATTGGTGTCAATTGATCATGGTTAATGTGGTGTTGTTATTCCTTCACAGCATAAGCATTGTTGTCTTGATACAAAATGGAATTGTAATGAGATGGGTAATCCGAATACGCGAAGCGCAGAGGTTTTGCGGTCGGCCAATTTAAATTGTTGACCATTCACCGTCATTTCCCCACACAAATTACCCCTGAGCATTTGTTGACGAATTATACTTAGCCGAGAATCACCCGAAAATTAAGCTCTAGGCGTCCAATCAGGATTGAGAAGCACTGGATTGGGGTTTAGCGATACATATATAGTGATAGACATTGGAAAACTCACTATGACTACAGTATCGGAAGAAAGTTTCGGTGACATAGTCTGTAACAAAAACTTCATTGTAAAAGAAGAGGCGTATGTTCGAGATCATGTTGCTTGAAAAGGTAATGTAGAATAAAACTGCGAAAATCGAAGCATGTAGTGGGATGATTGAAGATGGGGAAAATGAGCTTTTAATTCACACAGTACCAAGAGTAGATGCAGACGAGAAGCACCAGGATACATCATCGTAAGTTTGTGCATTTCATTATTAACGTCCTTATTCTTGGTAAGTTGCACGGCCATGGCAATACGTGGCAGTTTTGCATGGTCTCTCAATAGGGTACTATACATACAAAACGGCTCACCCCCGCCGTCCAATGCCGCTTTTTGAAATATTTTCCTACCCTTAGCGCCAATGCGCTATGCAGATGAAAAAATGTACACAGAATGATCCTGCCTAGGTTTAAAGCCTAGGTATGGCTGCTCCTGGAGAAGTACATCTAAATCTCCAGCACGCCATACCGGCCTGTTATCAGGTCCCTCCTTACTAATCTCAGAGCCGTCCCCCTGCTTCAAGTAGTCCGCTGGTAGAATAGAAGATACGCAACCTTCTTATCATTGACAGAAAACTTGTCGGCCTTGCGCTTTGGTGTTGTTGTCCCGTTGCCGTTTGCAATGGCAGACCACTTCTTTCCTGGCCCACTGGCCTGCTTCCATCCATATGCTTCTGCTTCTTCTAGTTCTTCTCCGATCGATCTGTGCTGATTCTCCAAGCTATCGTCTTTCTTTCCATTTGCACGACCTTGCGAATCCTCTCCACTTCCGTTCTCTGCCACATCCTCATCTCGGATTCGGGTGATATTGGTATCGTCAAGTCGGATCCATTCGGTTCCATCCTGTCTACGAACATCAACCGTATAATGACCTCCACTGGCGTTGGGTCCATGGTGGTAAACAACTGCCGTTAGTCGATACTTGGGCGTGCCGGAGTGGTCATACTGCTTGCGCGTTTGTCGAGGGAATACCTCTTTGGGAATTTCCAACTCCAATGGGTAGCCAACCTGCTTCCAGATTTTCTGCGGGCCGTTCCTATCGTCGTACTGAAATCGCTTCAAATGAAGAATAAGAATAGGCGGCAAAGTCTCAATGAAGACTTGCTTTGTAGCAAGAACCGTTGTGTCCGGTTTCTGTAAGTTGAAAGGACCCTTAAGTGGCTCAGGGCGTGTTAATGCTTTCAATGCATCAACGATATTATGAACATGATCTTCTCCAATATCAAGTTGGAGCGATGTGTATGGTTGCATAGTGACCGAGTCCTTTTGCCCCTGGACTCTCAGTTCCGATCTCTGATTGCCACCAAAGATCTTGGTCAGTGGTGAGCTTATGGAAGTTCCAGATGATCGTGTAAGTGCAGCCTTTTGTTTGGGGCCAACTTGTTGCCATTCGTCGTTATTGGCTAGTCCCTTCTCGAGTTCGAACTCACTTCCCATTGGAGATACTAATCCATTTGCCTGTGTAGAATTTTCACCATTGGGCAATGCTGCTTGCATAGCACGAACACACTCGTCATTTAGAGTCTCAAGTAAAAAACCTAAGAACTCCTGCGCGTCTTGTTGTTGCCCTTGCTGTGAGGAATTAGAATCAAAGACTGATGGTTTAAATCTCAAGAAATCGACATACCTGCATGTCAACGAAACGCGGAATACGTTTCATAGCGTCGTATATAGAGACCGGATTGAGATCTTTTCCATATTGTTCTAACTCAGCTTTTTTCAAACGTAACTTAAGCTGCTCAGCGGTTTTCGCAGCATCAATCACCGAGAATTCCTGCGTGAACATATACCTGGAACAATTAGATGGTGGAAAAGAACTAATTAAGTTTACTTACATGGCCTCAAGCAAAGGGTTTTCGCTCTTGAAGCTGTGGACAGCGTTGTTGCCATAGATCGAAAGTAAATTGTAGAACGGCGGGCAAAACACAAGAACCTGGAGGACAGAATTCATGTAGCACATGTTTCCTGCGTTAAAAAGACCACGGGGCTTAATAAAGGTAACTTTAGAGTCTTTCAATGTAGGATTGAACTTCTTCAAGGCGTCCGCCAAGGAGCTCGCAGTGCTTTTAGTTGCGCCTGGGCTCAACACACTAGGCGTCCCGTTCTTAAAGGAAGTGTTGGTAGCACCTACAATCCTGCTCTTCACATTATCCACGGTCCAGATACTTCGACTCGGCATAGAGGTCTTGGCTTCTTCCTTGCTAGCTTCGCTAGAGGGGTTATCAATGTTCACTGTAGAGTCATTGACTTCATCCCCAGATTTCACGGACATGGACGAACCAACTGGTTTGCTATCTTCACTTCCACCATCACCGACATTAGGTAAAGCAGACTGTAAGTTGGAAAAAGAAGCCTTTTCGACTTCTTGCGCAGTTTTACCAGTGGATGTTGTCTCCTTTGCTCCCTCAGCCTTTTTAGAATCAGTCGCCCAGCCTTTGGGGGATGCCTTGGGTAGTGCTGGAATGATAGGAGTATTTTGCGCATTGGCCTTAGAAGATTTGTTCCCACCAGATGCCTTGGGGCCAGTACCCGACAGCTCCTTCTTGTCATCACTTGTTCCTTGTATTCTTAACGAAGAGGAAACAGACAGACCAGTTGAAGCAACCTGTAGATCCATTAGTTTAACAATGTTCAGCATAGGCTGCATGGGTGCATGGGAAATAAATACCTCTGACTGGCTAGTGGAAGGAGTTACAGGCAGTGATAGCTGTGTCTCATCATCAAGGGCAGTTGCATCTGCTGAGGGTTTTGAAGCTACGAGTCGAGTTCTTCTCTTCCCCTTCGTCGATCTTGGTGGCCAGGGCTGGCTGGGATCAGTTTCTACGGTCCAGGGTACTGGCGGAGTAAAAATAGGTAACCGGTGCCCAGCGAGGGGAACAAATGGGGGGCTATTTGGAGTCGCAGTTGCAGGAAGAAGAGGTGGTGTTATTGCTGTAAACTCAATGGTTGCAAGAGTGGGTGATGGTGAGATGTTGCCTGCAATGCTTTTAACTGGTACCGATGGAGTTGCAAGAGGTGTTGTAGTTGATGAACGGGTGGGAGGCCGTGGGGACTCGTGAGCTGTTGATACAGATGGTGTTCTTGGAATTGGGCCAGGACTTTCAATCGCCGCATCTGCAACTGGGGTCGACGAAGGAAGCGCAGCAGATGAAGCGGCAACTGGCGGTGACTTTATGAAACTGTCGCTCGAAGAAACACCCGAGACCACTGGTGGCGCGCCTCCCAAAGATGGACCGGCGTGGTTGTCCCTTGGCCCAATGTTAACCCATAATCTCATTCGTTGGAGGTATATATGGTGGCTGCCCCGTAGGTGGTGTTTGAACAACTGGAGGAGGCTGCTGGAGGTATTGCTGCTGGGAAGGGGTTGCCATGCGAGGGGATTGCTGGGGAGGATAAAATTGCTGCGGTGGCATTGTAGGATTATAGATGTACTGCGGCTGTTGCTGAAATGGTGGTTGGGGTTGACCATAATGGTTGTATGGATTACCCATCGGAGGGTACATGTTGCCATTGTGGTATGGTGCGAAGTTTTGATTCTGGCCATATGGCGAATTCATATCATAAGTATTTCCGTATGCCGCCTCGTATGGTGGGTACTGGTGTTGCATGCTTGGATTTTGGTAGTAGGCTTGCGGGTTCATGTAGCTTTGCGCTGGGTGTTGTTGATATGGCATTCCCTGACCTTGGGGAGCATACATTGGTTGCATCTGTTGCTGACCTTGGTCATTATGCCGCTGTCCCCGTCCTCTTCCTCCCTCCCGAGGCTGCTGCCATTTGGGAGGCATTGTTCTCTGCTGGCCGAGAGTCTGCCGCTGGATCTGAGCTCCAGACCAAGCGCGTTGCCGTGATTAAGATATTTGCGCGTTGCAGAGTAGGCTCGCAGTTAACAATGAAGGACAAGTAGTCCCTATATCCTAGACATTGGATGTCAAACTAATCTGCCCAAGTGCAGCGCTGGACAAAGAATGAGGGGGGGGGATAGCTGTTGGTTGTTCGGCGCACTTTGAAGTTGGCGATAGTGAGGAATCTATGTGGTTCTAAAATTAATGGAATCGCGCCTGTCACCCTGAGTGCCAAGTGCCAAGTGAAAAATAGGTTGAAAGGTAAGCTTAAGCTTCGGCCTGAGGCAAGCAGCATCAATCTACCTGTTACTTAGGAACACCCTGAATGACACTTTGGTAATGTTATATATTGCTATGATTTGTTTCTTAGATTTCACTTGTTAAACAGCTTAGCGATAAGCGCCATACATCTGTCGTATCTATTCTACACTTTGGCAAAAAGAGGTGAAAGTGGAAACTACCTGCACGTGACCTTTCGGCGTACCTGGATAACCACCAGCTTACCTAATGTGTATCCCCCGCCTCCCAAGTCCTGACTCCCCGCTACAGCTGCTACTGATCTTTGGTGCATCATCTAATCGGCTTTGCTGCCGCCAACATTGATACGCCAGCACTCTCATTAACAACATAAACTACTGAAACCCCACCGAGACCTTCTATTCGGGCATACTGTCCTCTTTGGCCAGTTTCGTGGTGTACCGATGCGAATGTAACGACCATTTCTTTGCAGAGTAACACGCAGAAGACGATCCGAACAACGATGACTTCTTGCCCCCCAAATAATGCATCAACATCCAGCGGAAAGTCCTTGAACACCTCATCCCACGCGCATTCCCCTCTACAGCAATCATATCAGACTTCTTCTCCTGGTGTCGAGTCGAATTCGAGACGTTCTAGCAGCAGTCATCCAAATACAGCACAATCGTCCGCCCGGAATAATCAGGGACGGAGGAAGGCTCATAAGATTTCCAAAAAACCGCAGCTGGCTGGGGAGGATATGATGGCTGAAACGGTATGCATATGCCTTATTTGTACAAACCTGCTGGCAATAGGTCAAGTGTTAGAATTTTGTGAGGCAATGTTCTTAGTCAAATCAGAGCATCGCGAAATGAAAGCCTCTGCTCTGCATTCTGGAACTTCTACGAGGGAGCCTGGATGATCGATGAGTGCATTGCCTCACAAAGTTGGCATATAACATAGCGGTTCACAACTGCTGTTGATTATTGCACGGCTAACTAATTTAGGGGACGATGAGGAACAGCCGGCGGGGCCAAACCTCAATCACACATCTTATGAATATCACCCTTCCTCCAAGACCACAGGACCATCGAAACTCGATTACGCGGGGTACAAGGCGTGGCAATATATACGGCATTGGCTCTGGTCACCATGTCTCAGATAAAGCAAGGTATGTTTGGGAAGAGATACACCACGTGAAGCGTTCTACCGGTGGTAATTTTCTTTTGTTTTGAACGTAGAAATCTTCATTCCCATGAGTTAGTGCAACTCGTGTATGGTCCAAGCGTTGGAGCTTTTTTATAACTCTGTAGGAGCAACACAAACTAAATATTGTCTAGGTTTATTCATGCCAATTACCGATTTATTGTCAAGCCCGATGGAAACTACAAGCCACAAGCTATAAATGCTGATGAGCATTTGGATTGGAATGATGTCCTTCAGATTCTTGCTTCAACTGTATCACAGGAATCGTCATGTCCAATTTGTCTCTCCCATCCGGTGGCTCCACGGATGGCCAAGTGCGGGCATATCTTCTGTTTACCATGCTTAATACGATACATGCATTCTACCGAGGAGTCTGACTCTATTCTAGAGAAGAGGGCGCGTTGGAAGAAATGTCCAATATGTTGGGATTCTGTTTACATATCCGATACACGACCAGTGCGGTGGTATACTGGGCAGGAAGGGCCCACGCCGCGAGAAGGTGACGATGTAGTACTAAGACTGGTAATGAGACAGCCTGGCAGCACTCTGGCCTTGCCTCGAGATGGCGGCGATGTGTTAGGTAAATCTGATGATGTCCCGTGGTATCTCGCTGCGGAAGTAACAGATTATGCTCGAATCATGAAAGGCGGCGAAGAATACATGACTCAACAATATGATGCAGAGATCGAGGACCTGAAGCGTCAAGAAAATGAGGATGAATTAATGTTTGGGGAGGAGCCCGAATGGACCAAAAAAGCAGTCAAAGCTGTTATAGAGGCACAGGAGAAGATAATTGGGCTTAGTAACCCTCCAGCACCGAAGCAGCCAGCAGAGAAAAAACCCCTGAAACAGCCGATCCAATTCATTCCGGTCGACGAGGATGCCCCTGAGATGTACTTTTTACAGAGTGCTTCTCAATCTGGCCCTAGTTTGTCAGATTTATCATATACGCCCCCGAACCTTGAAGGAAAGGCTCGAATACGGAACCCGCCCAATCCTGATCTTGCATCAGATCTCACCTCGACTCCCCTTCTGACTTCGAATCAACAGAGACAACCCAGAGCGAGTGAAGCCCACCACCCGGATGCGCCGTACTTTTTCTACCAAGCTCTCCTACACTACTACCTCGCCCCTCTCGACATTCGTATTCTCAAATCCGCGTTCGGAAATTTTGCCTCCTTCCCATCTACTCTTCTCCCACGCGTGGAGCGTGTTTCTACCGGTCATACTATGGATGACGAGCTCCGCAAACGCACTAAATATCTCGCACATCTTCCTTACGGTTGCGAGGTATCATTCCTAGAATGCAACTGGACTGATGTCGTAGCGCCGGAAATTCTCGATAAATTTAAGGATGAGATCGAGAAACGTAGGAAACGTAATAGGGACAAAGAGAATAGAGAAGAGAAAGATAGGGCACGAGCTGAGAAAGCAGAGGACGATGCACGTTGGGCCAACGCCAGAAGGAAAAGACCAGTTATATCCACCGATGATACCTCCTTTTCATCACTTGCCTTTACGGACTCGCTGCTAGATGCTAGTAATTCATCACCCCCATGGCCATCTTCAAGGCAAGAAACATCATTCGCAACTCTCGCATCCCCATCTTCCAGCCCCCCTGGCCCGAAGACGGTATGGGGTACAACGCTTCCCTTGACTGCAGATCAGCCAGATAACCATGCCCCGCCAGACAGCGGTGAGGATGGATGGCTCGCATCTTGGGAGCAAGAACTACTCGCCGAGAATGATCTTATCGCACAAGTTGAGGCAGCTACGCTGACTGGTGATGTGAAGCCATCGGGGGGGAAGAAGAAAAAAAAAACGAAGATTACGCTCATGAGTACAACGGCTAGAAGAGCTGCTTGATCAGCGGCATTAGAATTTTGAGCGTTTTGCGGGCGTTCTTGCATCTTACTCAAATCACTGCTATAGCTGAATGACATCAATTGATTGTACCAATATGTGGGTCTTGATGAGTTGAGCTGAAGTGACGCGCTTTGCTATGATCTTATGAATGTATCTTTAGATTGATGTCAAGGTGAAACATGTGTTTGATGTTGATTGAGCACAGAGATATTTGTTCCAAGCCCCCTGAGATGAGCTTCTGCATGTTGGTAGATTGACTCTGACAATAGTTCGAAAGTTGATCCAATTATAAGATTACCGAACGTGTACGAGTGCTAAAATTACCCTGCTTGTTCAAGAAGTGCATCTTCCAATTGGAGATTGTGAATACAAGTAATACTACTGCTAAGAAATATAGATTGTGACAAAGTATAACAGAGCTTCGATGAATTCGGGCCACTTCTGTGCAACTCAATCAAGTTGATGATGACGATGGAGTTCAAAAATGGTTATAGGATAAGATGATTGTGCGCACTTGCTGACGACTGTGTCAATGCATGAGTACAGCCATGGAAAGTTCAGCTTCTAACGGCTGTTCCGTTGATCCAAGAACTTTTCGCAGTGATAATCAATGTCGCACCAATATCTGATATGCCTGCTAACAGTCGTTATCCAACCTAATATTGAAGATCAACAATTTAATACGGCAAGGAAACTTCCAATTTATCAAGCAAGTAAGTTCGGACTAGGAGAGAATCGCTTATTGGAGTACTTTCAATATAGCTCCAGCAGTCTTGACCTGTCCAATATTCACAGTACCAATTAATTACACCTAGACATGTTTTCGAATTCAATATATGCGAGTAGTTCCATGTGTGGTAGTTTTTTGAACAAGTGTGGTACTGCGGTGGGTTCTGTGGTAGCAGAGAGAACATTCTTTCGGACATTCTTTCGGACCAGTAAGGACAGCTTCTACATTTGCCGTATAGAGTTTTGTTGCGGCTGAGAACTGATCTCCATGGCGATATCTCAAGAACATCTATCTGTGCTTCCATTTTAAGTCCACCATACTGTTGCACAGATAGATTGAAGTTTCATTGCTGGCCGGAAATGCATGCGCCACGTTTGTTCGTGGCCATCATTTGGCTTGGGACCTTTCGTGTCCTTCAGACGTGTGTGCCTGACCTTGGAATATTCTCGGTCGCCGCCCAGGATCCCTCTCCGGCTTATGGGGATAATATCTGCATCCAATATAGTGACAGCTGCAGCAGAATATGGGCGGCATATAATCCGCGGGTCGTGGCGGGACTTACGTCGAAGAGATAAATAAGGCGCATAGTGAGATGCCGAACCTTGGTGGCATGCGGTAAACCGACTGGATTCAGCGTTGCACCGATGACATTGGTTCATGGCGTCGAAAACCCGTATCCACAGGTAGCGTTGCATGAATGCATCTCCGAAGTCCAGGCTTCAGGGTTACTGTTACCGTACGAGTAATAAGTGTTAATGTGCAGATTGAGTTCTGAGTTCCCAATTTCCGGCCCCTGTTATTTCCATCTCGGATATGGGGAAGAATGCCAAGCACCGAAAAGGAGAACCCTCGAACCTCGCCTAATATCATTTGTTTACGAACTTTAATGAAGATTTTATGTTTCTTAGAATACTCGGAGAAATATAGCTTCACTTGCTCTTCTATTTCTGAGCTGATATACTGATCACTGCAGGATGCCGTACAACATTGGAATGCAGGTCCCAACAGTGCTAGGCTGCACCACCTGCAGATATCACCCCAGGAGGCTCGTAAACGCTCCCAAGCTTTCTCCATCTGGAAATTCTCTATCTCCATGCAACCTTACGGGATTCGGTTACCGATGATTTGCATAGTACCCGTCCAGTATAACCATGGATGCAATATGGATCCTTGAATTTCTATACTCGTTTATCAGCTATCTATCTACAAACCCTGATTGTGCATTTCGAACTATCGAGACAAGACTTTCGTACCAAGCTTTTCAGCGCATGGGCCTATCTTCTCTATCAGTCTTACCTCATTTGATAATAATCTATAAAGACTTCTTTGGATCACTTCTCAAGACGAAGCTTTTCTTATCATTAGGAAGTCGTCCTTTCGGTAATAATATTAATAGAGTATCTCTAACAATGGCCGCGCGATACCTTAGATCCGTCGTCTGTGGACTCTTAGCTTCCTCATCCGTAAGTTTCTCTCGCTGCTCAAAATGCAATATCGCTAATTGTCAACAGATTACTCTTGTGCTTGCATCGCCCACTGTTGAACGGACCTCTGGCCTAGAGAGAAGAGATGGCATAATCCCAGAAGTCCTCCCAGGATCCTGGACATCCTTAGGATGTTATAAGTAAGTACGATCGTTCATGCAACATTGCTCCGATGATTGACCTTACCCAAGTGAAATTGGCCGCACTCTTACTGGTGGGGGTTTTGAGAACAGTACTACCATGACTATCGAGACTTGTATCGCTTACTGCGAAAATCGAGGGTTCAGATATGCTGGAACTGAATACGGTGTCCAATGCTGTAAGTGAAAAGCTTGCTCACGTGAATTTCGGGTTGACCTTAACTAGGGTGCGGTAACACTATCACTCCACCTTCAGCTCCAGCAACAGGTTGTTCTATGACATGCAGCGGTAACAGTACCGAGGCATGTGGTGGTTCTGATCGTCTGAATCTCTTCTTTAGCGGACAAACCGGACCACAAGTCAATCCAGGTCCTGGACTTTGGAAATCTCTTGGATGCTACACGTGAGGCACACATCCTCCATCTTTGCTCAATGCGCTAATGATATCGTAGTGAAGGACAGACTGGCCGTATTCTCTTGAACGGCGTGTCTACTGTCGGTGGAGCAGAGGCGATGACGATCGCTACATGCACAGATGCTTGCCGAGCAGCTGGATATACCCTTGCCGGCGCTGAATATGGTCAGGAATGCTGTAAGTATTCAAGTAACATACTCTTTTCAATATTCGGGACTGACAACCGCATCAGGGTGTGGCAATACAATCTCAAACGGTGGCACGCTTGCTCCCGAGGGTGCCAGTGGATGTAATGTGCTGTGCAAGGGAAATGCTTCAGAATACTGTGGAGGGCCAAGCAGACTAAATCTGTATAACTTCAACGGAACTTTTACCCCACCACCACCACCTACGACAACGACAACAGTCTCCCCTACGGCAGTTCCAACAGTGGGAGCATATGTATACTATGGCTGCCAGACTGAGGGTTTCAATGTCAGAGCCTTGGGTGCCAAGGGAACCACTTCACCAACTATGACAACAGAAACTTGTGAGGGATTTTGTTTAGGCTATGACTATTTTGGTACTGAATATGGATCTGAATGTAAGCTTTTGCACCCACTCCTAGCCTTAACCACATCATCTAACAACCATAGGCTGGTGCGGTAACTCTTTCGGTAATGGTTCAACATCTGTCCCAGATACTGAGTGCAACGTGCTCTGCCCTGGTAATGTCAACCAATTCTGTGGCGCCGGAAATCGTCTTTCGGTGTACATTCGCAACGGTACTATCGCACCTCCCACTCCAACCAACCCACCGGCAATCCTCCCATCTGGCTGGGCGGCTCAAGGTTGCTGGGTCGATGGAGCCTTCGGGCGTGTTCTCTCGGTCCAGCGTCCTGACTCTGCAGAGCAGACCATCGAGAACTGTGTGAACTCTTGCGCTGCCTCTGGCTTCAAGATTGCAGGATTGGAATATAGCTCGCAGTGTTTCTGCGATAATGTAATCCAGAACCGTGGTGAACTTGCGATTGCCCAGACCGATTGCAACATGCCATGTAGTGGGAATTCGGAGCAGATCTGTGGTGCTGGGAATCGTCTCTCGCTCTTCTCGCTTGGAACGCCGGCGAAGGCACCTACAGTTTAACGACGTGAACTGACAGTAATGACTAGGCGTGGTATGCGCGATTCTATCATCGGGGGACTCTCGATTGAAAAACGTTTCATTTGTCGATGGGAATGGATATTGGAATACTGTTAGACAAGCAGGATCCTCTTATGCAGTGGTTTGGGTTGCATAAACATGATATATATGAACATAATTTAGATCAATAATAACACATTGACGAAAGATAAGTAATATGCTACTTAGGAGTACTAAATAAATAAAGAATCGAAACAAATGCAAGTAGCCTTTTTCTCCATTTGTCATAATTTCTACCAGGCTTTTCGCTTTTGCTCTCCTTCTTAACACACCTTAGAATTACTGATTTGGTAATAATCAATCGAATTTTCTGATGCTTTATGAATTAGAAACTAGCTAGTGTGAATGAAAACTTTCAATGACGCCGGTAAGTTTTGGGAGTGGCGCTGGCCAGGCCAGGAACGCACGGAGATATCTTCTTATCTTCTTTTCAAATGTTTCGAGAATCTTGTTCTTCCCCTCGATCCAGTCCTCATCAAGCTTTTTGGCCCACTTAAGGTCTCCCACTGGTGGATAGTAGCAAATCCATTTCGCTGCAACAGTATTTCTCTTCAGGTGGCAAGTTTTGTAAACCACGGGGTGTTGGTGCCTGAGGCCACAATAATTGGGTTACAATTTCGTTATTGAAGTTTTGGCTTCACAGTAATACGCTATGGTGACAAATGCATTTAAAGATCATCGTTGATTCAAGAATACCTCAAATAACCCCAAATAACCAGAATAACGCCACTATGGAGTCGATGATATCCATTTTCACTTTTAAGAGTGATGATAGGAAGGTGAAAAGAATTCGTTGAATATTTATGCATGTACGTTATCTCGGCGCAAATGCCTCTGAATAAAAGTATTTCTCTAACCATGCAGCGGAAATCTAATGTCAAGATTATCATGTAGATGTCATTACCAGCTTGTGGCTACTATTGCTCTGTAGTAAAGTACTCGTAGAGTGCATGTGTAACCAACCAAACGGCTCTGTTAAGAGCCCCTAGACACTGGTGACATCGTTCTTCCTGCATGTTCGAGATCGATTCTTCTTAGCCTTCTTAGTCTTGCTATGAATTCTTGGCGTGATGGATCTCTTTCTCTTCTGAACATAAGAAGAGCAAGAACTATCGCCTTCAAGAATTGCCGCCTTTGATTTGCTTTCCTTCATATGCGTTTTCTGCGGGGAATTTTCCTTATGATCAATGCTGATAGAACGTCCATCAGTCAAGCTTCGCGGTCCGATTTTCCGATGCGAGAAGTCTGCAATTCTTTTTGTAGAACGATGTGGTCTTTGTACCTTATGCTCTACATCCCACGTCAGCGAGGTTAGCTTCTGCCTTCAATATAGATAAGTTGCATAATGTTTACCTTTTATCAAATTATCCGAGATCATTCCCCATCCTTCAATATCGACTAACAAGCCCCAAGGTGGTGCAATCTCTGTAGAACGAAAGACTAGGTCCCATTGCTTGACTTTACTAACTTGACCATTATAATCAATCACGACCAGGTTCGCTCCATCGTGCTTGAGAATGATCACGATTTCGTTTTGCCGAAAAGCTGCTCCACTGCTTTGACTCTTTGAAAGAGTATGTTGAATACTAGCCATTTTCATGGGAATACCACGAGGACTAAGAGGAAGAGATCTAGGAAGCCCCCATGGCGATGTTGGATTCTTGAGAAGCGCCTGATAAGGAAGACGACCTTCGTTGCCATTAATGTCTCTTAACAAAGGTTGCAAATCGTCATCTTTCTCGTCAAGATATAGCAAGTAATCTCCAGGCCGAGCTGAGAACTCTGGATCATCCGGTAACACTGCATTTTCTTCAATCTGGCAACCTACACGGACTATTCTGAATAGAGTGAAATCTCCACTACCCACCGCTTCTCTAGTAGAGTTCACGGAAGTATCGAATAATCCTGTTGAAACCCCTGCCTTTGGGGGTACGCTTTGTGCACCAGCTTGTGTAGTTTCCCTGGGAATTTGGGAACCGATTTTCCTCTTTGGTATAAGAGCTTCCTGAAAGTTCAATAGAAAAGAACTAGCCTTCGTGTTCTTGTAGTTCATTGAAACAGGAGCAGATTTAACGTATCTTTGGCTTTTGTGTACTATGCGCCGCCGATTCCGTGTCACGAACGTGGCAGGCGTTTTCTTCAACTCTGAAATAGCATCGGCCGAAGACACGTTGAGAGGAGACATTGATTCTGATGGATGACGATGACGACGCTTCATATGTTTTCGGAACGTTTGGTCGTCTTCGAATTGCTTTGAACAGAGGATGCAGGCGGTCGGTCCAAGATCGGAAGAAGATGAGCTTCCTGTTGATATGCTACAAGAGGGATCATCCATGTCTACCTCCAAATATTTGTCGTGCGACGGTTTGTCTGTTTGGTTTGGTATCGTCATTCTGTGCTTGAATCTTTCTCAGGTATGGATATATTGAATTCCAGGAGGCCAAAGATAATTTTAGGATATAACTGGGACTTTCTAAATAAATAGAGAAGAATATTTCCTCAAACAACCTTAACGAGGAAGGAGATAATTAGTAAATAAATATTCTGATGTTGAAATACAAACTCTCAGCACTTAAAGTGAATTACGCATTGCTATTCACTAGTTGCTTCGATTTTACCAAGATTTGAACAATTGGACTTCACCTTTACTGGAGAAACCACGGGTCTCAACTTCATAGTATCTCAGGCACTCTAGCTAATATCATTATCAGGGAATCTTCCGACTTATTATGAGAACCCAGCAATCGATTCTGCAGTATTACTTCAGCTCCAATTTCTGACCACTTGAAAATACCATAAGTGCAAACGGTCATATCTGCTCGGCAATGTTCTAAAGCTTAAAGTGATATGCGAGAGCATATCTCACGAGAGTCTCAGAATCAAGGGAGGTATTGTAGTCTCAGCAGACATTTATAAGTATGTCAATCACAAACTTCGCAGCAAAATCTACTATCGGAAAGGCTTTCCTCTAGTCTCTAATTGCTGGTGCTTCTTAGCCCTCCACTGGATGTATAACTCCTTCTGCTCTTTAGGCCGCCGATTATTCTCACTCTTAAACGTCTTCCGTGCCTAAGAGTTTGTTCTAGATGCTGTCATAAAACTTCGCCCTCTGCCTAAAATAAGGCGAATCGGGCGACGAAGTTAGGAGAGCACCACGCCGACGCCGATTATGGCTTAGTAACTGCAGAAATAGGGTTCGAAGGTAATTGAAGTGGAATAAGAGAGTGATATGCTATTGATTTACTTTCGGTATTATGTTTAAAAACAATTGAATTACATTATCATATCTAAATTCTCGACATGAGTTGCAAACACGCCGTGAATAAACTTCCTCATCAAATTGCGCGAATAACTTCACACCAGTAAGTATAAGAGGTGACTATTCAAAAGAGTCACGGATCCCTCGGAAGCTAATTCTGGTTGATCATATCAATTCCCTTGGTGAGTATGACTCGATAGTCTCCCTATGTATCAGCATAGACGGTATTCCAGCATTTCCCAATCAATGTCCGCCACGAGCCCGAGGAACCACAGTGTAAGAGTCTGGTATAAATTCCAGTTCATTTCTGTCTTCCATTCCAGCCGGATCAACATAAAGTTGCATATCAATCTTATCATTATTGAGATTAAAAACGCGTAGAATTATGTAGATCTCGGCGGATGCTACATCGCTCAGTTTCATACTTCGCATCTAAACATCGTCAGCCTCGAAACTATCACACATCTATGGATGGAAATGTACTAGATTATATTGATTCTTGCTCAAAAAGAGTCGGGTGCCACATTCTTTTGTTGTCGTCTTCACTTCGAGGAAGTATTTCGGTTTTGCACTGGACCAAATTGACCCATTTAGATACCCGTTCGCAATCAGAAGCTGTGTGAGTTCTCCTTCTTCATCTTGATATACGATATCCGCCGTTTCCTTTTCTCGCCATACTTCCATATCCCGGTAATTTTCGTGGATTTTCACGTACTTACGGATTTTGCTTTGCCACTGGGGGTGACCAAATCCAGTGAGAGGTGTCTCGAGGCGGGAGAGTATCTCAAAGGCCTATATATATCAGATTACTGCCCAAATGTGATATTTCATGCACTTACGTAAAGCTCTCCTGCCGCTCCTATTTTCATATCATGTTCAAGTTGATTCTCATTCCTAATTCCGAAAGGTAGATGGTAGTTGTTCAGCGTATCGCTTGCAATCTCCACAGGGAGAGCGTTCAAGAGTGCATCAAGATTGAAAGCTCCTTGGGATGGAAGCCGCCCTCTTTTGTTCCTTGCTGCAGTGATGATATCATCGAGCAGTCGTCGAAATTCTACTTGCCTACTTGCAGGCGTGAATGAGCGGTTAATTTCTGTAACAACAGGCTCGGGGTCAAGTCTTGGGGGGGTTCTGATTTGAATTGGTTGTGATAAAAGATTTGGCCGAGTGCTTGCCCGGTTCATAGAAGCTACAGCGATAGACAAGCTTGGGTTTTGAGGGGCAGAGGTACTAGCTTCAGGAGTCTCCATTCCAGATTGCATTGCCGATCCAACTGGTGCCGTTTCGCTGTCTTCAACGGATGCTGTTTCGCTCTCCTCGTTGTAGTCATGATTAAACCCTGGGCTGGGGAGTGCATCGACTGGTATTTGCTGCACCTCTACATAATAATCATCATTATATGATACTGGGACAATACCAGCCTCCTCTAGTACCAAATTAATAACCTCGTCACTGGATGCTAATATCGCCGTGATAACGGAGACAGCAATAGAATCTAACGCTAATGTAGAATTGCTGTCGACTTTTACCATCATAGTCTCGTTAAACAGCTTCGTGGGAAGTAGCCGGAGGTAACAGATCTCTTGATCCTTTGAATCCTTTGGAACATATATGCTTAAATCGTGCAGGCGTTCTTCGATGTGGAGCTTCAGCTTGTTGAGCTCGACGGTAACAATCTCACCAAGTGAGTTATGCTCAAGACTTCCTATGATACCATCGGTTTCATAAACTTTTGTTTTAAGGAGCAGTTGATAGAGAGCTTGGCTGTCATTCTTGGTCCTAGGGCTGCCGAAGTGTGTTGCGCACCTACAACTATTAGCTGAACATCTTCCCAATGCGAAAACTGAAAACCTACCGGGAGAGGGCATAAGCACGTCTTCGAAAGTCTCTGGTCCTCTTGGTACTTGGCTCTGGAAGAATGCCTTGGAAAGAGGACTTTTCAATCACATTTTCTGACAAGTACCCCTTAAGCTCCATAGATGTCAAAAACGGTTCCAAAGCCCTGACTTCCTTGAGGTCAAAGTCTAGAAAATCGATTTCTCCTTCTAGTGCATTAGCCCAGGGCTGACGGTCAATAATCGAGAACCTCTCCAGTCTCGTCCGCAGCTCAAGCACCTCATTTACTTTCCTTACAGGAAATATTCTTAACTCGCGCAACTTGCTGAGATCTTTGATAGTCGGACCAAATGTATTGATTTGCCAAATAAGGCTTTTGATATCGACGATCGACGATGAAGATTGTGCGATACGTTCAAGCTCTTCCACAAGTAAACGCAAATCGGGGATCTTGACTTTAAGCACTCCCACAAATAAGTCCTTCAAGTTTTCATACTGGCCACTAATGGTACTCTTTCCTGGCACTTGGGCATCTTTTGACCACAGACACATTGATGGAGCAACCCAGACTTGGCTCAAGACATCGTAGATTAGCCCCTCCTTTTCAAAATAAGCACTGAAATTTGACAAGTCAGCAAAGCATACGCGATGGTTGTGAGATCATTAATTCTTACAGGAAACTTTGCAATTCCATTGAATTTAGGTCCGCTGACATCGTCTGGAGGCGAACATAGATGTCATGGATAATCTTAACGTCTGGTTTATCTTGTTTTTTAATCATTTTAAGTTCTATGAGAAAATTCTTCCAAATTACATCCACAATTCCAAGAGTATTTTGAAAGAAAGCTGCAATAGCAGGAGACTTAAGGTGTGATAAAAAAGGAAGCAAAGTCCGTTTTGCAGTAAGATAATCCGGAGCATCCCACAGACAATCTGAAGAATTAGTCCACGATGGTGGCTCCCTTGGACAGGACGGCGCTAATATGAGTTCTTTGTCAAAGATGAAAGCACTAAAGGCTTTTTTAGCTTCTCAGATGATCACAGGTGGGGAATACGGGAAAATTGAAGTAAATAAAAACATACCGGACTCTTTCTACGTCCTCTTTCGTGTTGCCCAAAGTCCAGATCTTCTGTTGAATGACTTCATAGAGCTGATATCGGAATACGCATTTGGATAACTTGCAGTAATACAAGATCTGTAACCAGAACTCTAGATTATCCTCAATCCCCACGTGAAATACGCCGAGAAATTTCCATCGTTCAAGATCCACTCCACTTCTCAATTTTAAGAAAGGGAATTTCTCTACGTCGAGAAACTCGCCACATCTTGCCATGAGTGTTTCCAAAGGTACGAAAGTGTCTTTTAATGATTTCGAGCCGATGTTTGTAGTTGGAACTACTACTTCAGCTATTTTAATTGCCAAACCACTACTCATCATATCTGCATAGGAATTCCAATGTGTCTGTAATGTTCCCAACAACTTCTCCGGGCGTTTCTCGATGATGTACCGGAAAACTGGGGAAAGTAGTTCAGGATCTTTTGGATCCACGAGTCGTGGATAGCTTAAGATACCGATGGATTTCTGTAGCCAAGTTTTGAATCCAGCGCTGGATTTACCTTGTTTCTGAGGAAGCTCGATTCGTTTGCAGTAATCTGGATGGATGAAAGAGCCAACTTCGCTACTATTGTATGGCGCTACTTCCAAGACGGATCCCATCAGTTCATGGAAACTATACTCCTCATTACTTTGGAAATACAAGTCTTCCTCATCGTGAATTTGCTTGTCGCGATGATTAAATACCCATAAAGCGGTTGATTCGCGAAGCTTGTCCAATTTACCAGAATGAGCAGAATAAAGAAAGTGGAGATCTTTAAAAGATGTTTCGAAGTTGATGGAGGCCTTTGCTTTGTTCTCGTAGCGTCTCAGTATAAGTTTTCTAATGTGTGGGAGCAGAGCATGTTCGACCCCGAGCGCAATAAATAGCTTCTTCCTCGCCTTATTAAACGTCGACTTTTCGTCGACAATACTTAAATTAAGATTAGTGGGGATGAGTATCTCTTCAGCTCGAGGGAAGTATACAGCTCCTTTAGCGATTGCTGTCCACTTCCCATTGTGCAATGGGATACATGGCAGCTCTTGGACTGAATCTATTCTCAGAGCGTTCCCTTTCTGCTGAAAATATTCTAGCAACAATGTCGCGGCCTTCGTGTGCCAGTAATCGCTTGTTATTGGTGATTTGAACTTGGATATGGAAATTGGCTGTGTAATATCGAATCGGAAACGTGCCATTACATCAGGAAACTTAATTTCCTCTAGACCTAAATCCACGAGAGGGACTATATCTTCCTCTTGATATTCCGATGCAAGATAAAGCTCCTCTTCCAAATCAGCAACGAGGGGGTTACCACATTCATCTTTGAAATCTTCTGTGATTCTTTTTAACTGACTAATGGGTCGAAGAGGACCATGACTAAGTCCACGTAGGATTGCGCGGCCCTTGAGAAGCTCGTAGATTTTGACTCTTAGGCGGTCCCAGAAAGGAAATTCTATTTTTCCTGGGAGATATCGCGCCCACTTGTACTGGAGAGTAGGAAGCTTGCAAAATTGAAGTACTGCCTCCAAGAATGCTTCAGCTATGCCATCGAGGATCTGTTCATTTCGGCCGGCTGTCTTCACACCTTGCCGGCTAGCTTGTGTAACGAAGTCGGATTGGATAAGAAACTACAATCTGTTAGTCTCCTCTATATGCGGGTCTCGGACTTACTCACGTGAAAACCAAAATAGCCAACAGGAAGGTAAGCATAAATCTGCTGGGAACTGATGATGGGCGTGGGTTCGTCATCAGTGAGATCAAAGGGAAATGCAAGCACTACTTCTGCAGTTCTGGTGTCTCTATTCTCATCCGGTCGTAAATTGTTCAGTGTTTTCCGTAGAATATAATAGTGTTTCAAATTTATCTGAGGGGAATCCAGACCTTTAAGATGAACCTTCTTAAGAGTCACCTGTCTGAACGATTCGTCTACGACGAATGAAAATTTAGTAGACGGCTCGTCTACGATGCGTGAGAATGTAGTGGACTCTGCGCTATTTCCTGCAAATGCGACTTTGTCAATTATAATTGTGCCAAGCTTGCTCAAAAAGAGGAGAAAGGTATCGGGAAGGGTATCGAACTGAGAAAGTAGTTCCGAATAATCTAATGTCTTGAGGGGAGTTAATGTCATACGAGTGCAAGGGTCTGGCAAAATCACTTCGACAGGTTTCCACAATGGAGTTACCAAGCCCATTCCCGGCTCTCCCTGTGCATGTTCAAAGCAGAACGAGAATGGCCCGGACTGAATATGAACCTTTGATGCGACCATAAAAACAGATTTAAATCCGATACCCTTTTCGCCAATATACTGCGCGCCACCTCCGCTCTTGCTACTGTCTCCAACCTTGCATATCGAAGTCACATTTTCGGGGGTAAATCCATCTTCATTCGAATCGATAACTATCTTAGTTGAAGATACCTTGAAATTGATGTAAGGTACAGCACCCTGGGAGGTAGCTCTGATGTAGTCATTGTCTTCGGCATTTTGGATCAACTCAAAGATGAATCGAGCTTTGCTATCGTAGAGGTCCTTCGCCAGTCTATAAAATTGTCAAAACTTATTTGTAGACATTTAAATAGGGTGCTTACGTTGTTACTGCAATACCAAGACTCTTCTGAAGCATCTTTATCGCTTCCAGAGCTTCCTCATCACTCGCATCACGAGCTCTCTGACTAATCCATCCATAACCACGTGCGATCCGTTCTACCAGCTGCTGTGCATCCGCAAGAGATATGATATTGTTGGCTGACATGATGCCTCGTTTCTCCGCGCTGGAAACGGATTTTGTTTGGTATTTCAACAGTTCCCGCTTCACCAGGCATTCGATAAGAATAAAAAAGTATAGTAGACTGAGAAGATCTATATTTTGATGATGGACGGGGACATACATTACATTCTCTAGCCCCTGTCATAATCTTCGCGGACATGACTTCCGACAGTAGAATAGGCTTGTCAACGGTTTCATTACTTAGGGTGAACCAAACTGTCGGGATCAGGATGGTGATGTGGGGCAGCCAAAACCAAACGCGTAAACCATCCAATGAATTTATAAGCAGTTCCTTCCAACATTGAGAAGGCAAACATTCTTGTGTCTGCACACAAGGAAGGGTTAGTCAAAGCATAGCTACAGTCCTGTGACTAGAAACAGAAAACATTCACTTCCATTCTTTGACGTGTGATTAATTCACGGTTTCTATCTGTCTGCGGGGATCACTAATTATTTCTCCCAGCGTCCATTGTCGTGATATTCAGTCCCCACACAGATAAAGTCATCTTTTTGTCTGATTGAGGTAAGTATAGGCGTCTTAGTAGGTTTCATGTCTAATGGAATTGAGAACTGAATCTGGACATTCTTAAGCGAGGCAATGCAATTCTACCCCGGAGCCCCTGACCAATGCGTCAGAGAAGGCGTCAAAATGTAGATAACCCTGAATTAAATCAATTTAGGCCTGTAATCGACCCCTGCCAATTTGTTTTAAGAACTACCCCAGGCAATAAGGTTTAGATTGTCAAAATAGCAACCATGGCTCAAGTCCTCATCTCGTATAATCTGCCGTATTACTGTATAGGCAAGGTAAAGCTTTGGATTTGCTACCAGTAGATCATTCTTATCATGATGTCAAATAATTATCCCGCAATCCAAAACCATTGTAACGTCATCAGATCTCTCTATAAAACACTTACACTGTTTTTAACAAATTCAGAGTTGAAACATGAACAAAGTACGCGCTTTAATCATTTCCAGAGTTTGAGCAACGGAAAGGATGCGCTGGTACATGGGCACCAGAACTTGACCCTCTGCCTATTCCAGCTAACCTGTTCTCCCCAGAAAGACCAACCCTACACTCATTCCGTAATAGTGAATCATTCCAATACTCATTCCAACACAGCTACAATGGCAATAACGACAAAATATTATATACAGATGGTTACCTTATCGTTTCTGTGATAGCGTTCTTTTATGGTGATATTTAGCAAAATTGATGATACATACGACCATAGACTGAGGAGAATTGGGCATCCCGTCCGCTCTGCCATACACAAGCCTCAGATCGGTAGACTAGTAGTTGGGTGGGTGACCACCAGCGAATCCCTACTGTTGTATGTTTTGTTTTTTACTTTTGTAATCCTTTTCTCCACAATTTTCAAGGGTGGATCCCTTGATATGTCCTGTACACAACCTGCGAGGTACTTGATTTCGCTTTGCACAATTCTTTCAAGAGTATTGGAATAAAAATAGATTGTCACTGTTAAAAAGAATCAGTAAATACTCAATGACTTCATTTATTTTATTGGCTTTAAAGATGCTGTTTATTGCAGATGAACAACTGAATTGAATATTAATTCCCAAGTCGTCATTAGCTCGTTGCCCTGGAAAGCTTCTTGAGTTGGTAAGGATGCATGAATATTTCACAGCTAAAAATGACCATTACTTCCCGTGAATGAGGTACCTTAGTATTGGCGGAAGGATATCATGCGAAACTTACATTGTATTGAGCTGGCTCATCATCATTCAACACTTGCGAAATCAACACCTCACACCTTCCCATGTGCAACCAGCGAAGCTCATTTTAAATAATGAGAAGGATAATTTTATATTTGGCGTGACTTTTAAAAGACTTCTAATGCAAGGAACCAAGGCAAACATGCGGTATGTATAAGTCTATAACCACCTTAAGATTCAAGTGTAGTGCTTTTTTGTTTCATAACACAGTTACAAGGGATAAATAACATGAATCTTTCTAAGGAGATGCTTGCTCACGCAGAATGAATGATTTCCTGAGACCCGAAACAATCTATCATAACGATATAGATGCATTAATTAGGCAACGACTTACAGAATGTGGTGATGGCTTCAATCCATAACGTTACTCAGTCTGTTACCAATCCTTACTAGTCTACACCACATGAAAATATTCTTCAATTCCTTCCATCATATTGTGATCCTGAACAACCAATCATGAACTCCAGAACCGACTTCCAAAAACCTTGTTCGTGGCGTTCAACAAATAATATCGGCTTAGCTGCACAATCTGAAGCATAAAAATTAGCGTTCATTCAAAGAAAGGAACAGATATAATGAGTAATTATATGAACTGTAAAGTGTACCAACAGAAAGAAGAACTTTAGATGTTCTCAAACCCAGTACCACATCATTCAAAATGTACAATGTCTGCCGCCAGACGATGGAGAGAGGGTCTTCTTTCATACTGTCACAGAAAGTCCAGGGTTATAATTGTCAGTGGCAGAATTGTTTACAATTTTTTAGAATACCTGCCTGGTGAGACCTTGCTCGATAGACAGTCTAAGCACGATGTTTACTTCGCTGGAAAATATTCCAAAACGCCAGTATCAATGAAGGCAAAGCAACAATTAGACATAGTATTCCGACAATTGCTTCAATGGAGATTGTCATCATTGCAGTTAATACTGAAAGTCAGTGATTGATGAGAGTGGAATAGAAAGAGTAAATGACTGCAAATCTGAAGATGTCATACGTTCCTCATTAGTATTGGACTGATCAATATAGATCGCATCATCCCACACATGGAGGCGTGATCTCCCGCTGGGAATCCCTCCTGACATAAGAGTCAGCTGAAACATATCCAGGGGATCTGTTTTCAAGCCTTCCACATTATGGACAAGATTCCTTATCATCTCGAATTTTGTTAATGAGGGGAAACTTCAAGAATCGAAAATTACGTTAAATAGTTCTGAAAAATAGTTACACGACCGAAAAGTCTGGTTATTACCACAAGTCAAAAGAACCACGCAGAATGAGATCTTCAGCTATTTGTTTTATCAACAAGGGGTTTCATAAGTTGGCTCTATTCTATTGGGGGTCCAGCTTGTTCCCTATCTATCCAGTCCAAACCTTTGGGCCGGGAATGGTATAGCTGGTTGGCTACATAGACATGGTCAGTTTCAAGACTCTAATATTTTGTAAAAGCATAACGAACCACAGGGTAGTAGATTTGGATCTGAATTCCAGGGTCAGTTGCCGAGTAAGCTCCAGGGAATGAAACCAATGGGCTTGGAGTTCCACTGCCACCGCCTGTGACCGTGATTTGTCCGCAAGACAGATAAAACTGTGCACCATTCTTCTGGCTAGCAGCATGAAGACCAATATGCTCAATCCGGGCAAGATAATCACCAGATGGTGTGGCTTTTGGGATTGTGAAGCCAAGTGTCTTCAAACCTATAAACTATTAGCAACAATTTCTTGCAGGTAGCCATTACATACCGCTTGACGGCCAAGTTCCTCCATTTGTATTGAGAGCAGTGGGACCTTGTTCCCAGACCTTGAACCAAACAGCACCACTCCCGTCCCAATTAGCAGCAGTCTTTCCAGCTGGAACTTTAGCCAAGTAGGCTAGACTTGGACCAGGATGCTGAATGTCCGGGTCGACTGCAAAGCTGAGAGTCTGTCCTGCGGCTACTGACAGAATCCCTGGGGCAAATGCGGTGGATGCATCCTTTCCACATCGGATATCCAGCAATGAAGTGTCTGTTACCGGCCCATGGCTGTCCGAGTCGGATCGTTTTCGGACTGCAGAATAATTAGAAGAAAAAAGAAGATTATAAGATGATTTAAATACCTTGTTGCCAGGTTGCTTGAGTGGTGCCACCGTAGACCAAGGCATTGAAGTTGTAGTGCGCGTTAACCAAAGAGGCAGAGACTAAAAGAACAGGGAGCAACTGCATATTGAGCAGAATTGGAAAAAATAGAAATTTGGACGATATTGTTTTTTAGGATCTTGGAAGATTGATGTATTATATACAAATTCAGGTGTTAAGTTCCACTTTCATTGGTACTTTTCATTGGATAGCTTGAAATATCACCTGAGAGGGATAAATTATCAAAACACATTGACTTTCCATAATTGGCGGAAGTTTGGTGTCGTTGCTTTAGGCTGCGGTAAATTCGGTTCGAGATGGTGGATGGTTAATTACTGTCGATGACGATCTGGTTCACACCACGTGGCACACTCTGGTGAGGTTGATCAATTACTTTCCGTTGCGATTTTACTTCTCTTTTCGAGAAATCCTGTGAGTAAGCACTGTCATCCTGTATTCTCTGGTGCTCGCGTCTCCTTCCCGAATTTCTTTCAAAAACCCAAGAGCCTCTAGCTACTGTCTACCGTAATGACTACAGATCTTTCCAGGACAATCTGTGACAGAATATTTCTTGAAGTCTTCTCATATATCTACCAGTTCGACGAGTCTTTCCGCATTCCAATCAAGTGAAAGTATGATCTTCGCACGGACTTTTGTTCTATCGCTGAATGGAAATCGTCAATATTATCTTGCTACCACTGCCCCATATTTTACCACGCCAGAAGGTCAAAAGAATTCGAGAGACTCGTCACCATCTTGTCAGACATTGGAACATTTACCGCCACTACTGTCAGTATGGCGAGCTAGAAGTCAATCTAAATTTTTGCAATTCCGATAAGGTGATATTTGTTGGTGGTCTTACCTGTGTAAAAGTCAAGTTTCATCCAATCAGGGAAGGTAAATCAATCCCACCGCGGGAAAGCTATCCGAAGAACGCTGACCTAGTCCTTAGTTAAATAAAGCCGACAGGATATCATTGATGGGAAGTATCTTATGGATATGTTCTAATGGAGCCGTATCCCCTGATCTCCGGTATTGAGTCCCACTCCTTCCGTTCATCACGTAGCGCGGCTGGCGAATCAGGATTGATAATTCCTTTGGGCTCGCTTCTAAGGCTCTAAGTGATCGCGTATTAACTCACGAACAACTCTAGCTTTAATCTCTATACTCTTCACCTTTGCTAATAAATGATACGTGGCCTAGTACTTTCGTCCTTTGGCCAGGGCGCCAGACTTTACTTCTGACTTTCCTCAATCCAGATGGCGGCCTATGCGGCCATGATGGTGGCCTCGTACCTTACACTCACGCGAACAGGCGACGAACTGTAGAGGTATGTAAACATGTCGCGTCCACCGCGGCCATCGCAGCCACCGTGTCTTCGTATTCTGAGCCAATCACTTTATTTATTATTAAGAACCTCTCTTCAAAAAACAATCGCGCCAGGCTCTATCATATCAAATGTAAACAATGATTTTTAATATATAAAAGTTAAGTTCACGTCTTGAACTCTGTTTGTTTCTCTTTCTTTTTCTCCCGCACGATATCTCAGTATAGGAGGTCTTCCTGTATTTGTTTGAAGTTACAAATTGCCCTTATCTGGTTGAACTCAAACCCTCCAAAATTATATCATGACAGGCCTAGAAAACCTTTTAGCTACTAGCGTTAACGACCAGCCAGTATCAGCTAGAAGAAAGAGGGCTGCTATGGCCGGCACGAGCTTGCCAGCATCGAAATCTAGACGCATGTCACCCCCTCCAACTACACCTAAAAGATGTAAGAAACACGTACGCTTAGACCCTAAACCGGAAAAAAAACTCGAATTCACATCTTCCGGGCTCACACCAAGTATGCGTCGGACAACCTTATCTTCAACACGCGTTCCAGAAGATCACTATATCCCATCAACGACTCTACACAACCGCAGCAATGGTGGCATACCAATATCTGGAACCGTACAGTTTGAACCGCTGCTGCAGATGCTCGATGGTCGGCTTATAAGGAGGCTGAAGAGGCGTGGTTTGAGTGAAGAATCAAACAATATCGAGCGAAAGACCAAAAAGGAAGTGAGAGTTTTACGAATGGAAGTCGAACGACTCAAATGTGAGTCAGAGGCAGCAGAGGCCAAAATCCAAGAACTTGAACAACAAATTACAGATCTGAAGACGATGCTCAACCAGAAGGTGTTTGAGTCCGAGAGCATCAAAAATGCAGATTTAGAGATGGCCACGATGGGCTTAGCCACCCCCAACATGGATAGTGCCCGAGTACCTACCAACGAGGATCTCCACGAAACCCAGGTTCATAACGATATGACCAAGCTTGACACATCATTTCCATCACCTCCACCCACGATGCCGAATACCCCGTGCAAACATCCACCCTCTACCAATCCTCGAGCTACATCACCTACCAACCTAGATTCTGCGAACGAGCTCATAAACAATCAACTTCAGTCAGGGTTGAATCCGAACGAAACCAAGCTCACCCATGACACGCTAAAGACCTCTCATTCGTCCATCAGTAGACCGGAAAAGGAGAAGGGGTACATGGAAACACATGGCGTTGGAGCTACCGAGCGTAGACAAGGGACAAGGTGGGTGTCGATACTGGTGCCCTACTCTGCTGCCAACGTCGTGGATTAAAATTGTGAGAAGTGCTCTTTATCGAGATCTGGCAAACGAAATAAATCTATTATCGGAAGCCCTTGAAATAGTCGCAGCGATCGCTGGGTTTTTGCGGAGCTTAGTAACATCAAGTGTTTTTCTCAAGATGTTGGGTTCGGTGAATAAGCATTTACTACAATTTCCGACGCCCATCGTCATTTGACTGCGGAGGTTTGAGGTCAATCATTCCTCATGAATGCAGGCACAAGCTGAACAGGCTGCTTTTCTAGCATAATCGCTTATCAGGTGATACTCATTATTGCTGTCCTTTTCGAAGCGGAAATTGTGGGTTGACAGAAGATACGTACAATTTGTTATTACTAATGAGAGTAAATCTAATGCTGGCTGTACGAATTGATAATTTATGGTGAAATAAAAAGGATTGAATGAAATGAAATGAGATGAGAATCAACATTCTTAAAAAATTCTATCTATGACCAAGTAAATGTTAAAAATCTAATCAACAAAACTTCGAGAAATTTGAATCAGAAAAAACTCTTTGAATCCTAGAGAACCTTATATCATAAATTAAAATCTAACTCTTATACGCATCACTGTGCTTTTTGATAAATATATGTCGTCGTTCTTAAGTCAGCCGTATAGATATCCCATCCATAAATGCAGCCTGCATGGCCATGCCTGATTAGCGTATAGCAAGGTCACGCCCGGACATAAGAACCCTACGACATAGGTTTGATATCGCTATCATCTGAAATCTATATTGTTACGACACCTTAAATCACTATCTATACGGGTTATCAATACCTTGGAGTCGGGGTTCGCGTTTCAAGTCATGACGCAGCTCGTAAAGCATCAAATACACTTCCTATACGACGAGAGTATTCTTTGGTCCGAGGCTGAGAATAATAACTTATTTTCACAATGCATACCAAAGGAGAGGATTGAGTACAAGACTATACTTCAATACTTTAATGTGATATAGTTCTATGAGGGCACTGCAGACAACATGAGTTCCAAGGCAGTTCAACACCAGCCCGAACTTGCCTCGGTCAACACTAAAACGAGCGTATTCATTGTCCCGTGGCGAAATATCCATGATATCCCATAATCGATACATGGGTACTTGGATCATCTTACTCTCTTCTGAGCATTGTGGACCTCCCTCTTGTGGCGCGGTAGCCTGTCCTTGCGCGAGAATGTTTGATAACACTCGTCGCACACGACACCTTGAGAAGGGTATCCCCTCTCTTCGGCCCAGGCCTTGTGATTGCTCCAAATATGTCGGTCCTTTTCGCTTTGGCTCTTTGCCTTAGCCCAGCCGCAGTCTTCTTTGGGACACTGGCGGTGGACGGAGGCGTGATTTCTGAGGGATGTTAAGCAGGATGCCTCAACAATCAAAGATGCAAACTTACTTCGTCTCGTCGGCATTACGTCCCCGATACTGACAATCTTTCCAGGTGCAAAGGGAGCGAGCCCTGGAATTTGTCTTGAGTGGAGGAGATGGTATGGAGCCTAAGAACCCCTCGCTTGCCACTCTACTGGGCTGATCGCCCTCATAGATATGGTACGCTTCTTGTTCCGCTTCGCCAACGTCAAATGCCCCTACATGGGGTGGAGACAACATACCAACATCTCAAAAATGATGGATGGGCGCGGCGTCACTCGGATCCAAATCTTGATGTTGGGTCAGCAGCAGTGCCGGATCGATCGTAGCATCAACATCCCAGACAGGAGCGGGCGCGGATGTTGATACACCAGATTGAAGCATTGACGAGCCCGTTTCGGAGACAAACCATGCCATGGTGTCATCGTAATCTGTAGAATCTGAATAGCTGTTTTCGAGATAGGAAACAGCTGGACTACGTGAGAAAGCCATACAACAAGATAGAGCCGTAGCGGACTTCGAGTGGAAGACGTGGATTTCTCAACAAAACAGAAAGTTAGCTGGGCAGAGTGATATAGCTCGAAATATCAGGACGATATACGGGTGAAATAGATGGCGCATAAGGCTACGGGGCGTAACTTAGGTCTTGTCGATCGTTGGGTGGCATTGTGACAGGTTAAGAGGATGTTGGCTAAATGATTACATGGAAAGTGATGCAACTCCTATTATGTAGTCCAATGAGATGTGTCCTGCCTCCCATTAATGTGCGCTGCCCCCCATGAGATGTGTAATGCCTCCCATGAGATGTGTACTGCCTCCCGTGACATCATTAGGCGATATTTGAGGCTGACTCCATGATGCGATGTAGAACCCGCCGCTCATGTAGAGCCAAGAGCTTTCTTTCTTATTGTGCCTTTTCTCAAAGCTCTCCATCCAGTTCATCGCACTGGACACTCTATGATAAGAACCTCATCCCATGATTCCAGATGGCCACAGATAAAGTGGCACCGACTCGAGAACGCAGCGTGGCCCGCAAGCAATTGTTGATCAACTCGGTTTTACTGAGCCTGATCGATCCTGTTCGTGGAGAACCAACCAAATGGCTCCTCGATGGACACCCTGATGCCGATGTTTTGAGGAAAAGTCAACTAAAGGAGAAATTCCTTGACTCATTCGCACTTATCTGCTCAACATCAAGCTCTGGTAAGGAGACCGCTTCAGCCGTCTGCATGGAGCAGAATCAGCCGTCTGGAACAATTCTACGCGTGGCTCGCAATCGCGGACTATCACAGCAAACACTTATTGGGCTTGAAAGGGTGCTACAAATTCTTATCGCTGCTGCAAATAAAGGTATGTAATCATATAACGACTGCCACGCCAAGGCTACTCACACTTCGCCTACTGTAGAGAAGCTACCAACGCAAGCCGAGACCGAAGTTCTTGAGGAGGTGGTCAATTTAGACGAAAGCCGCATACTGTCGTTGGTAGAAAAGCTTGAGAAAGGTGGAATCCGACGTGTGTTCCAACTAGCAATCACCAGGCTCTCTAGTAATGGTTGCAACCAAGAAATGCTCGAGGAACCAGATTTTAGGCATTGGGTCAAGACTTGTCCTTTCATAGCCGCATTCAAAGCCTCCTCTAGGACTTCTCAGTTGATCTCTTTTGTCAAGTGGGCATCGCAGGCCAGATGGGATTATCCGGAGCATTTGCAGGTCTTGCTCGCCTTTGGCCCAACGCTGACTCCGTTCTATATGGAAACTCTTTACAAACTTGCTCGTTACTGGGGAGCGATCAAGTCCATGGTCAAACTTACCACAAAACATCCTGAGGTCTTTGCAGGCATTCATGTTCAGGATGTTAAATCCACTGCGCAGGAAAATTTCTCACTTCTTCAGGAGAAATCACCCCTCCGGAAAGCTCTCAAGCGACTAGTCAAAGAAGATTGCGAGATGACGATTGATAAATTGGCCCGGCGCTGGGAATCGGACGATGTAGAGGCCAAGTTGCGCAAAGCATGCCGCTTGAAGCTTACCCTCCATGCCGAAATGCAGCTTCTCGATTTCTACGACCGCAACCCAGCTTTGGTGCCCCAGCTACGTTTGATGGGCACGAGTAAGAAGGCCTGCTATCTTTGTCATGAATATCTACTTCGACATTCGCTGCACATCCGGGTATCGGCTTGTCATCAGAAGATCTACCCTACATGGATGCCACCGTCCTACCGTGATGTTCCTAAAGTAGCCAAATATAAGATATTTAGGGATTTCAGTAAACACATTGAGCAGGTGACCGTGAGAGAGCTGAGGACGGGTCTGGCGGCTTCCCGGCGGTCGATGAACAAGGATTCAACTGCAGGCCCGTCTTTGACCGTTACAGCAACTGTACCTACAGAGGTTTTGGGTACATAGTTAGAGCTCTGGCCATCCCTTTGCCCACCCTTAAGCGATTTACACCCAACTAATACCCTTGTTTTCGTAGTAGTTTAATCAGTTATAATAAACCAAATATAAATCAAGATTATTCAAACTTCATAATTTAAGCCTAGTTTTAGATTAGATTATGCGCCTTTTTTTTCTTTTTTCCTCTTCTTATACAATAATTTATTGATATTTCAAGCTTTATTTTCACTTATATTTTCAATCAAGTAAAATGTTTTTAGAATTCTGAACTAAAATTAAATCTATTAATATACTTCATTTCAACAACAATTTCGAAGGGGTACGCAATGGATGCCCCAAGCTCTTTGAACAATACCAGCAGTTTGAAGGTGTTAGCATGTTGGGTGGAGGGGCCCAGACGACATTGGCAGGGCCGTGAGAAAGGCAAACCGTTTAAAAAAGTAATATCGATGAATGCCAGTATATACATAGATCAATTTGGCATGCTAGGTAGAAAGTAATCCATGGGGTTCGAAATTCCAGCAGCTACTAAACACGTCCCATATTCCTACTCTTGGCTGCAGGATTTAGCTGTAAGACTGAGCTGCAACTGGCAACTTTAGGCACAGCAACTCAAAATGATACCTCTAAATGGGGCTTTGGTGCATGATCTGTCGAAAAAGGGCTCGCACCAATACCAACTGATTGCATGCCAATTATACGTCCAATGTGTCACCGACGCACTTTTAATCAACGGACCAACACAGCCTGCCCACATAACTATGCAGTCAGCGGGTCTAGAACCAATCAAGATGCAAAACCGCCCCAACGTCTTGCTGGCAAAATCTGCGGGAGGCCATCCACATACCACTCAGCCTTGTCAAGATTTGAGACCGCGCCAGCTCTGAGTTGAAGTTAAAAGAGGGATTGCTGGACATTTATCCTCCGTATAATCTTCTAAGTACATCATCAATCACACCATCAAACATGACGGCCGCAGACATCCCAATGGGAGAGTATCGAAAACTCTTAGATATAATTGACAGCCTCCGTGCGCAAGGGGTCAGCCGGTATGTCGACCTTCCCGAAATTATAGTCTGTGGTGATCAGTCTGCGGGCAAGAGTTCCGTCCTTGAGGCTATCTCTGGTATGGGTTTCCCTACAAAAGATGGCCTTTGCACTCGTTTCGTGACAGAGTTGGTCCTTCGCCGAGGTCACAATGAAAGCACAAAGGTATTCATTACACCAGGCCAAGGTCGATATGACAAAGAAAAGGATGATCTCGAGCATTGGCAACCACAGGCAAGTATAGACAAGGAAGGTCTCGAAGCAGTGACAGAGGAGGCAATGAAAGTTATGGACGTTCCAATTACTCGAAGATTCTACGATGATATCCTCCGCATCGAGCTCACCGGGCCAAACCAGCCGCATCTAACCATGGTAGACCTCCCGGGTCTCTTTAGGGCAGGCAACAAAGAGCAGTCTGACACTGATGTCAACACAGTACGCAGCATGGTTGAAAATTATATGGCTAGGCCGAGGAGCATCATCCTAGCCGTAGTGTCGGCGAAGAACGAGTATGTCCTTCAGGAAGTGACATCAATGGCCAAACACGCCGACCCAAAGGGACTACGTACCATGGGGCTCATAACAAAGCCCGATACACTGGATGTTGGCTCCGAATCCGAAGATTACTGGGTACGCCTTGTCCAGAACACTGAAGTGGAACTTCGTCTCGGATGGCATGTGCTGAGGAACCGCAACTTTGAGCAGCGGGGCACAACCTCGGCCCAACGTGACGCCGCCGAGGAGGATTTCTTCTCTAAGGGCATCTGGACTGGCGTCAACCCCGAGCACTGCGGCGTGGAAGCCCTGAGGATCAGACTCAGTTCCGTCCTCAAGGACCAGATCCTGTCTCAGCTACCAAGTCTAGTTCAAGACGTGGAGAATGGCATCCAGGAATGCACAGAAAAGCTTGCCCGGCTTGGCCCTGTCCGAAGAACTCGGGAGGAGCAGCTGAGATACTTCCTTCGCTTGAGTGAGGATTATACATCACTGACGAAGCAGGCAACTGACGGCACGTACACGGACCGCTTCTTTGGCTTGAGAAAGAAGCATGATGGGTATCCTAAGAGGCTCAGAGCGGTGGTGCAGAATCGGCTGCTTGAATTCAGACAAGATATGTTCTTGAATGGACAGAGCCAGCGAATTGCTGACTCTGAGAGTGAAGGCGAAGACGAAAACGAAAACGAAAACAGCGAATCGCCCTGTATCCCTAGGTCTCAATACGTAGAAGAAGTCGCGTATCACTTGAAATTTAGCAGAGGACGCGAGCTCCCGGGCCTTTTCAACCCGCTTATTGTTAGCGATCTCTTCGTAGAGCAATGCCAACCTTGGCGAAAGTTTGCGAAAGCTCTGGTCGAGGATATCCTGGAAGCTACACATCAGACAACTCAGCTCGTGATTCAACACGTTGCTGCCAGTGATGTCGTTACTGAGGCGGTCAATTTTGTCCACGAAATGGTAGAGGAGCTCAAGGTCGAGCTGGACGCTAAGCTTGACAAGTTACTGATCTCGGCCACGCAGCACGCCATCACATACAATCCTCAGCTGACGGACAACGCTCAAAAGGCGCAACAGATACGGCACAAGCGCGCAATTAGGCTGCTAATTCGCAATGTGTTTGGCTCGCAACACTTCGACGACGTGGACCGGAAGATCAATCTAAATCCAGTACAGCTCGTGGACCTCCTGGCACAGGGTCTCGAACCCAACATGGAGCTTTTCGGGAGCTCCACGGCGATTGACTACATGGAAGCATATTACAAGGCAAGTTCTACTTGGATAATAGCTTCTTGTATACTGACCATAGTCCTACGTTCCTAGGTTGCAATGGACAGATTTATTGACGATGTGAGCGTGCTGGTCATTGAAGACTGCCTTATCGGAAAGGTATCTGGGCTCTTCGGGTCGAGCAAGGTCTTGGAAATGAGCCCAGATGATATCTCTCGCCTCGCAGGCGAGACTACAGAGTCTTCTGTCGAGAGGAAGCGTCTGGTAGATAAGCGCAAGATCCTTGATGCTGGGTTACGGGGTCTCAAGGGCCTACAAAAGCAAAAGCAATTTGCCCGCTCTGCCGAGTGGGATCCGGTATCATCAGAAGATGTGGAAGAAAGGTCTGATAAGACTACCCTCGATTCAGAGAGAGCATCAAACGCCAGCTTCGTTATAACGCCATCCCCTGTGATGCATTTTCAAGACGAAGTAGACCCTCCCCTTGAGGAAGACTTTCAGTTACCTGCCGCTCCAGAAATTTCCAAAGTGCCAAGGTTTGCAAGGCTATCAGCGTACAAAAGTGGCTTTACATAGAAATATTTTGGAAATTTCAGGATTGATGGCAAGATGGCCAGTTATTGATTTAGGTTTTAATTCTGCAATTCATACAACAAAGTCTATATTATACATATATACAAACATCTGGCCAAATAATACGTAAAATGACCGTGCAAAACGGTCCGCTAAAAGCTAATTGTATCTGCTGGTCTGATTAGGGCGAAGCCCTTTCGATAGTTCGAGTAGCAGAACGAACAATGAGCAGTGAAGTTTCTATAGAACAGGCTACCCGGCCCAAATTTAGTGCTTTAGGCATCATAAGGGTCTTGTTTTATATCACATGTTTTGGTGTATTCTTCTTAGTCAAGTTCGACTTGGCGTACAGTAGAGCAATCTGCGGTTTTGATCAATCTGCAGTAAGGTCTAGCATATATACTTTTATCCTTATATTGTGTATACAAAGCGAGTAGTGGTCGTAAGTCAAAGGCTCATTTTTTACTTCTAAGGACAGACATAGGTTAGGTCGTAGAACGAATATCTAACCGATGTGTAAGTATATTCGAAGAAGGCCGACAAGTTGAAGGAGGAACGCAATGGAGGCGCTGCTTATCGAGGACAAATCAGATGGAGTACCGCTGAGGTATTGAGTAATGACGGCTGTGGAAGAAAGGACAGGTAGTCGTATACACAAGGCGAGGCGTGGCCGTCCTCCGCCATTGTGAGGTTTGTTTTTTGTTTTGCTACAAATAGTCTAGGGGAAACTGTATGATATAACGATCCCAGGGATGTCCATAAACGCGCTATGCATTGTATAACACACGAATTGTTTCCTATAAAAACCTTGCGTCTTATATCTCCTTCGATATCAACCTTTTCATTATCTCTTTATGGTGTTTCTTTTATACATTTGATCCCCTTTCCTCCTCGCTTTGAACCCCGCTTCCCTCCGTCTATCCCTACCTCCTATGCTCAATAGTCCAACGGAGGAATGGGATTTGCTTGTCTAACAACGGAGAAGATCAGGGAGATTTGTATCAGTTTGCGCGTCGTATCTAGTACGTGGGTAACTGCCATTTTGGGTGTTTTCGCAGTTGTCCAAAATGACAATAACTGCTTCGAGAACCCCCATGTCGTGAAGCGGGTGACCTACGAATGTTCGAATGGCTAGAATGTTGATTTAAAGGTCCGGAAGTCCTCATCACTTCTACATACTGAGATCTTGGTGTTGTTTTTGGCTCTCACCAAGTTGCAGATGTGTCATTTCATACATAGAGCCGATTTAGGCGCCGTGCCGAGTTGACCTGCGTCAAAATAGGCTTCCTATTTTATTGATTAGGCCAAATGCTAAGAGAACCGTTTCCTGCATCGGGCTAGTCAAATTTCCAGGGATAGAGCTGGATCTTGTTTGCTTGCATCTAACTACTATCATTCATTGCATATTCCAGCAAAATATCATTTAGTATATATATATACTGAAATAAGTTAGTCAAATATGCTCCCGACCCGAGGCCGTCTCCAGTCTATAAGCAACCTTTTACGTGCGATCCCTCTACACCAGAATGTTAGTAGTCTCTCTAGTCGGCATCTCGGAAAGGCACCATACAATATCAAGCTATAAAGACGCTTAGTTAATCTAGAAGAAGTAAAGATATCTAAATATATAGTAGAGAAAGTTGACAAGTGCAAAGCTCGCGATCACGTGCCATTCTGCCAGGAAAAAGAGACTCTTGTTATGCCTGAGACATTCAGAGATCGAGTTATATGTCAGAAATCATATAAGTTTGTTAGTATGTAAAAAGTTGCAATATGTGTTTTGCCAACTAGACTAGTTGAACATTATAATCCGATATTAGGAGGTATCTGGCCAATCCAGATCCGGCCAATCCAAATTAATAAGATGTTGACTAAACCAAGTTTCGGGGTTATATTCAGCTGTGTTAGGAATAACTTCACCCCACCATTCATGTGGCGGCTCTTTCTCTGAAAAGGTTTCCATTCCCGCTTTGAGAGGCCCATCTGACATCCTCATGGAATTCCGTGGGCTCCCTGTACCTGTTCTATGACATGAATTATCTGTTATGCTTTATTAGCCTCTGCACATTTAAGTATGTTTATCGCGTATTGTTAAGAATAGAAAAACGACTTTGACATACGCTGAGATTGCGGAAACTTCGTCTGGTTACGTAAATTTTGCAGGGCTTGTCTGGCTTGGCAAGCAGAATGAATCTGTAGCTCGTAGTGGGCCAATATAGTAATGCAGTGGTCCAGAGACACATCCAAAGTCTCTTGCTTTACTAATAGATTGATGGCGGAGGATCTCTGTGCTGCTATGAGGATAATAGCTACTGCAAATGATACTGTTGATGTTAGATTCTTTTGTAGCAAACTAAAATATCACCTTTAAAATACATACAATAGACGGTGTGCCAAGGTGAAATCCGATAGGGGGTGTCTATATTTTGACGGAGGCTTTCGGCCAATTCTTGTGCATTTCCAATACATAAAATGCAAGCTTGATTGGCGAGCTCTCTGTCTAGTGTTATTGTTCTCAATGAATCAGGCTCAGTAGCCTCATGTCGAAGACTGTTCTGAGTACTCATAAGTAACAAAGGCCGTAGCAGTATAATGCGTGTATAGAGAAACCTGATGCTGGTCAGTTGGACTTTCAGAGTAATTAAAATCATGATGGCTCAGACCGGCAATTTAATATCCGGGATTGGAGTTGGACATTGGAATTCTCCGCATGAATGCTGGAATTAGCTTCTGTGGCCGGTAGCCGCAGATATTCGGGTATGGAATTGTAAAAATCATCAAGTTGGCGGTTGTAAATTAAAGCATTACTTAAGAGCTTAGGTAGATTATTGTTTTTCGACAGCGTCGTCTCGGCGTCGGGTTCGGTATAGAGTGTGATTAGTATTTTATCTAATATATCATACAGTTTCGAAGAAAACACGAATAAGCCCATCCTGGACGGTGTGTCAAGAGGCTGCTGACCATCTCCATCAGCTTGGAGAAACTCGTCATCAATCATAAGTGGACATGGAGTATCCCATGACCGTGTAATCATAGCCGGTCGTCCAAAGGTCATAGCTAAAAGACTATGAAATTTAGTCAGCTAGACGGAAATAACGTATATCATATAGATGAATACCCACCGATCTAATGTAACACAAACATGCCATACTCTCCGCCCGATCTCCCGGTTTACTTGTCTGTCTGGTCGTCTCGCTGACTCCGAATGCAGCCCCAGAGTTTGAGCGGCTCTGATGGCAAGTCCAACAGTGTTCCAGCATCTTTCTGAATATCTGGTAGACTGAAGGTAGACACCCGTGAGGAGCAGCATTTGCAGTACCGGCATTGACGACGTATCTAAAACGTCGTAGATGAAGATTTTCCTGGCTCTTTGGTAGAATTCGTCGGCAACCGCCATTCGCCTATTTGCAGCTACCAAACTACTAAATTGACATCCAAGTGCAAACGTAAGATTTAAGGCAGCGGAAAAGGCAACTTCATCGACAGAATTAGTTTTGTTTGGTCCATTGTATGACTCCGAAGACCAGATCTCCCCATACTGCAACATAAACAATTCTTTGTGAAGGATTGGAAACACCGGATGAACGAATTCCCAAAAGGAAAATAAATAATCATCAGCAGTTTGGCGTCGAGGATAAATTGCTAGGGTCTCATCTCTGTCACGGATTGTTTCTGGTTCTGCAGATACAATTTTTCGATGCTCATGCGGTTGTTTTCCATGCATAACGTGGCGCACAAATGCGATTGTCGAAGACTCCCCATAAAGATTTTCATCGTCGCGGGAAAAGGCAACAGTGGCTAACCCATCCACAACGATGCAGTCATTCGCTGTATACACAGACTGAGCTGGATGGCCCTTAGGATCTGCTGTTGCGGATGTTCGACCATGGCTAGATGTTGCTATAGGGTGGCTAGTACTCTCGGAGCCCGCACTCAGCCTAGCGCCAGAGCTCTCATCTAATTTGTCTTGTAAGCTAACATTCTCAAGACGAAAATACTAGAAAATTCACAACAGCTAAGCTCAAATGACACAAATTTTTTAAATCATGACAAAGTTGACGAGCTCGTGACCTTACCTGATGACTCTAGTGCCGAAACGACAGCTCGACAGTGCTGTTGTTCTAGCCGGCCGTAGGACTTGCTAGTGAAAGTCAGATTTCTAATGTACTGAGCGTGAAATATATTTATTTACTTAAGCGTACTTAAGCTGTTAGTTTCGTAAGTACAATCGGCTTCGAGGCCCCGTTCTAAGCATGCAAGGCAAGCTGGACGACGGCCATCGCACCTCGTTTTTCGATTTCGACACTTATTACACGCTAATTGAATCTTACGACGTTTGGGTCGCGGCAAATCCTGTAGCTCAATCTGCTGCATTTCGACTCCAAGGAGCACGCTTTGGCAGCAAGCACTCTCTAGGTACGAATGCCACAATCACCAAGGTGTATGTATAGAGAGAGGTATATCAGATAGGTACGTTGGCGTGCCCAGCTTTCCTACCAAGACTCAAGACCACTTGGTTACTGCTATCCAGGTAATGTTCCAGTAAGCATTGTAACTCATATATCAGACGGTTCATTTTACAAGAATTTAACTATGCCAGTTTTAATTGGATAAAGCGAGTTCTCCACTTACTAATTAGGCAAGGTGGGCCCTTGGCCCTGGAAATTTTCTGCAAAGGGTATAAGATCTTTGGTTCCAGTTTTTATATGTACTGAGACCCAGTCTGGCAAGTTTCACCTGATTGGCGTAGACTAGCTATTACTGGGGCTATATAGGGCTGGCTGCAAGCCGGGCATAGCTAATGGGAAGTAAGCAAATTAAATCCAATCAACCAATGGCTAAGTGACTCAAAATGAATGAAATAATAAGAAGCTTCAAGTTCTGATTCTCATGCTACGTCTTGATCCTAGAATCGATGCATAGCTTGACTCAAACACTCATTCAAACCTTTCTTCATATATTGACATTGCAATTGCCTTTCTTGACACAATATTTGCAAATGGGGCCGGCCCCGACATTATTGCGATCCCTACATTGATTGCAGGTAAACAATGTCTTGCAACGCCTTTGCGACTGCGTCGCTATAAGTTTTATCAAGCGACGTTTCAAATTGGATTTCGAAGGTTGGATGCGAGTATTTACTCTAGTGCCAAGCCGCGGAGATCGGGATCGGAACGGAGGACAATCATTAAGCTCACCCGATCTCCCCGAGCATTGGAGTTTAATTGTGAAAAAAGCACCATCAAATGCGCTGAGCTATAAAGTTAGACGGCATTCCTACATAGTCTTGCCTCATCTTATCTGTGAAATTGTCTCACGACCTGCTACTGCAATCCGTCTTCACTTAATCAGACTTCCCTTCCTAATTCCCCAATTATGCCCTTTTTAGAACTCAAGAGTGCAAAGCTGCATTATGACACCTTCGGCAGCGGCCCTCCCTTACTCCTAATCCCAGGTGCAGATGGCCGAGGATCCGTCTTCCATAACGTCGCCAAACACCTCTCGCTCCACTTTACCGTGGTATGCTACGACCGCCGCGGCTTCTCCCAAAGCCACCTCCTCGGAGCGCAGGATCTGACCAACCGCCTCTCCATCGATGCAGATGATGCCAGCTCCCTGGTGTCACACCTTTTCTCTGAGCCAGCCTACGTCTTCGGCACATCGTCTGGCGCTATCGTCGCCACACAACTCCTGATTCAGCACCCGGAGCGTGTCCACGCTCTCGTTGCACACGAGCCCCCAGCTTTTGCCTTACTGCCCGAAGAATTTCGCGTTCAAGCTGCTGGACTCGTTGAGCACATTTACATGCTGTATCGCACGCAGGGTGTGCAAGCTGCCATGGACGTCTTCTCAGGCGGACTATCGGCAGGCGAGGACGGTGCGATGATGAGATTCTGTATGGATCCCACACGCGGAGACGAGATCCGCGCGAACTCGATGTATTGGTTTGAGTTCGAGCTGAGGCAGTATACTTCTGCTCCACTGAATGTAGAACGCATCGTGGCGGAGAAGGCGAAATATATCCCTGTCGCAGGAAGCACGTCTGGAGACGGGCCTGGAGTTGGGCCAATAGCATTACTTGCTGGCATGGTTGGGAAGCAGGTAGTGAGACTTCCTGGGGGCCATATCTCTTATATGGTTGATTCAGGGACCTTTGCAGATGCTTTAGCGGCTTTGTTAAAGAGCGTGGACAAAAGTCAGGAAATCCGTGAAGCCAATTAGGAAAAGCCTCCGTGGATTCAAATAGTCTGAAATAGTCACTTGTGAGGTCCTTTATGGCCCAATAGTTAGCTATGATATACTCTAATTAAGACTTGACTGCAAAAAGCCTTTGCGTAATTCCCGTCACTCTTTGCGTCCTTATTGGTAGCCTTTTCTAGATGTTCTTTTCCCTGGGCGGATACAAGGTTGAACAGCCAGGCAACCGAAAATACTCCTATATAGTGGCTAGCGATGGGGATACTACCACTGTGATTAAGCTACAAAGATATTAGAGGAGGGAATTTTATTGACTTATTGAAACTAAGATCAAGCTGCTAATACTCGTTTTATTTTTGCCTATTTTTCACAGCTTTATTTTTATTCTAAGTAAAAATAATTAACAGCCGCTTATCACATTATCTATCTATTTGCTTATCTTTAACTTTTGAGTTATAAATTTTAAAGTTAGCATTCAATCTCAGATATGCCTGCAATATTCCAGGAAGTCATAATGCAATTTACAGAGGCGGGTCGTGTGCTTAGAACTTTGATGAGAACGTGGGGAGAGGCCAACTCACTCATCCAAGATCTTTTCACTAACATTTCTAGAGGCCAGGATACTCAATCTTTTTGTATCGTACCCGCCTACAATCAGTCGATTTGGGTCGTAACAAAGACTTTAATACGATGACCTTCTGTGCTACATTAGAGAGAACATAAAAACAGTAGCGCGAGCTACTTATAGAAGCAGGATTGAATATAATCAGAGGGTATGAAGCTCTAGATGGTATATCTGAGGGCGTACTTGAAGTAGAAGTGCTAACCCATTAGTCATTAATAGACACATAGTCTGCAACCTAGCGTGAACAGTCTACAGTATGCCCTACTATTTTTACTTTATGCTATATAGCTTCTCCTAAAGGTTGTCCCTATTCTAATTCCTTTTGAAACAAGATATTTTACCGAAATATAATGAGCTAGTTCCGTTTATAAGCATATATTTAATTATATTAATATTTAAATTTTGAAATACAATTACTTGAAAGTGAGATTACTTCTGATCTAATTCTAATATTTAATTGCCTTTAAATTGTTTGAAGTCTATTATTAACCTTTGGTACACTTAACTATTTCTTACCTAACAATATAATAATTAATGCAACATTTGCAATTCTGCTTTCTAGATGCTAAGAAACCAGATAACAGAAAACTATTATACATATAAAAGGCAACGAATATTGAAATGCTATCTTTATCGATTTGAACATATAACCAAACATTAGTAGGGGGTTATGTTGACGAATAAAACAAACCCCTAAACCAAAGATTTACTGAGAGAGCAAGAATATTTCTGGCTTCTACCGCCTGTAATTCTTCACTCCTCGCGTTCTCTCTTGTTTCTTTGAATATCAGACTTCCCTCTAATAACTGTGCTGAGATCGAACACAGGCACCCCAAACGGCATATCCACCGACGCCATCATGATTGCAAAGAGGAGAGATACCAGCCTGCCATTGACGCTGCGAAGAAACAACCGCCGGTACCAACCAAGAGATTACACCACGTTCAACATTGCCTAGAGCAAGGTTCCATGCCGCACCACTAAATAGAGAAAAACCTAACGTGGCGCTGGCAAATACTATAACAAAGACGCCGTTTGTTCGGAAAGAGCAAATAAGGAATACAAAGGACAAGAGTGCCAAACATATGGTATAAAATCCTGGATACATAATGTCAGTTCCGAGAAATCATGTAAGCGTATAAAGTATAGCTCTAGAAGAGGCTTACCAAAGGTGGCTACGAATGTCGCAGATTGCGTCTGACTACCGTCTTGGTAATAAGCTGAGATTGCAGCATAAAATGGGGTAAAGGTGACTGCAGTTGTGAGGAAATGTGCTCCGTAGCCCAGGAATACGACGCTTGGGAATGCAGTGCCAAGTAGAAATTCTCCAATCCCAGCCAAAATAAGGAGGCCACCAAAAGAGTAATTGGCACCACTGTATTTTATTTTAGCTAATGCCTTGATACAATGAGAAGACTTTGTAACTCTCACTTTGTCGCTGAGAAGCCACTGGCACCACGCCAGCCCATTAACTCAACAGACAATGTGGTCAGTGCTACACAAAACCCGAGTATCACTACAGGAGTAGGGTTACCAAAGTTTGGCGCAATTCTCCACGGTTTGGGGTTTTTGGCGAAAGATACAGCTTCTCAAACATCTTGGGTGTGATACTCAAAAACGTATTTGTCCGCCTTAGGTCATCTCCGGTCGTATTAGTGGAGTGTTCAGAGTGGTCGTTCACAAGTTTGTCCGTCATGGTGTCAGAATAGATGCACAGAAACTTTCTTGAGTAGACTTGACAGAGTTCAGTTCAGCTGCATTAAAAATATGTCTGAGATCGTGATGTCTAGGAGTGATGCAGTTGAATAGTTATAAAACAAAGTCGTTGTTGAAGGGAGAGTTGAAGATTTATATTGTTCCTGTAACTATTTTGAAAACTAGCTGCACAACTATTTGATAATACTTGAGACTTTTGTTTGTGGGGTAGTGCTCACGAGCGTAAGGGTAACACTGGCTGATCATGACATAATCATGTATGCTGGTCGCTAGCACTTGGTGACCCCACAACAGCTAAATTCAATGAACTCCGTGCACGCAACGCTCCCCGCATCTAAACTCAATTCGAGCTGTAAAGACACTCGGCATCTGCGTCGGTACAGAGAGGTGTGTATTAACGTGCGTATAAGGTTAGTCTGATCTATCAATGGCTGTCATTCCGCTCAATTCGCGTGTTCAGGTCATCTAGGTGATCCAGGAATGATGTCAGATTAGGGTTATTTCTCGGTTGAGCGGGTAGCGCCCGTAGAGCTAATTATGAATTAGCACATCCAGACCATACTAGTAAAACAAAAGGAAACCTACAGTAAATGCATGCTCTGAAGTTCACTCTTAAGTTGCCGTATCTTAATGCCGCTCGTTAGTTGTAATTTTAGCTTTCATTCTTAATTGTTAATTTAGTTCAAATTTTATGAAAGTAGCTCTATTTGGAGAACTTAGTGGCATCCGGCAGAGTGTTCGGGTAATCTCTGAAAAGACTGATTAGAATGTGAAAATACCACTCCACCCTTCAATCTCCAGAAATTCCTCCGAAATATACCAGAGGCAATATTTCTGCAACTATTCAAAAGAACAGTCATTTAACTTGGTTAGCATTGCGTCACCTTATCATGGCAACACACCCCTCAACCTCTGCTCTTGTACTCCGTGAGATTGGGAGTCCGCTGAAGCTGGAAACCATTCATCTTCGTTCACTTAAGCCGAATGAAGCTGTGGTTGAGATGGAAGCTACTGGCATCTGTCATACAGATCTGAGCTGCATGTCTGGCATCCTGCCGGTGGCGACCCCAAATGTTTTAGGCCATGAAGGTGAGAACTCATCTATCTTCTTTAGCACTAAATTTCTGACAGGTGCTTTTCGTTACGAAGGTGCTGGAATAGTCCGTAAGATAGGATCTGGGGTCTCTCATGTTGGTGTTGGGGATAAAGTCCTCTTGTCTTACGACTTTTGTACTAGCTGCAAGAGCTGCATTGCTGAACACCCAGCATATTGCGAAAAGTTCTTTCCTCTTAATTTCGGTGGCTCCAGAAGCGATGGTACTATTTCTTTAAATGGAATTCAAGGCGAAGATATACACTGCAACTTTTTTGGGCAGTCATCTTTTAGTCGACACGCAATTGTTGCAGCAAACAGCATGGTCAAAGTACCAGCTGATACCAATCTTCGACTGTATGCGCCACTAGGCTGCGGGCTGCAAACTGGAGCTGGTGCTATTCTTAACTCTCTCCGTGTAACTAAAGGAAGCAGTCTTGTGGTGTGGGGAGTAGGTCCTGTGGGACTGGCAGCAATTATGACAGGTGTCATTGCAGGCGCCACGCCAATCATAGCCATAGATTTGCAGCCTGATCGTCTTGAGCTAGCAAAATCACTTGGGGCAACTCACTCTCTTGATGGGAGTGACAAAGATATAGTCAAGAAAGTTATTGAGCTCTCGAAGAGTAATGGCGTCGAATTCGCGGTGGATTGTACAGGAGTTCCAAATGTTGTTGAGAATATGATTAATTCCTTAGGTACCAAAGGTAGAGGTTGCACTGTCGGAGCACCTAAACCTGGAGCTGTGGCTTCAATTGATATCTTCGCTCATTTGATCCACGGACGAGAGTATATCGGCAGTACAGAAGGAGATTGTATTCCGTCTAAGGTGAGTGGCAATATATTCTGCCTGTTTCTCTTGCTAACATACAAAGATGATACCCTACTTAATTGAACAGCATAAAGACGGAAGGTTTCCATTAGAGAAATTTATAAAGTATTATGATGTTAAGGACTTCCAAGAGGCATTTGCTGATATGGCCGCTGCTAGAGCTATAAAGCCGGTTCTTATCTGGTAGGAAGCTTGATTTGATATATTACATGGAATGTTATAACTGGTGAATCACCTTGAGCTTTTAGTACATTCATTAGTATGATTGACAATTTCAAATTTATTATAATATAGTTGCAAAAGTTGGTCATTTCTAAGCGTCTTTTGGTTTATTTATCGTGGTAAAAACTATTTTGCAACTATGTCTTAAGTAAGCGGATTAAAACTATAGATTTTAGTGACATCTTTAATTTAAAGAGAAAACAGTTGCCTAGTTAGCAAAGATATGAAGATTCCTACAGCCATGTAAAAAAATAATTCTTTACTATATTTAATTATAATAGCATTATTCTTGTAATTTGTCTTATGTCTGCTGCGTACGAGCAGCAGAAGCCTAACTAGTATAAGGATAACTAAAAATTAGTATCACAAACATTAAACTTAGAGGCTTTTCGCTGGAGAGCCACCCAGTAATTAAATCGATTGACATAGCAACTAGCAATGTAAAAAAGGACCGCTATGGCCCACAGGGGGGGTTTACCCTTTTGCTACTTATTGCGGGGTTAAAGTTAGAAATATCAAACCCTATCTTACACTATTAAATATAAGTGGGATGCTGAAAAACGTAACCGTCCTTTGAAGGCGGAATTATTCCGAGACTGTCCACTTAAGAAGCCCTTTAGTCTAAAATTAAGCGTATTTTCAAAATGTCCAGTAGGCTTAGGGTAAGTTTGTTTATGCCAGAAAATAGGGCGGCTCTTATTTAATAGGCATAAGGCAGCTTGCCCACCACCGTGACAAATTAATGGCGCCGATGTATTAAAATGCTAAATTTAAGCCTTGAATTAGGCTCTTTAACCACTTGGTAACCTGTACTTTTATTTTTTTAACCTACTTCTATTATTTTTACCGACACCACTTAATTTCTTGTTACATGTCAACTCTTATTCCCTTTATTGCTTCCCTTTTTGTCACGCCAAGGAAAGTCAACACTGCTAAATTCAAGAAGTAGTTATTTTAATCAAATACAAAACTTAGCAGTATACAAATGCACAACTAATGTGACACGTACACATATACAAGCGGGCTTGCTACAAAGATACAGAATACATTATATAATCCGTATTGCACATGTCGTATGTTATATATTGCATTTTATATTTCCTAGTCAGCATCCAGTACTCCAAAAATTCAACTTAACTCTTATAAATTATAAAAATTATGGCATCTTTTTTTGTATATCAAGAATCAAATTAAGCTTCTTAGCAAGATTTACACGAAAAGATTTTGCATATGCACATATGAAACAATATATAATAAGATACATATTTGTCTTATAATCATATATCTAATAAGATGAACAAGGTAATCAAGACTTGTGGTAAAAATCCATGGTTTTTATAAATTGTGTTAAGTGCACAAATCTGTCACGTACTCAGGGTGCGTTGAGCACGTGACGTCATGTCACTTATATAGCTAGTCATAGATCATAGTATGAATGCAGACTCTACACACTTCCCAGACCTGAGCCACGTTACGTGCGAGACGTGAGTTTAGTGTCGGTGTCACAAAATCTATATCAGACTACCAAAGTAATTTAGAAGAGGTGGAGCCGCACACCTTGAAACTTTAAATAGACGAGAAAATATTTTATAGTCCTTAATCAACAATTAACTACATTTAATACTCAAGTTACAACATCACCCAGCAAAGAATAATCTTACAACCAGTATTTAATCAACATGAAACCTCAGAATTATTCTCTTAAATTTCAAAACAGCCTTGCGGATAGCCGTGTCATCCCTGGATCTAGACCTGGCAAAACATCTGCTTCAGCAGCATCTACCACCCGTAATGGGCTACGTGCAACACGAAAGCCTACAAAATATGAGCAGAAACTAGCACTGAACCGAGTCGCCAAGACTCTTCAGCAAGCAGATCAAAGGTTGAGCAGCAGAAAAGTTGTAAAAGCAAAGGATATAAGCCAGGATATAATAGTAAGAGTCCACGGGGATGGTAAAATCGACAAGAGAAGCGACATTGATCAAACCATCAACAAAAGAGATAAGAAGGAAGAAGAAGCCGTGGCTGCAATGAACGGGGGACAAGGAGGAGGTATATCGTAAGCAAGAGCTTTTCTGTGGAGCCATGTAAAAAGTCATTTTTGGTATTTTATTGTTAATCTTTGAAATTAGGTATCAACAAAGTGGTGTAGAATTAAAATGAAGGCGATAAGCGTGCAGATTTATGGTTCCCAATATTGGTAATAAATTCGATGTGAAAGGCGGCGCCGCAAAAGAGAGGGCCGAGAATTAATAATCGATCAGAGTTATAATAGAACAGATTAGAACTAAGAGCTCTGATATTAATTTCTCAACAAGCAATAAGCAGAGTGAGGTTATGGCATTAAGTTTGCAAAATTCTATACTATTAGGTTTATAGCGTTTTACACTTTGCATGACTGAGCAACACCACATTACGTGGGGAACGTGAGATTAGTGCCGCTGTTATAGTCTCCAAGTCTTTAAGCGACGCCAACTGGTACCAACTTCTTCTTGATAGATTTGTTTTTTGTGTAGAAAACCAAAGCCAGAACTTCATAATCTCCTTGAGTTGCTAATGCCTTTTCTTTATTTCTATTGAAATAAGGATAATCTAAAAATATAGTGTATAGTTCTTTTGTATTTTAAAGCCCAATTATTTCTACAACGGCACTCTCTTTTTTGCTATCGTGCGACAACGTATGAAACAACGAATTATATTAAATTGATTAAGTAAGCATTTAAATCTTTAAGAAGGGATTACCTTCATCTTTATGGTTGGTTGATTATATGATAACACTACTTATTATTCTTTTACAAATCAAATAAACGAGAGCGATCTAACACTTTGTCGTACTAGTGAAAAAACTTAAACTCTTTATTGATATCTACTATTACTCTACTGATGAACTCTGGATTTAGCAAGAACTGTTATTCCGCAGTTGGTGCCCTAGTAATCTCCTTGTCGATGCGTGTTTGTTTTTCCCACATTGTGAAATATCTCTCCCGTCGGCTTAATAGTTCTTGATGTGTGCCGCGTTCCACAACTTGTCCCTGATGAATCACGACGATCTGATCTGAATTGGTGATTGTAGACAAACGATGTCTGTATCAGCTATTAAATACACTCTCTATTCATGGATGGGAGAGTTACTTACGCGATGGTGATGGTCGTACGTCCCTCAGTCACCGTCTCTAATGCAGCCTGGATTTCTCGCTCGGTATTCGAGTCTAGAGACGCAGTCGCTTCGTCTAGAAGGAGTATCCGGCTGTTCTTGAGAATCGCGCGTGCGATAGCAACCTAGCAATAAACTGTGTTAGGTACACACAGAGTGCAGTATAGATATGTCTTACACGTTGACGTTCGCCACCAGAGAGCTTCAAGCCCCTTTCGCCAACTTTTGTATTGTACTGTTCTGGAAATGCGAGAATGCGCTCGTGAATGTTGGCAGCTTTGCAAGCATTGAAAACATCGGCCTCCGAGGCGTCAGGCTTAGCGTAGCGTAGGTTATACATAATGGTTGCGTTGAACAAGACAGTGTCTTGCGGTACAACACCAATGTGCTTTCTGAGACTGAGCAGCTTTAGATCACGAACATCGTGTCCATCAACAGTTATTGATCCGCTGTTAACATCGTAGAATCGAAATAAAAGTTTCAGACAAGTTGATTTTCCACCGCCTGATTCCCCTACAATGGCTGTCTTGGTGCCGGGTGGGATGGTAAAGGTTATGCCACTGATAGCCTGTTCCTGTTCTTTCCCCTGGTATGAGAATGTTACATTATTGAACTTAACTTCCCCGGAGGAAAATGGAAGCTCGACTGCATTTGGTTTCTCTACTACCCCTGAGGTTTCTTTGAACTAGAATGATTTAGTAAGGAAATTACAAAAGCAAGCCAGAACATACTAGATCAAGCATTCGCTCAGCTTCTATTAAGCTATTCTGTATCATCGTGTAAAATGTGCCAAAAAAGTTCAGAGGTGCTGCAATTTGAGCAAAATATGTAATTAGAGTGACAAACTCACTAACTGTCTGCTGGCCCAAGGATATCTTATATGCAGATAGAACAACTATCATCGCTGTACCAAGGCTGAAAATTGTACTCTGGGTCACATTTAAACCATTCAGAGACCATTGAACCAGGCGCTCGGCATGCTGGTACACGGTTATATACTCTTCAAACCTTTTGGTCTCAGAGCCTACAGCACAATTATGCTGCACAGTCTCGTAAGCTATGATAGCATCCGTTCTACCAGGCTTACTTAGTCACACCCACATTGTATAACAGGTTGAAACTTACTTGATAGCCTCCATTTCTCGGCTCTTCGTAGCCATATCTCTTCTTTGTCTCCCGCGGAATTTGGCCATGTATATTGTAAGAAAGACGTATGACCACATTATCACGAGGATGATGAGAGTATAAAATGCGTCGTACTTGATAAAGAAGACCACAGAAGCTACGAGGATATCGAATATCATGGGGAAAACATTGAACATAAAGTTCTCAAGGAAGGAGTTCATCGCACTACCACGACTAAGTGCGCTAGTCACTTCGCCGATCTTCTTGCTCAGATGGAAATCCATAGATAGTCCAAGAACGTGTTCAAATGCCGCGCAAGATAGTCGACGAAGCAGTGATTGCGACACTGGGATCCAAAGAACCGAGCGTCCGGCGCCAATTATTCCTTGCTGACCCTGAAGACTGCGGTAGACTATATAAAGTATTATCTCCTTCCACGGAATGCGGCCGAAGCCAAGGGCGGCGACAAGATTCCCAAGTTGGATCGGGACGAGAACGTTGATTACGCGTTGTAATATCATCAAACCAAGACAAATTATGACAATCGCTTGGTATTGGTGGGAGTCAGATGGCCTATGGTGCATTAGATAGATGAGATTCTCCAACCATCGATTTTTCCTAAAGCTTCTAGCTCCGAGACTCACCATAGATATGGGAATAGGACTCTAAACCCGGCAAAGTAATCAAACCAGCCTGCGCTCTGAGCATCACGAAGTCTCTTGGGTTTTGACTTATAGCCATCAGATCCGTTATCAATAGGGCTGGCATGATTACCATTCTCTAAGAGTGATTGCCGTTCTGATTCCGATCCAGATGCATGTTTCGGGACCCCAAATTTGTACTCCCGGCAAAAGAGCAGCGTAATCATGATGGCAAGAATGACGATCCGGGCCGAACTCAGACCAAACAAGCTTTCGAGAAGGCCACGTGGCATATCTATCTGCTGCTGCTGAAATATGAACATCGATGCGGTGAAAACTTCAATAAGCATGCCTACTATCCATACAAAGTGATGGGAAGTGGTGGGAGTCCATGGCCCATCTGGATCTGGCAGTAATCCAGCCAGAAAATACATTAGGACGCCAGTACTAGATGCCAAGTATGCCGTATATGGGAAGTTGATATGCTTGGGGCCATCATTTCGACGAGCGACAGCAGCGCTCGAAGTTATGACAATGCTGACTAGCTGAATGAAAGTAAGTTTATAATATTTAAGCTGGCGATGGTAGTGATGAACGTACCAATAAAACAGACAGCAACAGTTGAAATATCCATATCAGTATGGTGTACAGGCGATGCGTCTTCTTGGCTTTCTTCACGTTGATCGCCGGTGAAGCTAAAGGCTCATCCGCATCTCGATACCGGTACCGGATCAATTGTGATGAGAACAGTGTTACGAAGAGGCTACAAGGATATAGATAAAAAGCAACAGCTAGCTGCAGCTCTTTGTTAGCCATATTTGTGTATGTATTAGCGTTTACAAATGTTAGTTGGGTTGTCTAATCAACTGACTAAAGTAATGTTCTAATATATTACAAACAATGATGATTACAGGTGGGCGGTTAGCGATGTATATCTAACCAACATTCTAAAAACACCCTATAGAGACACGTGCCAGATCTTAATTAGGACTAGCTTGTTGTGGAGGGTAACATTAGCTGCTGTGGAGCCACCAAATAGTATTAGTCATCCGGAGCGCGATACTCATGAAGGGTGGCTTTCATAAACCTAGTCTTAGTCGAATTCAGATTATACCGGAAGAAATGAAAGGATTTGATATCCGGCCAGTAGTAATATGATAAATGGATCGGCATTTAGCCTTCCTTTCTGGCTGCAGAAAATTTAATTGTGCTTTCTCTTGGAGGCGCATAACACTTTCCTCAACTATGAACCAGTTAATATTAGCACTATAAGGGACGACATTAATGTTAATCCTAGTGAACGGTGAAACAATAGCTTTCCTGCATGCTTAAATAGTAATAACTTTGTATTTCTAGGTGGTGCCTAATAATCTGCGAATTTTGAGGTTGCTCACACATTTCCTTTAGTTAGTAATATCAATTAAATTAATATAATCTTTGCAAAGTGGAAAAGTTTACTTAGTTGCACACATTACATAAATGGAGGACTGCATCAACCTTTCGAGTTTGAATCTATTGTTAAAAATGATGCTGAGACTCATAAATCTACGCTCAACGCTCTTCATTTTATTATACATTACTTGGGCTGATCCTACCAGTTGTCCTTTTCTTCATATTCTGTCTGTGTTACATAAATGACGCCTGAAGCATTTTATTATATGTTGTTAAACAAATACATCTTCTTGAAGTTGCCAGGTATCATCTTACTGCATCATGTTAATATCATGATGATTTTGCCTCTATTACATTAGATTTTGATGAACAGAATCTGAAGATAATTAATGCTCTTAAATTTGACTCTCATGATGAGAGAATAAGCCAATTTCATATTTAAAATGTAGAATGGAAAGCCTTCTAGATACTATAGAGTATCTACAACGATTGCGTAAAATTGTCTTTTCTAAACTGAACAATACTTTAGATGTATATACCATGAGTTTTTTGATGCAAGTTATAGATTTAACGGATTAATATAGCCAACTAAATGTTGCTATAGAAATTGATATTAGAAGTATCTGGCCTACCATCATTCTAAAGACTAGCTAAATAGAATCATATTGCGACAAGGTTTCTGTGAGGAGCAATAGACAGAGTGATACAAGCCTTAGAATTCATATTCTAATATTCACAGAAGATAGTTTATATCGTACAATTACCCCCTTTTCCCAGTTTATATACTCTAGCGCTCTGCAAGCGCCCTCCTAGCGTTACCCAAGCGTAGTAATTACCCCTGGATTTGAGCCGCATCACCACATGTCAGAATTTTGAGCCTTACAAATTTGGAGCCTCACATAAAATATCATGCATTATTAAAAATGAGCTTATATAAACAATTGACTGCCTTAACCTTTAATTCTAATTTTTCTAAATCTTCATATTATTGACTTTTATCAAGCTATAAAAGAAATTCTAAATGCTAAATTATAAAGTCTGTCTAGAAGGTTGGTTCCAACGTGCGAAAATCTTCAACTCTACATAGAGATTGAAGGTTCTAAAAAACAATCCGAGCATAAGCCAAATAGCCCCACAGGTCTGCCATTATTTCTCGCAATTAAACCGTCTTCAACGACAGTAAAAGTCGATTAAATTTGACATGCAGCGCCTGATAAGGATCACGTGGGGATAAAGACTTCTTGCTTGTGCTAGAATGGTAGTATCAGCTATGTATGCAACAAACAACAATTTATGTACATATGTAAAATTTGACGACCGAGCCAACCATGAACTTGCTTTACTGAATTATCTAAAAACAAATATACAGCAAACGCAATTCCCTTGTCTCCAGGAAATAATCACCATACAATGGCACCATTAAGACAAATGCAATAGAATCCGTTGTTCCAAAAAATGGACTGGATACTCGTTTTATAAACACCCCAATGACGAAAAGGTGACGGTGCCTGCATAAGCCAAGCAACAGAAAGTGGTATATCAAACAAGGAAGATGTATTCCCCTTCCCAAATCTCCGCCCACCCTAGAAAATGCTAGGAAGTAAAGCAATAAGCACAGTGGATAGTGTAAGGTAGAACGAGAGAAGCGTTACGAAGCCCATTAAAAAGGGCAATTGAACGGAAAATTAGAAGAATTTGCATAACGCACAGGCTGTTGTGACATTACTCGCATCCTCGCTAAAGTCCGCGTTTTCCGCTTTCACACATGGCAATAAGATTCGACGCCTGATACTTTCTGTCAGTTGGCACCACCGGCGAGAATGAATTGCAAACCAAGTATTATTTCTTGGCGCAAAGCGACTGTGACTATTCATCAAAGCTTTGGCTACTTCAACCTATGGGGTGTCAATGGATTCGACCGTAAGCAACCTTAATAGACACTTCCGCTGCGCTTGCAAAACGTACTATAGGACGCGCAACTAGGAGGTCTGAGACCATCTTCTGTAGGTGCGCCGCAAAGATCGACGGTTGAACTGCTAAATATGGAATAACATACGCAGCCTGGAATAAAACGGGGCTATTAGATTCCCAATTCAGATAAGCTTGAAGGCCGTAATACAGTAGCATTGTACTGTAAGACACTTGTACCACCCTTCTTCGACTTTCTGTGGTGTTCACCACAGCCGTGCTGCCAGAACTCAGGGGTTTTAAGCGAGGGTTACGCGTACGGTAGTTGAAGTAGCAAATCTCCAGATCGTAAGATTGTACCTGATATTATGTAAACATCTAATTTTCGTTTAGACGCCAAGCGCCAAGCGACGTCTTTCTCCACCCCCTTGCGACAACCCGCCCGCACACCACCGTTCTTTACCGTTCCCGTTAGTTAATGCTGTACTAAGTATTTTATTCTACGAAGCTATTCTGAAGCTGCATGCATGCCATGCGATCGAATAGGGTTTGGCGAACAACCCATATCTACAGTTCTATTCTGCTAACATGGATTTTCCTTTCTCCAACCATGTAACTTATCGTGCATCAGGTACTAAACATACCTACACATGAGATGAATTGCCGACATATTGCACAGTCTTCGTCATCAACCCCAACCGTAGCTGTATCTTTACGCACTGGAACACGGCTAGGAGATTTCCAAGCTTACGGTGAAAAAAGGCCGAGATAATGAGAGTGAGGCGAGGCCGGGGCAATGGGAGGAGCCGCTACATAGTCAGTGAGCTAACGACATTTTCGCGCCGGCGAGGCGTCCTACTCGCCAATGCAATAACAAGGGCGTACTCCGTATAACGCCATAATATGGGTCAAAAGTCTGTTTCGATTAGCTAAGCCCCACAAAGAGAGAAGAAGTGAAGACATTCAGGGTCCAGACAGGCGGGTGGCGAGGATCTTCTAGTCATCAAATTGTGTTACATTCGAATCAATATATTGAAAGTGGCCCGACACTTCTCCCACTCCTGCATACGCGCTATAAACGGCTTGCGATATACTAGAAACATGAAATTAAGACTTCAGCACCGTCTCTTAAGATATAGCAGTCTTATCTACTTTAAATGGATCTGGGCAAGGTGCAAAGCTGTAACACACTTTAGCGCATAAGCTATCCCCGATGCTTTGACTTTATCACAATCAAGCTGGTTGTGCAGTATACCGCAGATATTGGCCAAGTTACTTGCTCGTGGTCAAAATGAGATATACATCCGTTCTTGATCAAGTTGCAAATGGCTGGAGTCAATATATCCGCTGAATCGGGCAATGTGTACGCGTCGCCACATTCACCACCGGCGGCAAAGACATCTTGTCTGTTTGAATGTCTGACTTAACTTCGCTAGTAACTCAGCTGTGGAATCCTCGGGGTATAGCTGGGCAGACAATGCTCTTGAGTTCTTGCAAAACGTGATTTAGTCACCTGCGTAACTGTGCCTTGGTTCTGATATCTATGTGGCTAGTCAGTTACGGTACGCCCGGTGGATGGCAACGAAAAGTAATAGTTGATATGGACCAAGGTTGCACACCTTCTAGTTGTGCTTCTTCGTGGATGTGTGCCGCGAAACATGTGTTGGGGTTACATAGTGAGATGAGTTAACTTACCAATTCTTACCAATTTGATACTCCCATGTAATATCGAGATGACCGAGCCCTAATGACACTCTTTCCCACATTTCAATACATCTAATCGGTAGAAGAAAATTGGTGGCCTAACCCTTATGTGCTTGGGAGGTCTTTTGCACACTTTGTAATGAATATCGTGGAGTTATTCAAAGATACGAAGCCATAGTTGGCACATACCCTACAAGAGTCGAGCCGTGCTTCGATCCTAAAATGACCGATCTATCACGCGCGAATGATCGGTTATCTGCATGAGCAGCACTTTTGTGCGAGCATTTGGTTCTGGGGGATGCCGTGATCAGACTATATATTTAACACCTATCCACAAATTAACCAGATTCGAACCATGACGCCGATGCATCTTCCTCTTGTTGGGGTGAAGTACGAGAGAATTGTGATGAACTGCAATAGTAATGGAGTACTGTTATCGTTGAGCATATCCAAGCCCGGGTCTTATCATTAGGAGAATATTGTATAAAGAGGGGGTGGTTTACCTTTTCATTGAACTTCAGGCAATTTCTCAATCACACACTCCTCTCATCTTCCAGGTAACTCACCAATTCATGTTCAGGAATAAATTCCTTTCAATCTTCAACATGAAGACAACCTTCGCTGTTCTGCTTGTTGCATCTGCCTCTCTTGCATCCGCAATCCCCTTCTCAACCGATTTGAAAACATCACCACTCCACACTCGCCAAGCTTGTGACAATACAGCAACCTCCAGAAGCTGCTGGGGTGATTACTCAATTGATACAGAGTAAGTTGACTGCCCTTAAATGTTCGACGTCGGATCGACTTGTTGACTCCTCTCCAGCTGGTACGAAACGTTTCCTGATACAGGCGTAACACGAGAGGTAGATATATCTTCATTCCTTCCAATTCGGTGATAGTAATTAAGCAAATAGTACTGGCTCGTAGCAGAGAACATCACATTAGCTCCAGATGGCTACGAGCGCCAAGTTGTGGCCTTCAATGGTACCATTCCAGGACCTGCTATTATTGCAGACTGGGGAGACAATTTGATTATCCACGTTACCAATAACATGGAACACAATGGTACAGCTATTCATTGGCATGGAATTCGACAATTGGGGAGTTTGGAATATGACGGAGTTCCCGGTGTTACCCAGTGCCCGATTGCTCCAGGAACTACATATACCTATAGATTCAAAGCAACACAGTATGGTTCGACCTGGTACCACTCTCATTTCATTACGCAGTACGCAGACGGACTACTTGGCCCAATGATTATCAACGGACCTGCAACAGCGGATTATGATGAAGATCTCGGAATGCTCTTCCTCTCGGATTGGAGTCACACTCCTACCTCAGCGCTTTGGGACTCAGCCAGACGAGGAGGTCCTCCTACTCTCGAAAATGGTATCATTAATGGAACCAACACTTGGGACTGCACTGGCTCTACCGACCCCAACTGTGTGGGTGGAGGTAAGAAATTTGAAACAACATTCGAGGCGGGAAAGAAATACAGAATCCGACTTATCAACTCGGCAGTTGATGGACACTTCCAATTCTCAATTGACGGACATTCTCTTACTGTCATTGGCATGGACTTGGTACCTCTCATTCCATATGAAACTGACAGCGTGGTGATCAGCATGGGCCAACGTTACGACATTATTGTGGAGGCCAATGCTGCGAATGCTGACTACTGGATGCGCGGAGGTTGGATTAGTGCTTGTCAGAGAAACGCTAACTCTGATGAAATAACTGGTATTGTTCGATATGACGCAAATAGCACTGCTGACCCCACTACTACCAGTACTGTTGAGGTTGGATCGAACTGCGGAGATGTCAGTATATTTTATTTTCCCATCTCTGAGGTATTATTGGGAGCAATGCTAAAGTTTTAAACAGGAGCCTTTGGCGAGCCTTGTCCCTCACTTGAGCTTGGATGTTGGTAGCTTTAACAGCTCTGCTGTTACTCAAGAAGACGTTAGCTTCATCTTCTCTTCTTACTTTACTTGGACTATCAATAGTAGCTCCCTATTGCTTGACTGGGAAAACCCAACTGTTCTACGCGTCTTCAATGAGGAAAGTATATTCCCAACAGAATACAACGTCAATCCTGTCGAAATCACAGAGGAAAACCCAACCTGGGAGATCTATGTTATTCAAGATGCTTCTGGAATCGGGATTACTCATCCAATCCATCTGCATGGCCATGACTTCTGGGTCATCGGACAAGACACGGGCGAATTTGACCTAGCGACCAGCTCCCTCAATCTTATAAACCCACCACGCAGAGACGTTGCCTCGCTACCTGGGAACGGGTATCTGGCGATTGCATTCAAAAAGGATAATCCAGGTTCTTGGCTATTGCATTGCCACATCGCGTGGCACGCTTCTGAGGGTCTCGCTATGCAATTTGTCGAAACCGAAGCCGAAATCGTATCATCCCTTCCAACCGCCAGTGTTATGATTGATGCTTGCTCTGCTTGGAGCACCTACACTGAAACCGATCTGTATGAGCAAGAAGATTCAGGAGTTTGAAGAGGCTGATGAGAAGTTGGCAATAACTACGGATGCATCTCTTTTGTTCGGGACCGATTGATGATTTGTTTCAATTCTAGGAGTGGATTGATTGATGTGCTTCATTCTTTT